>Ga0214544_1000355_pt1 | contig 80188 bp, 32 predicted proteins | sample CNSS3metaG_FD_160074 | JGI IMG/M metagenome (GOLD analysis project Ga0214544, IMG submission 160074) | Root nodule microbial communities from cowpea collected in UCLA plant growth center, Los Angeles, California, USA - CNSS3 | ecosystem: Host-associated > Plants > Roots > Nodule | place: USA...
ATATATATATATATATATATATATATATATATATATATATATATATATATATATATATATATTTATATTCAATAAAGTTTAAAAGAATAACTTTATGTTGTCAATATTTGATTCTCTCTCGTAAGAATCGACGAATTTGTGACTTTGACTCTAATACCAATTGTTAAGAGTTAAAATTCACACTTATCATTTGATCAAAAGTTATAGCTCTTAATCAAGGTGCAATTCTTTTTATTTAAGAGTGTAACAATTCAATCGTCACGATTAGATTGTGACTCGATCCACTTAACCTTTGTCACAGGACAATTGATGTCACCTGCAATAATCTCCCTCAGTAATTGTCCTACTAGGAATCTCACTTAGATTATAACTTGATTCACTTGACCTTCGTCACAGAACAATTGTATAACCCACAACACTTTTCATCGCTCAAATACCAAAATTATTAAGCAACTAATTGTTTTGATAAGTTGTTTGTTTAAAATAGAGTTTGAGGGTACAAACTCTAATATAATATAAAATTAGTTTAATATCTTTCTTACTAAAATTATAATTTGTTTGAGAAAAAAATTTATCGTTTAATTGATTTATAACTGAATTTGATTTTCAGTTGAACCAATGCATTTAATTTGAATTCTAAGCATTTCTTCCTTAACACCACTCATATAGTTATCTCAATTTAATTATATTTAAACACTTTATTCATTCAACAACAAATATACTAAATTTAATTCATTCTTACAAAATAATTACAGCATTATATGCTTATATAATCACTTGTATAACCCAATCTTATTAACATAACTTTAATATTACAATTTCAACTTTCACACCTAAACAACCACACAAAAATCAAGAGTTTAGGTGTATCCTTTTTTTATCCAACAAAAACCTACATTGTTAAAGACATCCAATATCTTCATCTTATAGGGTTTACAATTTATTTTAACTACAATTACGAAATTTAAATAGTTTCTCCTACTTCTAAACACTTCACTCTTCAAATCACCCACATCAAAGATAAAAAAAGAGTCATGGAAATTTTAATGTATATAAAACCTTATTAAAAAAACTAAACATGTCACTATATAAACTCGTTTTCCAGTTAGATTTCATAGGCCAAGACAAAAACTTCACATAAAATAAAAAACTGAAAATTCAATATTTAAGAAAAACAAAATAAAACTTACTTTGAACGAAAAATTGATAAATTAAATTTGATTCATTCTTATTCAATCAAGTATATCTGATTCATTCTTTGTTATCTTTCATCTAAAACTACAAGAAATTATGGTGGACCAAAACATAAAAAAAAAAAAAAAAGTTATATTTTAAACTCTATTATCTATATTGTCCTAGAAAAACTAAATCCATAACAATAACATTACTTAAATATTGAATTTAGATTTTAGATACGACAATTTAACTTTTACAGTAAAAAGAAGAAAGAAAATATGATTTTTTTAATTTGAAACTTTATAATTTTAGCCATTAATGCTTCGACAAATTACTAGAATTTTAATAATTAATAAAGTTAATATTCAAACAAAATATATACTATAAAAATATATTTTTTTCTCTTAAATTTAATTACTTTTTAAAAATTTTCTATCTAAATTATTGTAAACTTTATTGAGACAGAGACCGATTCAAAATGAAGAATTAAATTGTTTCAAAATTGAATAGTTTTATTCTTTTTGCTGATTTTATTTTATGACATTTATTTGTTTTTTCTTCCTGGTGTGCAAGTGCAACTAACGGGTAAAATGAGACAAGTAGTGATTGATAAAAAAGGTATTTAAATATAACTGGACAACGTTAAAGTATTTAAAAAAAATTAAACGGTCAACTTATATAATTAAAAATCATAAATAATTATATTAAAAAATATAAAAAAGTTATTGTTAATAAGTGATAGCTCGAATTCATTCAACCGCGGATTCAATTTGATTTACATTTAAAAAATTAAAAACTAAATCTCTGAAAAATTGAATTAACTTACAAGTTTAAATATACGTTGAGATAAGTCTATCCAAAATAAATTATTCAGCTTTTTTTATGAGATAGATCTTTTTTTAAGCGCTTCAAAGGAGTTTCAAAAGTAGTTATAATATATATTTATATCCTATTTTCAGTTTATTTTAATAAATTCTTTCAAATAACTTATATTCTATATGAAAACAATTTAACTTCATTCCATCTCCATTTTTTTTAAAGAAAAAAGAGGCATTTGCTATTCCAGAGCTCAATCCATAATTATTTAATTTTCCTTACATTATTTGTTATATTTTTCATTTTTCCTCTCTAGATCTTATTTCTCTCACACTCATCCACAAGTACACATTAATAATTTGTGTACGTTAATAATTTTTTTTGGTATATTAGTCGAATCTGTCCTATACGGTGTTGAAAAGACACAAACATGAGGTACATCTCAAATTTCATAATTGATGCTTTTCTTTTCATCAAAAAGGAAAATAATAATCGATATAAATAATAATGTGGTATAGATAGCTCAAGGTACAATCAAAACTTTTTTTTATTCGTTATTTGGCCGTTTGTGTATGAAATAGTTCTGGAGGGAAGAAAAATAAATAAAGGAAGAAATTATAAAACATGTTTAAAAAAAATTGATTTCTTAAGAAAATTGGGTCGGTGTTATTTTTCCTAATATCTTAAAATCATCTTAAGTGTTACAGTAAATGTTTGTTTAAATATGTACTCATTTAAATTTGTATTCCATCTAAATTCATATTTATAAAGGGAAAATTTTCGAATCAATAATTTTGTAACTTTATTTCAGAAAAGATCAAGTAAAATCATGTAATAATTATTTTCAATTCATTCACATGTGATTTTCGATTGACCATTGTGTAAGATGTAACAAAAGGTAGAGAACACACCCTTAGCTTCATTTAACTGATCCGATGATAAATAAAGAAAATCTTTAAACTCACTCATGTAAATAATATAAAATAATAATTTCCTTCGGTAACATATCTCTTATATCTCTTATCTTTAATATCTTCACAATTCCTATAAATTTTTGACACTGATAATATTTGATATTGTAATTATATGACCATTAATATTTCATATTATAATATAACTTATAAAACTTCATAAGTCTGTATCTCAATAAAATTAACATCAAACTCTCAAAATCAAAATACAAACTTAAATGAATGTTTACTGTACTTATATAAATTAATTTGTTTATAGACTAATTTTTTTATGCAGTGTAAATTCCTTGACGTTTACGACAATTATATACAATTCATTAATATCATTCTTATTATTGGTGGACAATATAAATTTTTTTATAATATTAAACTCACTTATCGCATGATTATTGCTTTTTATTTCCCTATCCTCCACTTTAATCTATCATAAACATGCGTCCAAGTCGTTGAAAAGTTATTCATGAGAATTTGAAATATTTGGGTATTTGTTTTTTCTAGCCATGATGGTTACTGTGAGAATGCTCGTTATGAAATTGACAAAAAAAGCTTGCAATGGATTAAAATGAGATTTCTCTTCTATCTTCCTTTTCCACAATGAGTAGTTTTAGAGGTTTCGATTGATTTTTTAATTCTAAACTTGTCTAAGTTTGAATAAAATTTTAGAATTCAATGACAATATTGATTTTTTTTCCTGTGTAACAATTGAAAATGTAATACACAGGTTATAAATAAATAAGAAAACGAAAGATTATAAAATCTGAGAACAATATAAAACTCTCAAATTCCAATAAAATCAATGAATGATTAAATAAGCTCAACTTACAAGATAACAAAAAAAAAAATACTGTTCTTTTAAGAAGTTTGTGTTAGAATGAAAGATATTTTAATTTACGCGGTAACCATTTTTCCACTCCTTATATATATATATATATTTGGTGTTTCATCTGATATTTTTGGTCTGTTCACCAAAAGAAAAATCGTTGATTTTGTTGTGTTTTTAAACTCAATTATAAAAATAAAATGAAAAATAAAAAAGTTATTGTGTGATACGAAGAGCTCACACTAATATTGTCGTAAGGGAAAAAGTTTGAAAAGAATAACAGAAATATCTGTTCTGGCATCTAAAGCGTATCTGTCTCATCAAAAGCACGTCAGAAGACAGAAGTGTATATGTATTTTTGGAGTGAATAATGATTTAATGAAAAATATTACCATCGGAAAAAAGAAAAAAGAAAAAAAAATCAGATAGGAGAAGGTGATTGGTTGAAAGGGAAGAATGAGAGATGAACGTCAACCTCAGAATCCTCCAAAAAAAAATCAATGGAAGGAATGGTGTTTGCTTTGTTTTAGCAGAGAGAGAGAGAAGAGAAGAGAAGAGAGTGTTTCTTTTTCTTTTCATTCCATTTTGGCATATTTAATAACAGTGAGGGAGTGGGAACTGAGACACCACACAAATAGAATCCCTTCTCAAACAAGACACGTAGGTTTGTCACTTACCATACAAAAGAAACTCTGTGGGCGACGTGTAAACTGATTTCCCACCCACTCCCTTTCCTTTATTCCCCACACAACACCCACCCTTTCTCCAATTGCATGAAAACCCTTCAATGGCTCACCGATCCTCTGCTGAATCTCATCACCAGATTCCTTCAAACCCATTGGACCTTAACACAACTCAAGATATCATCAACAACATGGAGGAACAGAAGCAACAGCAACAGCAAAACCCCTTATTCTCCTTGAGTGAAGTTAGCCACGATGGTATTGATAGAGATAAGGGTGTGACCGAGGAAGACCCATCTGCTTCAAAATCCATTCTTTGTGAGGAGGAGAAAATGGCATTGCAAGAGGGTTTAGAAGAGGATAGTGGACGCGAGAGGCTGAAGCGGCATAGAGTTGAAGTGGCTGGGAGGGTTTGGATTCCTGATATGTGGGGTCAGGAGGAGCTGTTGAAGGATTGGATAGATTGCGCAGCTTTTGATGCCCCTTTGGTTACAACCAGAATCTCCACTGCACGAGAGGCTTTGGTTGAAGAGTGTACAAGAGCAAATGCTGCTGGACTAAGAATAGAGAACAGGTGTTAGATTTTTCGTTTCTGTGATTCACTTTAACGACAACCACATATTCATCACGGATTGTTTAGTAATCATAATCTTTATATTTGTTTTTTTTTTTCTTTTTTCACAATTACATTTTCGGGGATTTTTAAGATACGTTTCAATAACTCAACCAACATTTCGGAACTTCAAATTTGTAAACTATTATCAAGTTGTTATATTTTATTCATTGTCACTGTTTTCAGTTTCAGCACTTGTGTCTTTCTTTCTTTCGAGAAAAATCAAGTCATTAATTAGTTCAAGCAATTTCCCAAATGCTTAAGAAGTCACATATGTAATGTAAATAAATAACTTTCAGCCTTTGAGAAATAATTACGCTAGTTTTTTTCATGGAAAAAAAGTAACGTGTATTGGGGTTAAAAGATGCATCGTTTCTGACTCAAGCATATTTTATTGCAACAAATGCCAACGATTTAAACGAGCCCAATTTGGATAGAAGAAATTTTATTCACGAAAACAGAAATGCATCTGTTTAGTCATGATTCATCAAAACTCTTTCAAATTGTATAGTCAAATGTTAAATGTTCAAGTACTCATCAGAATTAATATAACAGTTTTACCTACCAAAAAAGTGAAGGAATCATTTGCATTTGGACCCTCATGTCATCTACCTCTGTAGTGTATATCTCGATACTTATGATGCTCATTTTTTTATACACTAGTCCTCCCTGTGCAGTATACATTGTTGGGGGGCATACTAGTGAAAATGTGAAATTTACGGCTAACAAAATTTAGTGAAAACTCAAAGCTAGATTTGTGACCCGTCAAGAAATTGTGGGCATGGGGTTTGCTACTCAATTACATCTTGCTATAGTTATGGAAATCAGTTCAGACATCAAGTTGCCACCTTGATTAGTGAGTATCCTTCTTTTTCATTCTATCATTATAACTAACGAAAGTAAAGCATATTTACGATCCCAGTTCACCCTAGAGTAAGCAAATTTTTAGCAACTCTTGAGCAAAAATGTAAAAGTTTAGTTGACAGTAATTACAATTTACAGTCACACTCCTGACTTCCCTAAAAAATACAATAATCAATATCTGTTTCAAATTTGTAGTAAATGTAACTTAAGATAATAGAAAAAGAACTATGAGGGTGCCTGCACATCTAGCACTTCTATAGGCTCCATCAGAGTAAATTTGTGCTACTCATACAGCAAATGAGAAAAAACTAGCATCATCATTATGATATCAACTCCCACACCTTGATTGTCCCATCATCGCTTGCCGAGGCTAGCAGCGGCTTCTCCTATTTAGTAAATAAAACTGTTACCAATTGCAGAGACAGACACAAGAAAAAAATGCTAATATAATATAGGTCACCATTCTCTAAATATGTAAATGATTGTTTGATTTAAGAAAAAATAATCGTTTTTATTTCCTGTTTACTTTTAATACAGAATTACTTTCTAGTTTGTACTTGATTCTTTGAAAGATTTGAGCACGAAACAATGAAAAGAATAAAAAGTTATCTTCAATGTCCCTATACAAATCTTTAAAAACAGGAAACAAAGTTGTATTTATAACTAATAGTGAAAAGAGAACTTTTTTCTAAAATCAAAATGGCCCCTAAGATTTTGTAAGCTATTAGGGAGTCGTTAGCAAACTACATGTTTTCTAAATTTCCTTTTACACTAAAGAAAATGTATTTTATCCTTCGTGGTGCAAAGTCTACCAATGCCTGTCAGTTAACACATTACTGATAATAGATACCAACAAACCACAATTACTTCATAGATCATACAAGTTATCACAATGATATTAAGAGACCATATTCAGACACAGACACGATAAGCTAAGAGCATTATCTAATTTAGCAGTGAAATCCACAATTCCATCCACTCGATGTGTGTGGAAACAGATACTCGTTGCGTTATCAATGCGATTCCATTAGAGTAGCGTATAAGAATCTTACCCCAGGGCTCCACTGCACAAAATTTACTTCCATGTCATGAGCCTTCTCTTTCTTTAGCAGCAACTTGTAGAGAGGACCATCAACCTAAGCAATAAAATTGTCAGTTTTAACCTTCTTTTTTTCGTTTCTAGATAGTGGTATGCATCTACGATCTACAAAGACAGTCAATTATTTAAAATCCTAGTGTTCAATTTTGGTCATTATCTTACAACACAATCATACAATCTCATAGTAGTTTGAATTTTTCAGGGACTTGGCTTTCAATGATTTATCTCTTAATAACAACAGCACAGCTGTAGAGGTTCAAAACACCCCAACGTTCTCAGACACCGAGAAGAGCATCTAAACAAAAGGATCCGATGCAAGTACGAAAATATACATTGAAATTGAGAAGGGAGATTATTATATTAAGAAAAAATGGAAACCAGCTGCTCCAGCTCGTCAGTAAACTCAAACAGTATGCAAGAACATCATGCTAATCTCTTCAAAATAAAACATTGTTCAAATAAAAACTAGATCCAGATAAATACAGTTGCAAATACAGTTAATATTATCACTGAGTGACTGAGCGTTGTCTGCATTTATGTTGTAAATAAAGAAACATTTGGCATTGGTTTGTCATGTCTTTTGCTACTCTTGTCCTTGTTAGCAAGTACAAACAAATCAAGAAATTCCAGGCTAATGATATGCACAAATAGCCAATGGCATTATAGAATCACGAAGTGTCTGATTTAAAGTGCGTGATTTTACAGCAGAAACGAAACTATTAATGGGCACAAAGAATCCGATGCTTCTCCTTTCTGTGCAGACTCTTCCTACACTTTAGAATAAACATGCTAGTATAAAATACCAATATGCTCCCACTGGCATCCCTAGTGAGTTAAAATTACGTGTCATGATAAACAATGACACTTGCTCTCCCCACCAGTAGTCAGAATGAGGAAAAAAGAGGTCCTTAGGTTGAGGGACCAACAGCCACAGTTGACCAGCAGATTAAATTTTCTTATCATTAAAACCAGAAAAATACAGCACAGGTTAGCTGGACATTTAAACTTTAAACCAAACAAAGTCTTTGCGATTTATCGTGCAGCACCAACTTAGTAACTGATATTCACTTCTTAATTAGGATACCCAATATATGAGAGAATTTTCCAGCAGGAGAACACAAGCACTTTTCTGAGTTTGAGACGTGAATATTCAAGTAAACATTCCCATCCGTAGTTTCTAAAATATTCAATGAATAAACTAGTCCCAATCATAACTAAACCTATTTTTTTACAATTACACACTACATCCTGACAACTGAATTTATCTATTAGGCAATAAGTACACAAAGTACATTAGGAATGAATGACGACAATGTGTCATTTGAACTGCTTATGTATTCGGGTAACTGCATTAACAAGTAAATAATAGGCATACCTGACTTTCATTGTCATCCACAAAAAGGCGTATAGCATCATCAGCGGCTCCACTGGCAAAGATACCTTCTCTGTCATACCAGCACACAGGGTACATAAATGTCAGATTTATAAAAAAAAAAAAAAAAAAAAAAATAAAAATATAATATAAAAATAAAAAAAAAAAAAATTAAAAAAAAAAAAATTAAAATTTATAAAAAAAAAAAAAAAAAAAGATGATACATCTCACATCTGATACCATGATAACAAACAAGAAGTGCATCATTGTGTTCATCTGGCTATCAATTAAGAAAATGGAAAGCATTAAGTGATGAACTAACGGTTGATCCACACAATGTTGTATAAATAAAAAAATCATTCTTACACTTTTGAAAATATCAATGACGCCCAAAGATTGAAAGAGGGTAATCCATCCACAATGTACGAAGAAAGTCAGCATAACTTTTAAATATGGAGGTTGGCCGATTTACTCGATAACATAATAGTTTCGTTTATTCCATAATAATGTTGCTTAATTTGACATCATCAACATCAGGAATAGACATTGATAAAAATATTGGCATTCTCAAAGCCACACATATATTATAGATAGAAATTGCGGTATCAAAAGCAGCAAAGCAAGTTTATGTAAATGCCCAGTGAGACGCAAGTGTCATTTTACCTTGACCAATGAACTGAGAAAATTGTCCGATCATGATACCCTGTAAGAGTGCAAAGATGTCTCCTGAAATTCCAATAAGAAAAAAAATTAAAATATCCGGAAAGGAAAGGAGTATATTAATATGCCTTCATTATTAAGTGATATGCTATAGTAAAAAATAGTATTATGAACACAACCAACCTATGCAATTGATTTTATAATATTTGAAAGAAACTAACGATGGTGTTTCAATCTATTCCAAACTATTATATGAATATAGAAGAATTGACAGTCAGCTATGGTAAAAAATAGTATTATGAACACAACCAACCTATGCAATTGATTTTATAATATTTGAAAGAAACTAACGATGGTGTTTCAATCTATTCCAAACTATTATATGAATATAGAAGAATTGACAGTCAGCTATGGTAAAATATAGTATTATGAACACAACCAACCTGTGCAATTGATTTCATAATATTTGAAAGAAACTAACGATGGTGTTTCAATCTATTCCAAACTATTATATGAATATAGCAGAATTGACAGTCAGATTACGACTTCAAAGATCAGATATTTCAAAATATTGAGTTTAAGATAAAGTGGCAGGGGAATCGTGAGACAACAGCAAGCAAGCAATGGGTCATGGTGTAATCATTATAGTTATCAATCTCAAAGAGCACAGCGCAGTGGCTAACTCTAAACTCGCTATAGCATGATAACAGGATGGACACTATTTCAAATAATATAATACAAACTAAAAAGTTTATAGTGCGCATATAAATCCTCAAAAACAAAAGAAAACCCAAAACTAAAGAAATTCAAAATAAATAATAAAAGTCACAGTTTAAGCACACAACCACCATCAATCTAGGAGCAATAAAGACATAGTAATGAAGTCAAAATATGAAAGAAGATGACGAAATTAATAGAAAAAAATAAATACAAAATTAGATCATATTATAATAATGTGAACTGGAAAGTTGAATGGGAGAATAAAGGATTAAACAGAGGAAAAAAGATATCCTTAAAAGTCTGAAGGAAGAAAGGTCAAAACAGAGGTAACTTCATATAGCCAGCTATGGCAAGTGAAAATATGCTATTTTCGCCATTATTATGACCGAATGACAATTACTGGAAAATCTTCACTATTTGAATCCCATAGCAAATCAGGGCAGCTCCAGTCCACTACAGCGTGATATTGACTAGTGTGGAGGGATTAGAGAAGAGGTCCTAAAACCAGGATGTTAAGAAGGGAAAGAATTAAGCACTAAATATTCAAACAAAATCTGGTTTTATGTACTTCTATTGTTCCACTCGAGACTGTTAAAGAGCTACTGGTTATATCATAATACACTCTACTTCCAGTCCATATGCTTTATCCCAAAAAATAGGTCCTCTACCACTTTACAATGTTCCTCTGGGAAAACCAGTTTCAAGATTTAAAGCAACAACCCATAACAATAACATCCGTACATAAATGTGAATGGTTAGCATCAAATAGCTTCTTATAAAATATGAGATGTCAAATACATATTCTAGTATTCTATAGAAGGGAAAAAAATAATGTAAGAGAGGCATAAAAGTAACTAGTGAAATACTAACCAGGGTGCAAATCCACCACCAGATTGAATCTCTGTGTTTTCTGTTCCCCAGACCTTCACGGTAAGATCATCGCTGCCATAACGGTTTGCCATAAAAAAAATGTCGCAGAAGTTAAAGAAAATGATAAAACAATTAAAGACGCGAGCAAAAGAAATTTTGGCTTACCTACACGAAACCATTTTGTCACCACTCGCATTAAAGGAGAGAGCCCAGACAGTCGAAGTATGTCCACTGACAAATAACAACATTATACATAAATGAATTAAGTTAAAATTAACAATGACAATGATGGTCAACATATATGCACAATACATTTTACATAACATACGGAAAAAACAGTCGTCGCTACAAAGATAAGAAAACCAAGAAGCTGTAAACTTGAAGGTGATGAAAGAGATTAAGAAATGGTACTTATTAGGTTCCCCAAGCGTTTGAACGCATTGCCAATCGTCGCTATCACCTTCATCCGCCCAAACCTGGAAGAAATTCAGTGTTAACTTTGTACATTGCTCAATCATTCAACCGCAAAGGAAGCAAGCACAAGTAACAAAAGAAAAGAAAAATGAAATTATATAGGCAGCCACTTTTGCATCAGCGATACCTTAATATTATTATCATAACTACACGAAAATAAGATATCCTCTGTGGGATGCCACTTCACCATTTTCACATCCTGCGCATGTCCTTGCAGCACAGACACGCACTCAAACTCATTCCCGGGCAGCACTTCCCATATCCAAACAGACTTATCTCTACTACAAGTTGCAAGCAACGTGCCAGACGCATTCCAACACACACTCTTCACTTCATTCTCATGTCCCTGTAGTAAAACCGCATTCACCTCAAAGTAAAGTTCAACTACCAAAGAACAAACATCCAAAGTCAACAAAACAAAAGGTTGAATTTAGCAATAACCCACCTCCAAAGTAGAAACACACTCAAAATCGCCACCAACATTTTCCCAAATGGCAGTGGTGGCGTCGAAACTTCCAGTGGCCAAAATCTTCCCCGACGGTGACCAAGCACAAGATCGAACAGTTCGAGTGTGTGTTTCTTCCAAAACCGCCTACATTCCATTTTCACAATCAAAGTAAACTATTACAAACACAATTTTCTTCAATTGTAAAATATACCACAGAATTGAATTTCGCAATGATTGAGAATGGAAATTGATATGAAAAAAGACCTTGCAGGCCCATAGACCAGAGGAGAGGTTCTGCTCCCAGATTCGGACGGTTTTGTCGCCGCTGCATGAAGCAAAGACGAGAGGAATACCGTCGTGTCCGGTGGCGGGGTTCCAATCCAAGCTCCAAACCCTATCGGTGTGACCTTCGAGTCTCTGAATCTCTTTCAACTCCATCGGCACCAATCGCCTCCACTCTCTGCATACACCGCAAACACTGACCCGTTTGTTGATTCTCAAAACTTTCCACTCTGCTATTTCTTACTTTCTCACTCTCCTCCACGCCACGCGTCAGAGAAAATTAGTGAAAATGATTTTAACAAACAGACAAAAACAAATCACCAATTGGGCCGCCGCCAATTCACCACGGGGTGCGCGCACGGGGAAAACTAGCTACCTACTGATGCAGCGTTTTTGGGTAATCCATGGGCACCATATCAAAATTATACCATGGTTTTAGACTTCGAATATACAATTCTTATGAATCATAGAGAAAAAAAAAAGTGCTTTTTTGCAACAAAATCGCATTCAAAAAAAACTAAAACGATAATTTTCTTTTTCGTATACTGAATTTACTTTCTATAAATAATAAAAACGTCTTATTTAATCTACACGAATAGGGAGGGATCGAGGCAGATAATAAAAATTAATTCAGTATTTAAATAATGGTCAATTTTTGAAATTTTTAAGGAATTTGTATAAATTTAGTTTGAATTAGGTTGCGTTTAATCAAGTTAAAGCAGCTTATATTCAATTTCATCTAAACTTTATATTTCAGCAAGATGATTACAGAGATTGGATACATTTTATTACTTTAAAGAGTTAACTTATAATATAAGTAGTTTCGTATTAAAACATTGTTTACTATGTAAGTGTTTTGGTTGAAAGATGATAGCAACCATTTTTTTCTCTTTCTAAATTTTAGTCATTTGATATAATTGTGGAGATCATTAAATTTTTGGGAACAAAAATTGTGTTATGGAGAGAAGTAGTTGGAGGATGAAGCGTAGGATTAATAATAACATAAGTTATTTTGTTGTTAATATTCTCTAATTATTTGTATCATTCGATATAATAATTTATTAAGTGTATTACTAGGGTCAAATTCCATTTTACAACATTTGTATATGTAAATACTTCATATAAATGATGTCACAAGACTAATAACAATACTAAATAATAATAATAATAATAATAAAGATTAAATATATTTTTAGTCGTGAACTTTTATTATTATAATTTTTCATATTACATGGTATTTTTCTTACAAATTTGTTAAATAAAATTGTAAGAAACTTTTTTTTTGTCTTTTTTATAAGAATTTTAATTGGTAGGTATTTCATTTGAGGATAATTATTTTCTACAAAATTATAAAATTTGCAACTATTTTTTACAATTTTTTTTTATACAAAATATTTTACAAAATAATTGGTAATAATTTCTTACAAATTTTATTCTTATAACAAATTTTGTAAGTATTCCTTACGGAGAAAAAATGAAAATAAAATTGACAATGAATATGAGTTTGACATGAAAGTAAAATTTGTCCACATTTAAAACTTTGTGTCAAACCATGTAAATAATCCAAATATTAGCATGAAACTCATTTGACACCTTAACAAAATTTAACGTAATTAAGGTTAAAAGGACTGTACCATTCATTTTTAAAGTTTAAGACTAAAATGTATCAAAATTTTAGACAAATACGAAATTCAATTTTACATCAAATTTCATGGACTAAAAAATAGTTAACAATAATAATAATAATAATAATAATAATAATAATAATAATAATAATAATAAATTGATTCTAAATATATTATTTTCATTTGAATAATGGTATCAATACATTTTTTTTCAATTTTTTTTTATCTTTTTTCATTTTCTTCATTTTGCGATTGTAAAAAGGCATAATCCAATAATATTTTTAAGTTGTGTCATGATTATAAGTTATTTATTATTCAAAAAGATCAAGGATTATGTTGTCTTTTTATATTAGTTTATATGTTGTTCTAACTAGTTAAGTTGTTTTTGTTACTGATATGTAGTATTTTGTTATTTTTTATATTGATTCCTTTGTAACCGATGATGAAAAAAACATTTGATTAAATGTCCTCAACTTGATAAAGTGAATGATGAAGGTTGTTCTCACAATAGTGATAAATGCTCATGGGTCAAATAACTTTGACAAATGTAAGATTGTCAAAGTGTTGGCTCACCACGGGTTTAGCTAAATAAAAGTTTACTTAACTGACTCGCTTTTTGGTAAGTTATAATTTATGTATAGTTGTTATATCTTTCATTTGCATATTATATATATATATATATATATATATATATATACATATATATATATACATACATATGTATATATATATGTATATACATATACATATACATATATATATATATATACATATGTATATATATATGTATGTATATATATATATATATATATATATATATATATATACATATACATATATATATATATATATATATATATATTTGCAAATGAAATATATAACTACTATACAACATTTGACATTTTTCTTGTGTGAGTATGAAACTTGCTATGGTTAGTGGGTAAGTTGGACTAATGATCACTTTTACACTAGTAATGACTTTTCTTCTTTTATTATACGTCTTAAAAGACTTATCTTTTACAATCAATGGTGCATTTTTTTTACTTTTTGGGTGTGTCATATTTATTAAGGCTCCTAAAACACAATTTTAGTAATAAACTTGTTTTTTCAAATTCAAGATTGATGTGTATGGTTGAAAAATAAATATAAGATGCATATAAGTGATATTGTTTTTTATTTTTCAATGTTACAATTTTCAATATTTAAACTAGGAATTGCGGGATTGTTTTATTTATGAACGTAATATGACAAACTCTAATGCTAATAAGCTTAAGGTAAATATTAATGGTGCAACTAAAAGTTGCACTCATTTAACTATATGTGTTGATATTTTGACAGGAAGTTATGGTGAATATATAGATAGTTTTTCTGATTTTTTAGGAGTACGTATTTTTTATTTAAGTTGAGTTTATAGGAGTACTTTATACTTTGAAGCATTGTTGGAGGAAAAACTTTTAAGGCTATAGTTTGAGACTAATTATACTTTAGTTTATTATGAATTTTTGGATTAACAAAAGTTTTATTCAACTCTTATAGGGAGATGATGATAATACTTTAATTTTTGTAAGCACATGCACTTACGAATTTCTTATGTTTTTCTTTAAAAGTGATTGTGTCGATGAGTTAGCTAATTTGACTTTCATTCATAAATAAAAATATGAGCACTCTAATTTTTTATTTAAAATTTTTTTATAATAGATATAATTTGTCTATGTTACATTATGTGTAATTTTTATCATGAATTTTATGTAATCCATATGTTTTTTTATCTATTTTAATAATTTTTTATATAATAAATAAATAATCGATAGATTTTGAGAGTATTAATATAGTTGGAATATCAAAATTCCTTCCATGTAAATGTAAATAAAACGTATAACACTTTTTTCATATTATTTGCTTACCAAATAACTAAAAAAGTATTTCTAATAGCACGCCTTCTTTCTCTTGCAACGGGGAGAAATAAAAGAAACAAATAGATTTATTACAATTTTAAAGAGAATATCTTTTAAAATGTATTATAAAAAAAGTTATAATTACATTTCTATCAACTTTTTTTCTTTATTTAAGACAATCAATAATTCTGCCATTTTTCTGTGTCAAGGAGCGGCTTTTTCCATTTTAAATATATTATTTTATGAAGTTGCATTTAAATAATTTGATCGTTTTAAAAATCAATAACTTATTAATAGATAAACTTATACAAATTCTTATAACTGTTTTTGATATATAATTTTACTTTTATTATTTATTAACTATTGTTATGGGTAATTGTTTTATACTTTTATACAAATATATCAATTCTGATAATTGTTTATGGTGTAAACGTTTTTATATACTATTTTATCATTACTGTTATGTTACGATTGTAATTACTTTTTATTTTATAAGGCAATCGTCAAACTTTTGGTTCCCTTATTAATATTATGATAGGATAATAATATTTTAATCTATTTCTTTTGATTTATTTTTAATTTATTATTTTAATTATCATTAGATATCATATCATATAATTAAAAATAATTAAAATAAATTATTTAAAGATGATTAAAATAGTGAGTTAAAAATAAATAAAAAATTATTATCATAAATTTTTTTATTTTGGATCACGTTGAAGAAGAAAAAAGAAGCCCCATTTTCAAAATAAAACGTTGCATTTTTATTTCTTTTAATTTAATTTAATTTGATTTATGTTTTATTTCATCAGTGTCTAAGTTCATAAAATTAATTACTTTCTTGAAATAACAAATTGAAAAAAAAAAATACTTATCGTATCTTAACGTAGAATCACGTTTTTAAACATGTTTTTAATATTTGTTTAACAAAAATCGTGTTTGTATGTTACATACAACGTTAAACATCTTGAATGTTGAATAATAAAAAAGAAAAAACCATATTCAATGTTATTGAATTTGATAATATGACTAATTAGACTAATATGAATAAAAATCACAATGGAAAGCTGATAACTAATTTATCCATTTAATTAATTTTCAAAACTACACGTCTCACATAATCTGTAAACCACTCCAGAAATGAATTATAATGTAAAACTTGGAATCAATCAATTTGTTGGTAAAATATGTTAACACAAAACATAAATAAAGAAAACAAGACAGATATAAAAAGAGAATTTTGCTAAATTCATACCAAATAATGTTAGTCATAACAATTTTAGTATTAACAAGAGTATAATATTATCTTTGAGTCTTTATTCATTTAAATTTGAATTTAGTATTAATTCATATTTGGGAAGGAAAAAGTTATAATATCAATAATTTTGTAATTTTATTTAAAAAAAAATTTGACGACTAGTTTTACTTGATTCATCTATAATTGTCGATTGACTATTTGTTAACATGCGAAAAAAGGTGAAAAACATACATTGAGCTTAATTTAACTGATCAAATGATAAATAAGGTTGATAACATCAAATAGGTTAACTTCAACTTTATTCATAACAATTTTAAATTTAATATCATCAAATTCAATAACACTCTTTGTAAAACAACCTTATTCATAATTTGTTTGATCTCTTTGTAAAATTTATTATATAACTCATGATTGAAACTATTTATTTAATATTTTTTTATTTAAATTGGTTATTATTTTAAAATTAAAAAATCAATATTAAGATATTATAAATATTTTATATGTTATATTCGGTTAATATATATATATATATATATATATATAATATGAATAAAATAAAATAACATTTTTTTATATATATTTATTTTATATATATTATATATTTTATATTTTCAAAATTCTTAAAATTTTTTAACATCCATAATATTTCATATATATTTATATGATTTATAATATTTTATATTATAATTTAAAATTTCATAATTTTGCATTTTCAAATTTCTTGCGTAAGTACGTAACTATATAGATTTGAATATTTTCTATAAGTGATGTTCAATGACTGTACAGAGTCATAATAATAAAAGGGTTAAATATGTTTTTGGTCATTAACTTTCAGTAAATTTTGAAACTTTGGACCAATTTAGTCTTTTATATTTTGAAATACGTTTGCATTTTCAAATTTCTTGCGTAAGTACGTAACTATATAGATTTGAATATTTTCTATAAGTGATGTTCAATGACTGTACAGAGTAATAATAATAAAAGGGTTAAATATGTTTTTGGTCATTAACTTTCAGTAAATTTTGAAACTTTGGACCAATTTAGTCTTTTATATTTTGAAATACGTGGATTTAGTCATTTTAATCAAATTTTGTTAAGTTTATTTGACATTTTAAACGTGTTTCATAATAGTATTTGACTTAACATTAAAGTAAAAATGTGTCAAACAATATAAACAACTCAAGTACAATTTTAAAATGCGTACGAAATATCATATAAATCTAACAAAATTTGATAAAAATGACTAAATTTACGTATTTCAAAAGATAAATAACTAAATTAATCTAAAATTTCAAAATGAACTAATTTTAAAATTCAATTAAAGTTAAGGTACAAATACTTATTTAACCGATAATAAAATTGAAAATAAAAGTTAATAAAAGTATTATACGATAGAATTTAAACTTTCTTTGCTAAATCACTTTAACCTCTTAAGACTACTTTCTCTCTCCTATATTCTTCTAGTATTTGTCTCTCCAAGGGCACTTTCGTAAAACAACGCCCGATGGTCACGAGATTTTTCTTTTCAGGAAATACCTAAATTGCCCCGTCCCTCCTTCTCCCGCAAGATTTCTCAAAATTTTAAAATCACCCGCTTTATCTCTTTTTTTTTTTTCCTTCCAAAATTCAAAAACTGAAACCCAAATTTCTCTCTATATAAACCCTCAATCTCCTCCCTCAAGCACCAACCAGATTCTCAATTCTCTTCTCAAATTTGAAAACAGCTTCAATTCAAGAACACGACAATGCCTGCGATCCCCGAAGAGCCACTCCTGGCCCCGAACCCCGACCGGTTCTGCATGTTCCCAATCCAATACCCCCAAATTTGGGAAATGTACAAGAAAGCCGAAGCCTCTTTCTGGACCGCCGAAGAGGTTGATCTTTCCCAAGACCTCCGCCACTGGGACTCCCTCACCGACGGCGAGCGCTACTTCATCACCCACGTCCTCGCCTTCTTTGCCGCCTCCGACGGCATCGTTCTCGAAAACCTCGCCGCCCGCTTCATGAAGGAAATCCAAGCCGCCGAGGCCCGTGCTTTCTACGGCTTCCAGATCGCCATCGAGAACATCCACTCCGAGATGTACAGTCTCCTCTTGGAAACCTACATCAAAGACTCCACCGAAAAGAATCACCTGTTCCGCGCCGTAGATACCATCCCCTGTGTCGCCAAGAAGGCCCAATGGGCCTTGCGCTGGATCGATGCCACCGACTCCTTTGCCGAGCGCCTCGTCGCCTTCGCCTGCGTCGAGGGAATCTTCTTCTCCGGCAGCTTCTGCTCGATATTTTGGCTAAAGAAGCGCGGCTTGATGCCCGGCCTCACCTTCTCCAACGAACTCATATCGCGAGATGAAGGGCTTCACTGCGACTTCGCGTGCCTCTTGTACTCTCTCCTCAGGAGGAAGCTCACCGACGAGCGCGTGAAGGAGATTGTGCGCGAAGCGGTTGACATAGAGAGAGAGTTTGTGTGCGACGCGCTTCCCTGTGCGTTGGTGGGGATGAACGGGGAGCTAATGAGTCAATATATTGAGTTTGTTGCGGACCGGTTGCTGGGTGCGCTTGGATGCGGGAAGGTGTACGGTGTTCAGAATCCCTTTGACTGGATGGAGCTTATATCTCTCCAGGGCAAAACTAACTTCTTTGAAAAGCGCGTTGGGGACTATCAGAAGGCTTCCGTTATGTCTAGCTTGAACGGTAATGGAGGGGCACATGTGTTCAAGATGGATGAGGATTTTTAACTTTTTAGAATGTTTTGCTAATTATTTTGTTAGTATTTTAACTTCATTCATCGTAATACTTCTTGTATTTCACTGTACCATATCCCCAGTTTACAATAAAGTTGTTGAATTGATAAGAGTAAATGGTGTTGTTGGTGCCAAAAAAGGAATGTGATTGTATTTCCTTGTCAACTTTTTGCTCTATTGATTTTTAATTTGCTTTGAATTCTTTACCATGTGATAGTTAGGGTGTTCTTAATCTGCTTTTCTCTTTGGTTGTCAAGTGTTCTGACGAAATTGGACATATATAATTTTGCATTTGTTACTAAACCTAAAATGCTATTTGATTCTTATGCAGTTTTGATCCTACTGCCACTACTCTTCAGAGAGTTGTTCATCTTTTTTATTTGTTAACATGGGTTAGATTAAAACCATTCTATTACACTTTCATTTCAACTTTATTGTGTGTTGGGCTTTAATTTTGCAGAGATGTGTTTTGAACGCTGGATATGTCAAATTAAATGAGTCGGTTTAACAAATATCGTTTTGCCGTACAGTTACTATAGCTAGTGATAACTGATGTGTAGGAAGCTGTTGTTGTGGTAGTTGCAATTACAAGAGATATTTGGAGTTTAGTGTCGGTTTATTTTGGTGTTTAGTTATATTAGAGTCTCATTTAATCTAGTGTCTGTAAATTCAGTTCATCTGCATATTGCGGCGGTAGCAGCACCATCACCACCACTACCAATGTCATCTTTGGATGTGTATGTCGGCTTATCTCACAACGCAGCCTATTTGAATATTTATTTTTTCCTCATGCAAAAATGATCTAATGCTTTTTAGCAATTAAGAATGATAAAAAGAGAAACAAACACTGAAACCCATAACGGATCACTTCCCCAAGTTGGCATGGCTAGCAGTGGGAATAAGAGAGCAAGTTAGCATCCTGTGTGATATGGGTCTGATGCACAGTGGGTATGGATAGAATATGCAGAGGAGAAGTTTTTTTTATTGTTTTCTATGCTAAAGTAACCCTGTTATTGATATTACAGTGATAATCAGAAGCAGAATTTCAGTCATACACTGACTTGCTTTTCTGCTCCAGTTATTTCGCTGAATTAAGTATCCTAGATTACTTCAAGCATACTGATCCCTTAAAGGCACGTGGAATGATGTTGTTCATGGGAAGAGTTGAGTGAGAGTAAGTATTTTAATGATGTTCAATGGTTGCAGTTAGGTATGACTATCTCTACACATTTTAGTACGTGTCTGGATTGATTTGTGTCCGAAACAACTTCTATTGCAATTTTACCTGAATGTTTTTTCTTGGGACAATGCGGATATCTGAAACTTAATTAATCCAGAAATGCACTTAGTTTTTCCAAATTTAATTGATGTCTGTTATTTTACAAACATTAGGGTAAGGAATATCTCTGGTTGTTTAGTGAGATTAATCTCATTGGTACGATCTTAAGACACTCAATGGTGGTTCGTGACCAGTACACTAAATACAAAATTTGGATACATTCTTGACTTAAAGGTAAATACAGGTTAGCAAGATGAAGGAAGATTCATTTTGGAACATAATTTCCCTGCATCAGGTGAACAAAGATTATCAATTTATCACACTGCAAAACCAATTTTGTAATTTTTTTTTTGCATGACTGTTTGTAAAGTTAGCAATCCAGATTGCTATGTAAGGAAGCCAGGTGTTCCCTCTAGTACCAACTGCACTTTTGGCAAATTGTGTTGGGATATATCTTTATTAAAACTTGAATGCCCTTATATAGAAATACAAATATTTTATGAAAAAAGAATTCATTCTCGTATCTAAAATTAATCTTTGAATTTTGTAGGATGTAAAGTTGCTAACTAAAATATTATAAATAACTTTATTTAACATTTTTCTAACCCATAATCAAATTAAACCTTTATATATTCCTTTAAATATGGTTAACTTCTGGTAAAACTTAGAGGATTTCAATGGTGAGCAATCTTAACAGCATAGATTGTGATTTAATATATTTTTATAAACATAATATTTTTCAGTTCACTGAATACATTTTAATTTTTTATTTAGTAATTATTATTTGGTTAAATTATGCTTTGATCTCCATTTTCATGATTTTTCAGTTTTAACAATATCTTGCATGCAAGAAATTGAATTATGAATTGCTAAAAGAATGTTGCAAAATCATGTAATGTATTATGAATGTTCTAATACAAATATTCACCTTTTTCAAGTAGAGCTTATCACAAATTAAAATTAAACTATTTTGAAACAGAACAAATTAATAAAGTAATACGGAATTAAAAAAACAATTCAAGATATCATAACAAAAACAAAAAGGGTTAGTCTTTTGGTTTTTTTTTTCCGCACTCGTGGAATGTGAAGAAGGACTTCAACCCAGCCCATTAAGAGCGAATTGGGCAGACAAAGCGGTCCGAGTGGGCCCGTAAAGTCCGTGTGAAACGGTGATACGATCTCAGTTTTCCTTGGCGTGGGAGAAGGAAGAAAAATAGAACAGTGAGTGAAAAAGACAAAGGTAACCTAGACCTAGATTGGTGAATCGAAGCGAGGTGCATCTGCAAACTCAATCGCCATGGAAGCCGTTGCTAGAAGAAGAGGTGGAGGAATTTTCGAAAGCCTTTACAAGGTTGTTATGCGTCGCAACTCTGTCTATGTTACTTTTGTCATCGCTGGCGCCTTCCTCGGAGAACGGGTTCGTTACTTCCTCTTCTTTTTCAATTTAGGTAATTTTTTGTTTTAACTTTCTTTTGCTGAGGATTTCAATACTTGGTTGCAGGCTGTTGATTATGGAGTCCACAAGATCTGGGAGGCTAATAATGTTGGGGTAATGAAGTTTCTAGGTTCTATCCTTAATTTAATTGCGATTTATGTTTCATGCCCTATGATATGCTGTTTGTTTCCTGAAACGGTAAATTTGGCCGCTAAAGTTTAGTTGGATTGGGTTTTGTATTATTGGTAAATCTTCGGAGGGGCTTTTTTTAAAAATAGATTTATGTTCTTCGTGTTGATGTTAGTTTTATGATTTGTGTATCGTGTAACGTTTTAAAATAAATTAATCTTCTAATTTTTGTAATGATTTTGCCAACTTGATATGATCATAGATAGTCCATGATATCTTTAGGCTTTCTTAGTAAATTTGTAGCTCCGGTTTTAAATAGTTTTCCGTAGATTTCGGATTTCCTATAGCTTCTTCATGTAGGATTTTATGTTCGTTTTGTGACTTAATTGTAGCCAACATAAAATAGGGCCGATCTTTGTGACTTAAGACTTGGTTATTGTTGTATTGTGATGTATTTCTTCTTAGACTATTGGTTATGTAGATGAAGACTTTCAATCAACTCAGTATTTCTTCTTATTGCAAAATATTTCATGATTGATTACATCATTATTAGTTTTAGAATTAGACAATGATGTATGTTGTATTTAGTTGGATATTGCTCTAAAGGATCTTGATTAAAATTAGAGCTCTATAGGCAGAACTGGTATAACAGTGATAAAATTGGACAGGTGTGGAAGCATTAGGAGGAATGGTTTTTATTTGACTGGTTCATATTTGGTTGTAGATTATAGTAATTACTTCTATGCCAAGTTCTAGATTATAGTAATTCTGAATATGTACTTCGTTTGTTGAATTTTGGTAGTTTTTCTTACTGTCACATGTAAGTACTGCCTATCTTCGTTGTTGTTTCCTGTATTCGATGCTACTTTACATGTTGCTGTTGACTTAAATCTGTATCAATACTACTCAATGTGAATTTGAAGAGAGTCTAACATCACTATTGTAGATGTTGTTTGGGATGATACAATGTTGGACAATCATAGTTTTTCTTGCACCAATCCGTATCAATTGGTTTGTTTTGTTCAAGTTTTGTCAGCATAATTATCAATTTCCTTTCCCCGAGAAAAATGAGGCATTTAATAAATGTTTTTCTCCCTTTAATTTCAAATCCTGTCCACCTCTGAGCCTCTGGGGTCACCCTTTCCCATTTCATTATCCTTGTCTTGAGAACTCAAAATTTATCAGAGGGCTGAAGTTGGTCCTCGCGACCAATTCGGAATTCCCTCCCCTCATAGCTAGTTCTCTCATTTTCCAGTAAGCTTGCTTCTATGTTTGACATGTCTTAGCGAAGGTAGATGTTGTAAATGGTAATCTATTAGTCAAAATAAGGTAGCATAATGACATTTGTGATGTATGTACTATCATAAAATGGAACACATCATATGCGTTCTATTTCATATTTGGGTCGTTTAAAAATATTTTAGGACAACTTGAGGTTATAAATGTTACATTTTTGTTCTGCTTAAAAGTGCAACCAAGGAGAAAGGAACGGACTAGGATATTCCATTTTGTTTTGTTCGTGCACCAAATTCTACGTAAGTGTTTCATTATAATAATAATTATTTGCTGAAACAGGCAAACTGTTTACAAATCTTGTTGTTGATCAGGATTGATGTCTCGATTAAAACATATGCCATTGGTTAATATTCCATCAATGGGAACGAGTGTTGCCACTCCCATGTTTCTGTTATCTTCAATTCAAATGATTATTAGATAAAATACATGCCGTGGTTCAAATTCCATTTTTATATTTTATTAGTTATAATATGAATACTCACTATTTCTGACTTGTGGTTTTCTCTGCCTCATTTATGCAATTTCGAAGGTTTATAGTTGTTCATGATTTCACTTAAAAATAGATGGGATTCCTTACTATGTGCAATGTTGTATTATCGGTCCCATCTATGCTAGTAGTAGAAGTATGTTATTATTTATAGTGTTAAAGCAATTGCCAACCATCAGTTTTAAGGATTGTGGTTTACAATGCTATTGTGATCGCTTACTATTTAAGCTGTTTAGAATTTTACCTTTGATATATAATTATATTTTCTTGTGCAGAAACGATATGAGGACATTCCTGTGCTAGGGCAAAAGCTGTCAGAAGAATAACCAGTTTGTTAGCTTTTTTCTAGTTTTATTATATTCTTGAAATTTGAGGGGAACATTAAGAGCTGGAAGCAGTTTCCATTTTTACAATAAATACCTTATGCTTGTATCTTTCAGGCTTTAACTCTTATGCGTGGTTTCATTTTCTGACCTTTGAACCATTGCAGAATTCTGTATTTTTTTGAAACCAGGAATCATTGGTTATGAAAATTGCATGCTTTCTACTTATCCTATTATCTGAGAGTTGAAATATGGAAAATACATGGAAAATCTTTGAGGCTCAATAAATTTGAAAACATGGACTAAATGAGTAAACAACAGCAGAATTTATTGTCACTAATTGGTAAAGTGGTAGTGTTGATGAAAGAAACAATGAAAAGTGCTAAGCTTATATAATTACAAGTCAAACTAGCCTTGGTTAAGTTAGACTCTGAGGAGCAGGCTGAAGGAGGTCAACTGGTGCATTCTTAAAAATAGCCGGTCACTTGAAGTGTGAACCTAGCACAATGAATTAAACTGTATAAAAACGAATATCCACTATCCAAGGAAAATTTGAAACTTGTGCCCAAAAGCGTAAACATAGAATTGTTCCTTTTTTAGCATGCATTTTAGTCATTCAGAAAGATTGTAATACATCACAAATCCACTATCCAATTGTAATCTTAAAATTTCAATCATTGAACATAATAGTAATAATTCTCTCTAATTTTGAGATTATTTGCTTGACCTAGTTTTTTTTTTCATAAAAAAAAGTCATTCTTTTAGTTAAATCCTGTACCGAACTAATTTTTGTCCCTCCTAAAAAAAAAATCTAACTTTTTTTTAAACTCAATAAATATCCCTTTGTCTCTGGTAAATAATTTTGAAATTAGATGAAAGTGTTGCTACTTTCGTATTTGATTATATGAAAATCATATTTTCGATTTCTAATGATGTTCATTATCCTTACTCCTATTGCAAAAAGACAGAAAAATATTTTTATTATATTTTATTTTCTTACTCTTCATTGCTAAAGTTAGCAGAAATTACAAGAATTCGAATTACCGATTAGAAATACTATTGAATTTTAATTATTTCTATTTTAGGTTGACAATTTTTATATTTATATATATTTAATATTTTTATATTTGATTGTTTATAGTGACCATTTAATATACTTGTAATTTAGTTACGTGAAAAATACTTTAACTATTTGATAGGCATATTTTTTTTTATAATAAAATATTATAACTATAAAATTTACACGTGAAAAATGAGATCTTACCTAAACTATTATTTCAATGCAATTTACATTTTTCAAACAATTTTATGCTAGGTAAAGGGCCAACTATAAAGTAAAAGGTAAAGGTTATATTTTTGTTATAATTTATTTTCTCACTCTTCATTGCTAAAGTTTTAATGACAAAAACAAGATTTTTCTTCTGAAAAGTAACTTGTAATTGTATTTTTAGTTAGAAAATGGAGATACCCTTACTCAATTAACACTGATAAAGTAATTGTAATTTTAGTTAGAAAATGGAGATACCCATACTCTACTAACACTGATAAAAATTGATCACAGGAGTTTCAAGTACATTATGGCTTTCTATTGCGTTTCATCGTAAATAGATGAGAAGTAATATTGAGGAGTGAAGTGAAAATCACAGAGATAGTGTGTTCGAGTATTAAAATCAAAGCGTGAGAAGGTGGGAAAGAAGCGGAATCTCTCGCTGATTGAAATTTGTTTTAAGTTCAGTTTTTGCATTTCGTTTTGTGATTCGGTTTGGATCTCACAGGACAAGATGGAAAACAGTGAGGAACAGAAGTACGGAGTTCGGAAATTAGAGATCTCAGACAAGAGCAAAGGCTTCATCGAGTTGCTGCAGCAACTCAGCGTTTGCGATTCCGTCTCTGACAGAGATTTCGAGGATCGATTTCGAGAGCTCAGCGCCGTCGGAGATGACCACGTCATCGGCGTGATTGAAGACGAGGCTTCTGGAAAGATCATTGCGACGGGGAGCGTGTTTATTGAGAAGAAATTTTTGAGAAATTGCGGCAAAGTTGGGCACATTGAGGACGTTGTTGTGGATTCCAGCGCACGTGGGAAGCATTTGGGAAAGAAAATCATCAGCTTCCTGACAGAGCATGCGCGTTCCATGGGATGCTATAAGGTCATTCTTGATTGCAGCCTCGAGAATAAGGCGTTCTACGAGAAATGTGGCTTCTACCATAAATCTCTTCAGATGGCTATGTATTTTGCTCACCACTAGTTTGGTATGCAAATTTATTTCTCATATGATTCCCTACTCTGTTTATTACATTCGTCTTTGTTGTTTTTCGACTTTAAACATGTGTTCTGTTTTTGGAGTTAATTTTTTCAACTTTTGTAAGTACTTCCTTGTAGGTCATAATGTAGATGGCACAGTGCATGGTTCATTTTTTCATTTACAAGGTTTTAGAATTTGAATTAAAAATTTCGTCCTCTCCTATCCTATTCCTATTGTGAATATTTTTCCATTTACAAGGTCATAATGAAGTGACATACAGCAATTTGAACTACGCATATTGCAGATTTTAAATGGCATGGCCAAAATTGTCACACGAGAATATGAAGCATAACAGAGGAAACACAGAGGATCAAACCTAAGAAAGTAATTGCAGGTAAACATCATTAAAAAGGTAATTATGGACTATTAATCAATCCAAAACAGAAACATAAAGTTGATAAATACTGAAGAGTCCAGATTGCATTAAAACAAACTTGTTTACGAAAACCCAGTGTCATAAAAACCATGTCAATAGCTAAGAAAATGTCCTAATTACAACAGAATATAAAATTATTTGCTTTATCAAATGCTTCTCTGTTTCTGATAATAAAAATATAAACCATTAAAACACAACGTGGTGTATATTTAGCCATTCATCCTGGTATGTCGTTTTTGGGATGATATGTTTCTGGAAATAAAAATAAAACACTATAAAGCAAACTCCGGCTTAAAAATTGGCCAAAACTGTGGGATATCTCCCAGTTTCCCTAATAAACTACTATCACCATACAAGCTGCATATACTTTCTTTTTTCTTTCATCCTGTACGTCCGCCCTGTCGATTCTGCAAAGATGATCCAATGCTTCTTAATATCTGCTAAAAAATCTACTAAAAAATTATACATCTCTTTGATTTGTCAAAACAAGTTGAAGGTGTGCAAGGATCTAGAGACAAAAAGGTTGAAAATTAAGTAATTTCTTCACTGTTAGCCCAAAACATAATAAGATTTCGTAAGAACTAGAAAAAAATAGCAAATATGCAAGGGAAAAGAGTAACTCACGACTTAAAAATTATTTGATGAATATGCCTTTAGAATTTGACACAATACAGTAGACACTAAATTGACCCTTCAAAAGCATAAATTTAACGAGCAAAATTTAGATACCTTTGGCTTCAACAAAGGTACTGCAATAGTTCAAGTACTCGACAACACTGCTTCCAGCTTGGTCTTGAGTTCATAACTTAAACAACAGTCCATTGAAAAACGATCGATGGTGAATAGATCAAATGATACCACTTCTGGTATTTAATCAAGTAACTTTAGCACAGTTCCAAAGGCATCTGTCCTGATCTTAAAAATGGGACAGTAGTACAGCACCAATTACATATAACTACATATATTCAGACTTTCTATTGATTTTTTGGTACTCCAATTTATCCTTATTTTGCAGAGAATCCAAATTCCTCCCATCAAGAGGTTACAGTTATGAGGCAAGGAGTTTCATCGTTTCAATCCTCCACACCTGTTTCCAATTCCCTTACCAGTTCAGTTCACAATCACCTTGGCCCATCAACAGTGTCAATTGAAATCCAAGTTAATTCTTAAATATTTGCATCATCAGCGATCAAATTTGTTTACTTGACGACATGTAGAGCGTCTACAATTAGACAATCCACTCATCAACTTATTATATGAAGCAAGATCAGGTATAAAACCCCTATCCAACATTTCATTCACCAGAAACTCTCCTTTCTCCCTCCTTCCCTCCTCCGAATACCCTATAACCAAAGTCCTATAAGTCATGTCATCAGGTTCCAAACCCTTGCTCAAAGCAAGTAACATCAATCTATTTGCCTCATCGGTTCTCCGTGCATAGCAAATATCTCGAAGAACACCATTGAAAGTCACAACATCCAGCACCATACCCTCATCAAGCATCCTTTCCACCAATCTCTTCACCTCATCGATCTTCCCCAACACCCTCAACCCATCAACCACAGCAATGCAAGCAACCAAACTCGGAACACTCTCCCCATTCCACAACTCATAAACAACTTCCAACGCTCTCACAGCACACCCTTGCCCACACAAAACCTCCACCAAAGCAAAACAATCAAACCCCTTGGGCAAAACCCTCTTTTCAGAAAACCCCAGCAACAACTCACACGCCTGCAAAACCCTCCCTTCCTTACAAAGCCCTTGAACCAAAATTTCACATGTAACACAAGAAAGCTCACACCCTAATTGAACCATCTCGCGAGCCATCTCAATGGCATCCTCAACCCTCCCCTCTCTAAACATCCCCCTAATCAAGGTATTGAAAGTAACCACATTGGGCTCACACCCCATTTTCCCCATCTCGTGAAACACGTCCAACGCCAACGCGAACTGCGAGTTCCGACAGTGACCACTGATCAAAATGTTGAAGGTGAAAACGTCAGGCTTGACGCGGTGGGTAACCACCATGTCGCGGTAAAACTGGAGGGCTTGGGTTAGGTTACCGCGTTTGACGAAGGCGTGGATGAGGACGTTGAAAACGGCGACGTCTGGCTTGGAGTCGATGAGTTTGGTCATGGAGTGGAATGCGGAGAGGGCGTGGTGGAGTTGGGAGGATTTGGAGAAGGCGTGGATGGCGTGGGAGAAGATGGGTTGGGTGTGGGGGCAGGAGAAGATGGAGGGAGAGCAGGGGCAGGGGTGGGTGGCGATGACGTGGAGGAGGGTGCGGAGCTGGGGGAGGCGGTGGGTGGCGGCGAGGGTGCGGGCCATCCAGTGGAAGGTGGCGTGGGTGTGGCGGAATGAGTCGAGGGAGGAGGCCCAGGTGAAGAGGTGGAAGTCGAATTGAGAGAAGGAAGGGTGGTGGTGGAGCTTCGATTTCAGGAAGTGGAGGAGAGTGTCGGGGGTGAACGGCGGGGCCCAATGGGCCTTCAAGAAGTCCAGGAAGCGGGCGTAGTGAACTTGGGACACGGGTGTGTCTGAGGGTGGAGATGGTAGAGGGAGGTTGGGGATCGCTGAAGAAGAAGAAGAAGAAGAAGAAGGTTTTACTGTTGCCAATGCTCTCGCTTTCACCAACTTCTTCGTCGCCATTTTCTGTTTCTCAACCAGACCTAATTATCTTAAAATGTTCTTAGAGAGAAAAAAAAAAACATTTTGTCCTAATTTGTTGTTTATTGTAAATTGTAAAATATTTATTAAAACATTTTCGCAAGAGGAGAAAATGTCTGCAGAAGGTTCGGGGTAAAGTATCTGCAGAAGGTGTACACGTATAAATAGTCCGTGCCGCGAAAAATCATAACGACAACAAGTGGACCGAAATCGCAGAGAGCAACAGAAATTCAAAACGCAGAAGTAGAAGAAAGAAGAATCGTGAATCAGATTCGATTGAAAAAAAAAATGTTTCCTGTTTGCAACGTTTCTCCTCTTTCTCTGCAACCGGGCATGGTGATTCCGATTCCTGGAAAACCTACCGGACAGTCTTCGTTTCTCTCTGTCACGAACTCCGCGTCTTCCGGCGAGAGAATCAGCACGCGCCCAAGTACCATTTCGCCATTCGAATCTCGAATCTCACTCGTTTTCGCTCTCGCTTCTCAAGCCAACTCTCTCACCCAGCGACGTAAATGTTTTTCTCTATCCAACTTTGTGATTTCTCTCCTTCTCTTTCACTCTTGAATCTCCCTATAACTAATAACTAATTTTCGTGCCGCAGTTCTAGCTGACGTCGCTGCCGAGACTGCCAAATACTTGTTTCCGAAGAGATTCGAAAGCCGTAATCTCGAGGAGGCGTTGATGAGTGGTACTTAATTAATTTTCGACCTATAAAATGCAACTTGCTGTTATAGTGTTCTCTTTTCTTGCGTAATTAATTGTTTCGGTGTTGGAGCTTCGTTGCAGTTCCGGACCTTGAGACTGTCCAGTTCAAGGTTTTGAGCAGAAGGGACCAGTATGAGATTCGGGAAGTTGAGGTGTGTGTGCTAGCTCTCTTTTCTTTGAAATGAATTTTATACTTTAATTCATTTTTTTTTAATTCTACACATATGTGCTTTCTAATATTTAATGCTAGAGTAAATTATACTTATATTATCATCTATGAGATTTTGTGAAAATGTTTTTCAAACTGCCATTCGAGTTCAAACTCTCCTAACTTTTTTAACATTTGCAACTACCTCTGTTGTTGGATGGCAAGGCGTAATGTTTTTCAAACAAGGAAGAGGGTTAGTGTAATGTATAAGAAGTGTCCGTATAATGTTTTTCAAGCAATTAAAAGATGGTAGGGGTAAAAAAACACTAAAGTTTGTATAATTTCACGAAAATCTTAATAGATAATTAGGGTATTTACCTTAATGTTATGAATGCTTCTTGTTATCATTTCCAATATAATCTTTTTTTATACAATTTTTTTAAGCGTTGGACTTAGACAATTGTCAGCCAAATCTAATAAGTTATTCCATTTAGTGATGGAACATTAGAACGTATCGTGCTGTATCATGCTTCTGTATTTAAAAAGACTCTCCTCTCTTGATTTTCGTAGTTTTTAGAGGTTATATGTTGTTAATTAATTCCTTACTTTTCCATGCAACGCTAAGTGCGTTGCTGTCACTGACAAACCATCCGGTCTTGGGAATGTCTTGCTTGATCTGATGATTATCTTTGCAGCCTTACTTTGTGGCAGAGACAACAATGCCTGGGAAGAGGGGATTTGATTTCAATGGTGCTTCTCGGTCCTTTAATGTCTTAGCTGAGTACCTTTTCGGTAAGGTAGTTATATTTTAAAATTAATGACATTCATACATTTTAAAATTTTACTGTGTTGCATGATCACTACCTCTTTTTGTTTTCCTCTTTTGAGAGAAGAATGAAGTTATATATTTTTGCTGTTGTTTTCATGGTAGAATATAAAGAATGAGAAAATGGAGATGACTACACCTGTTTTCACTAGTGAGAATCAATCTGATGGGGTTAAAATGGATATGACAACTCCTGTGCTAACAACAAAGGTATTATGTTTATTTTATGGGTTTTGTGAAATATCTCATTTACAATCTTTATCTTTTTTTTTTTTTGTATGCATTGCCAGCAAGTTTAGCATAATTATATCGTTTCAGCAAACAACTGTAGCAACGTACCTTTACATAACTGTAGCAAACATTGTCAATAATGGCAGTGAAATAATTGCATCTAGCTTATTTTCATGGTCTGAACTTTTTATATACTATAATTCACAATTTAAAATCCATGTTTCTGTAATTCAGGTTCAATTGAAATAAATCTCATAGTGATTCAGTCATGTCTGAACTACCCTGGCATATTTTTTCAAGCTGATTTTTCGTAACTTTATCCAAATGCATAGTTAAAGGTGACGCCTGAAAATTCTATCAAATTCGTATGTTCTTTAACATATGGTCTAATTAATATGTAAAGTTTAAGTGTGTGAGATTGGATAAATTGATACTATTTTCTATCTTATCTCCCAATTAGATGGCGTTATAACATAACACTATTATTTTAACCATTTAGGTCATAGGTTCCTCTTTCGTTGTTTTTCCCTTTTGTTTCTATCTTATGATATAGCCTGTGTACTAGTGTCACTTTGCACTTAACTGTGTGGTTTTTGTGATATTATTTTCTGGAAGTTCTGTATTTAATACTCAATGCAGCTATTGGATTAGGAGTTATTTTTCAATATATATTTCTAATTTATGATGTTCTAATTTATCAATGTATTATCTTAGATTGAAGATCAAGACAAGTGGAGAATGTCTTTCGTCATGCCATCAAAGTATGGTGCTAACTTGCCACTGCCTAAAGATTCCTCTGTGACAATTAAAGAGGTGCCCAGAAAAATAGTTGCTGTAGTTTCCTTTTCAGGTGGGTTCTTGCCTTGGATATATTTCAGTAATTTCATTTCATTTCCCCCTGTTGTCTGTTATCTGGGTTTTATATGCGGAAACCCCATTACTAGTGTAAACATTTAACTACTGGACAATGTACAAATACAACACAATTGGTTTATTCCAAATTTTCAATCACATGTATATTTATTTCTGTGTATTTAAAATTTTGTTTAAATTTAATTTAAAGTGCTCGATCAAATAAATAATTTTCTTGCCTTTGAGAATCAGGTTTTGTGAATGATGAAGAAATTAAGCAGCGCGAACTGAAACTACGAGAAGCTTTAAAAAGTGATAGTCAGTTTAAGATTAAAGAAGGAACTTCAGTAGAAGTTGCACAGGTTAGAATCTTAATGCAGTATTGGGGTTAAAGGAAGGTTTACCCTTTGATCTTTTTCTTCTTCAAATGTAAATTGCTCTTTTATTTGCTTGCAGTATAATCCACCATTTACTCTTCCATTTCAACGCCGTAATGAGATTGCATTGGAGGTGGAATGGAATAATAAGTAGGAATAGTATTCATCAATTTGAGGTACTTCTGAATTTCCATCATTGATGCTGTAAGCTGTAAAGGTTGGCCTGTTCAATATCATGTATCGGATTGCAATGATAGATTTTTTGTACTCAATATTGATGCATGTCTTGCATTTTATACATATTCATACATACATACATACACACATATATAATATATATAAATATAATATTATAGTGGGAATTGTACAATCAATGATGGAGGATGTACCAATTAATGGATGTTTGAATCTAGCATTGTAAATGTCTGTTACATAATACGAAAATTACATTTGGATGTTTTCAGAGAAATTACTTATAAAATAGCAGGAAATAGAAGACCTGTCAATAGTAAGATTCCCCATCTTACTTTTTCTGTTATATATATGCATACACCTTTTTCTTCTATCTTTTTTTACTATACTTCTCTGGTGGTGTGAGACAGCAGAAGTTGTCTAATGATTTGACACCTTTGCTTTTCTCCCTTTCTTTCGCTATTGTGCTTGTAAACTTGTGTCAAACGGAGGTTTATTCTTCATTTGAAGCATTAATGTTCCTTGCTATGTGATGAAAACATAAAAAAGATAGCTCAATCAATCAATCATCCATTCAGTGTAGAGAAAGATTATATTCTGTCTGAAATGATCAAGAACTGTTCCGTATTTGATGCCAGACTGACACCTATCTTATCCCCAAATGGCTCCTAAATGCCTTTGCACACAAAATATTAGATCAATCAACGTAGGATTAAGCAGTTCATGATTTTATTGCTTCTTAAAATGTGTGCTTTGAATGCTGATGTCAGACAGTATTTGAACTAAATCAAAGACAGGTCCTAAAACAAATCAAACCCCACCCAATACTTGGCTATATATTTAGTAGGTGTATGTGTAACTCAACATTTCAATTTTCTGTTTTATCCTGGTTCTGTTCTGTTGATATTAAAACAGAGTGAAAATATGTAAGGTGTGCAATGACAAACTTTGTGTCCACTTTTTATATAATGATGGATCTGTTGGCGTTTATCCTTCAATATTCTAGATGTAGCTCTTTTCTACAGCTAAAAAATATCTGGATACCAATAGTTTATTATTATGTTAATGACTAAGAGGGAAGGAACCCACTAGGAGTTAGGCATAGTGCTAAGCAATCTTCGCTCCTAGTCCTAGGGGGAGTATAAAGGTTTGTGCCCCGAAGATGCAACTTCTGAAGAGGACTAACCTTATTGCTCCGTACCTGAAAGGACTAGTCTTACACTTCAAGGATGCGGGAAGGGAATACCTGTGAAACAAATAAATAACTAACAGGAAAAGAGTGTGAAAAACTGCATTATAAGGAATGGAATTTTACACAAGGCAACATGTTGGTACGCATGACAGTTGTGTGCTATAATTGAGATTTGAGACATCTAAATTTTGATGGTTTTAGTAGAGTCTTTTTAGTTTGTGGATATTATATAAAGATAAGATTTCTATTCCAATGTTGTTGCCTTTATGATGGCGGAATATAAGGTTAATGAAAACTTAAATAGAATGTTTGTGTAGTTTCCTGGATTTCATGATCTGTTCCTTATCTCAAGTGTCATATATCAGTCTGTGAGGATTGGATTGGATTGTTTATGTATGTAGTTAACATATATCACACACAGTAGCAATCATTGCTGGTTTTTGTTTTTGACAATAATACCTGTTCTAATAAAGAATTGATAATTTGTAACTTGAGAAGCCTACCAGGTTGCCATGGTTGTTATGTGGTAGATCTTACATTTTTTAAAATTTATTTAAATTCAAATAAAGTATAGTTTAAAAGGAACAGTTGAGGTTACATGCCCGCTGGTTCTACTAGTTTACTTGGACTTGAACATTTTGTCTTTTATCCTAACCCCTTTTCCCAAGTGAGTTGCCTTGTGTCAAAATTGATTGCTCATTAACCTTCCCGACCTTTTGATTTTCTCATCCTCTTTTTTATGATTTTTTATGCCTTGTCACTTCCAACTTCCTTTGTCTTTAGTGCATGACTCAAAAAACACTTTTTATTCCTCCTATGAGTTTTACTACCTTTTTAGGTATGTGACTATTCCTCCCATAAGTGTCTAATACGGTGGCTTTAACAAGATGGTGATTGCAATGGGATTTTAACAACTGCACTGCAAATAAAGTCTACGCACATGGTAACTTGAGTTGCCTACTAAGTCACACTAGTTGAATTTTCACAAAAGCAATTTAAAATGATAAATTTATTCTATCTTTTAGAACGTGATTCTGTGTCCTCACGTACTGATATCGAATCTAAACATTTCAAGCTGTTGCTGCAAAACAGTAGCAGAAAATTTTATCAATTGTATTGGTACAACGGTTATTGCCAAAACATGTCTCATGAAATGGCAATCTTCAGTGATTTGTGTTGTTTCTTAATAAGGAAATTTAATTAATATTGTATGGTTCTGTGATTAATTTCAAATAATCATGCAGATCTAAGTGGCAGAGATTAAATCTGAATTCAGCATAAAAAATAACATGGCTGAGGTTGAAATGAGAGGTTTACACTTTCAACGAATATAGACGTTTTATCAGAAGTTGACTCGTCTCATCAGATTATGTATGGAGTATGGAGTAGTGACAATAATGGGAAATTGATCCAATGCAATAACAACGAGAGCAGTAGAGCATCACCCTTGTAATCATATTTTCGCCATAAACTCCAGTGTGAATGGCAAACATAATCATATTTTCTCCATTATTTATTCTTTTCATGGAACTTGTATTTTGCATTTGAAATTTCCGTGTGAATGCACTCTTTACCTCGAAGGCTGGGTGATAATAATTAATAAAAAAATTTATCAGTGATTTCTAACGAATTCATCACCATACCATTTACAAGCATGCAGAAAACAACAAATATATATTATATTTTAGCTCATATTTACCAATATTTAACTTTCTCTACACATCTAACCACCCTTCCGCATCTTTTCTCATTTCTTGTTGTTGATCCGTTATTATTTTACTTTTTAATTTAAATTAAATCACTTTCGTCCGTTTACATAATTCAATTGATATAATTAAAATTGTAATAATTATAAATCTACATAATTATACTATATTACAATAACTACTCCAAGACACAAACATTTCATGTTATTTTATCTTTACAATTACCTCTCTTAATTTGTTTTAAAAATATTACGCCTGGCATCTATTTTACTTTACAGAACATCCTTAATTGTTTGAAAACATTATATTGTATCTATAAGGAGGTCATTATAAATGTTAAAAAAAAAGAGAGGTGAAGATGTGTGTATAATTTCACGAAACTTCGTCGTAGTTAGTACAATTTGTAATTATCAAATGTTCGTATATTATTAGGAAAGAGTGTGACCATATCTTGAGAGATACTCAAATGGCTAAATATAGATTAAGAGTTGATAAAGTTGATGAATACTTTTGTACCAAATACATAATCATAAAAAATAAATTACACAATAGAAAGGATACGGTAGAAGTAGAAAGTACATGCAAAAATAAAATGATCCATAGTTAGTTGCAGATATTATTTTTCTTCGTGTAAATGGCCATTATCCTATATGTCTGTGTCTCTCTCCATCCGTAATTTTATAATTATTTTTTAATAATATTTTTTTATTTTAATAAATAATTATAATATCTAAAATTTATTATTATAAAAGATAAATATTCATGCTCACTTGAGTTTGTTGTTAACTTTCAACTTAAAAACTTGAACGATAAGAGATTATTCATCTCAATTTAAAGTTAGAGTAGTTCACAAGCCATATCCTAGTATTTGGACACAAGATTTTAAAAATTGAAAAAAAAATGTATGTATATATATATATATATATATATATATATATATATATATATATATATATATATATATTAAGTTTGAACTAATTTTATCAATTTTTTTTTCTAATTTGTGTTCGAATTAGCTTATTAGAATTTATTTGATTTTAAATTCTTATTTAGATAAAATATTTAAATCACAACAAAATATAAAAATAAATCATTCAGTCGCGTCCACAGCTATCTTCAACTAATAAAATGTGGTTATTATCTATAAAAAATTAGCCTCATCAACAGTATTTGAGAAAATTTTGACAAATATCAAGTCAGAAATATTTTTAATTTTGCATTAGTCGATATATAATCTCTACAATATTAAGCAACAAATAATTCATGTCAATAACAGTTAAAAATTATGACTTAAATAAGCTGAAAATATTGTTTTCAACATTTGATTAAGGACCTAGCTAGCATAAATCTAGAAATAATTCTCTCAGTGTTAGTAGAGAAAATCTAATGAACTTCGCTTTGAGACAAATATTTTTGTCAATGTTGGTGGACGTTAGTCGAAAACAACATCAATTTACATCAATTGAAAATAATAAATATTGATATTAATTGAAAAAATTATATTTAACATCAACTAAAAATCTTGTAGATATTCTAAAAAGCAATCCTATTTTTCATCAATTAAGAAATAACTAACTTATATCGGCAAAAAAAATAAAATTTTGAGAATGATGACTCAAAAATAACTACCATTCACTTAAACTTGAACTCGAGAGAAATGTTCATCAACAACCGTTTAACAATTATATTGAACTAATAATACTTCAAAGTAAATTGAAATGTCAACTTATTTATCAAAGTTGAATAAAAAAATATCCTTATCGAAATTGAATCGAGGAGATAATATGAAAAAAAAAATGGATTCAAGTGAAAAAAGATGTGAAAATTTTCAAAATTTGACTTAAAAAAAAACTGGAGATCTATAATTTTAAGTAATAAATTATCTTCCTAAATTTCAAAAACTTTAATTTGTTTTAAAATTTATATCAAAACCATATATTTTGTCATAAAGTATTTTAATTATTCATAAAAATACACCTTTTAAAAATTTCTCATCATAAGAGTCAAAATTAAAATAATCAAACCACTTATCTGTCATTCATTGGATCTTAGCATCTGAATTAAATCTCAAGCTTTTGCAGTACTTTACTGTCTCACAGTCACAGAGATAACGTGTCTCGTTTACTCCTTTAGATAACTCTAATTATATAATTATATAAGACATTGATACTATTTTTAACTCAAAATTTTAGGTAACGAATTTTTACTTTCTTATTTTTAATTAATGTGAAATTTAGACTTAAACTAACTTAACGGGTCTCTGTAGAGAAGGACCTAGACTCACACTGATCCCTAATATTTTCCGGCTATTTTTGCTGCATACAATTGTACGTAGTTAATCAGATTTAACTTAAGGTGAAAGATGGTCAATTAGATTTTGTGAAAGAAACCAGTTATCAATAGAGTTCACATAAATATCACTGATTCTCCAAAATTAACTAATCTTCGTGAACCCTTATCTGTTTCTTCATTCATCATATATTTTTCCATTAATCCCTCTGTAAACAGATTTTTACTATGAACCCTTATGCTTCCTGCACACTTTCTCAGTGTTCTGAATTACTTGCGATCGTTTTTGGTTTGATATGTAACCTTGAGAAAAAGATAATGAAGTCTAAGTCTCTTCTTTCTTTTCTCATCTAATGTGTGTTACACTGTATAAGGCAAGCCAGAAAAAAAAAAAAGAAGGGAAAATTGAAGCATGAAACTGTATTGGAACTTGGAATACATTGCTACTTTACTTCAGGTATGCTTTCCAACACCGGTTTCCACCCTTGCGAAACATCATCGTTCTTCTGAGACAAATCTTCACCCTTATTCTCATGAACCAGAGACAACATCTTGGTGACAGAAAACCCTTCATTCTGCAGCATATTCTGCAGTTCTTGCTTACTAATAACAAGCTTAATCCTAACCACGTTATTACTTTTCTCTACATCTTCAACTTCTGGCTCCGCGAACCTCACCTTCTTGTTGCTTTTTGGTGATGGTGGTGGAAGAGCCACAAGGTGGTATAACTGTCCTCTCACCAACTTTCTCTGTGGCTCAAGATACCGCACCACTGTGAGAGATTCGGACACTGCATGCCCAGAAAAGTGTAGCAGAACCTCTTCCACTTTGATGGGTGTTTTGTATTCCAGAATTTTTCCGTCTGCTTTCATGATTTTCACAACCTTGTCTTGCAGCGCTAAGCAATTTCCCATGGCTTTTGTGTAGTGGTTTTCTTTGTCAGCGAAGATGGTGGAGATTGGTTTTGTGAATGCGAGAGAAGGAGCTGCGAAAGGTGCAATATTTAAAGCAATGGTTTCTGGAAAATAGCCTCGTGTTGTAGCATGTATTACGAGAATACCTTGTGCTCTTTTTCCTTTTTGTCTTCTTTGGAAGTTGCATTATCGGATATATAGCGTGTGGATTAATTAATAGGAAAATATTTTAATTTTCTTTTCTATTTAATTCATCGTCCAATTTGTATCTATCTAGTCCCAGATATTCAGAGTTAATATTGAGATGCTTGGAGCAAGTAGCAGAGCTTCAATTAGTGATGTTGATAATTAAAGAGGGTATACTTGTTTTATATATTTATTCACATGAAAGAATAGTTTGTAGAAAGAAAAAGAAATTCTGACGATAAAAAAGTTGTTTCTCTTGTTAATTTTTTATTTATAATTATCTTTATAAATTAATTTTAGGTGTTTCTAAATAATTTATTAATATAAATTAATTTTAGAAATTAATTTTGAGTATACTCAAAGTAAATTAAAGATGCACGTAATTTTATATAATGAAAAAGACTAAATTATGATTAACAACACAATGATTAAATTGAGATTTTTCATAAAATATTTGTAATAATAATATATGGTTATGTCACACGGTCTCTCGCATGTTACAAGATTCTTAAATTTCACTTGACATGTGAAAATTTAAAAAAATAAATTGAAAAAAAAAGCACATATATTAAAAAAAATGACTAACAAAATATGAAAATATAATTAAGATTTTCGAACAAATAAAATGATTATTAAAACATTTTAACTTTAAATATATGTATTTAATTTTATTATTGTGATTATCCAAAATAATCGGTCAATATTTTGGAACAAAATATATAACTAAGGATTTTTTTTTTATCTGAACAGCAGGGATGAAGCTATTAGATTTTAATGATATATCGAATGAAAATAATATGTTCTTAATTTTTATTTAAATGTCCAAAAACAAATTATAAATACAAGATATCATAAAAGACTGTACTTAGTTCTTTTTCATTGTTTTATATACATCATATACATTATTTTATAATCTCTTCTCAACTCGATACTAAAAAAAGGTTTAGTGTCTGTTTTCAGTATGAATACAATTGAATGATGTATTCATCTTAAAATCAGTTTATTAAAAATTAAAAATTGCGATGGAGGAGGGGAGATTTTTCTAGGGATGACAATTCAGGACAGACTATAAGTCTGCACAAAAATACGCGAGATAGGTTGAGAAGTTGAATTTGTTGGCCTGCGATGGCTCATCCCGTAATCCATGCAGGCTAAAGGCGGGACGGGACGGGCTGACCCACTTATAAAGTTATATGTTATCATTTTTTCAATTCTTACATCATTCACCACGTTGTTTTAAGTTCTTTTTATTTTTATTATTATTATTATGTTTATGTATAATCATTGTATATAAGATAATGATTTTAGTTTTTGAATATGAAATATCTTTTGATGCATTTTTAGGTACATATCTTCTAAGGTGACATGTTTCTATTGTACTTTAGCTATAATCTGGGTTGTTATTTTTCTTGTCTTTGATTAGATAAACTAATTGAAATTATTTCGATCGAAAATGAATATCAATTATTATAAAAAAATAAAAAAAATTTATGTTGCTAAATACAAAAGAAATTATTTCACTCATCACAAATACAGACCAACTCATGAATTTGCAAACCAATCTAAAAAACGGAACAAACTAAAAAAATGAACCTAATATTAAATTGCACGACGAGCCGACCCAATCCACACTTTATATACCAAAACGTAGGGCGAGGGGTTTTACCATCTCTAGATTTTCCTACATAATGGGTAGAAGGTATAATTCTCTTGTGTTGCAACATTTGTTTGGAAAAAATAAAAGGAAGTAGAGTTTGGGCGGTCGAATGTGCACTTGAGCATGTTGGATGGAAGTGGGGTCCTTAAAAGCTGAAGTGGTTGACCACTTGTGCACTATGGATTTAGTTGTGTTGACTAAATCTGTGCCACACAGACTATTTCCTCCTATACCATCTCTACGTTACATCAAATCAAGACATGCTCATCAAAGTCGGCAACACTGTTGAAACTTTACAACATGTTTTAAACTTTCCTCCTTTGTCTTTTGCCAAAATAATTATGAAAATGTTGTTCATTTTCCCCAAGAGATCACCATATATTTTGGGACGACAAAAAGACGACAACAAACAACAACGTAGTTGCTTATGTCAACCAACCACCAAATTTATGTGCAAAGAATAAAACCATGGAGCTAACTTTGTTATGTCGAACTTGTTAAATAAAACTAGATGCATTTCACAAATGCTGGATTAAATAGTGCTAAGAAGTAACATTCAATTTCAGTTATTTTTATCCAGTTTGGTGATGAATGATTTAAAGAAATAATTTTCTTTTTCAAAATTTTATGTCAATTAGATAAGATAACTTCGTAGTATATATAAGTTTATATAAATTTCACTTTACAAGTCGATTTGACAGAATTAAGTTGAATTTAAAGTTTACTTTTTAACATGGTATCAGATCTATGAGTTAAAATCTATTTTAGTAAGATTTGTTGTTTTTTAGATCTATTATATCACTCATTATCAAGAGATTTGTTGTCAATTTTGTAAGATTGAATTATACTTAAAATTTATTTCTTAACCTTATTAATTTATAATACTTGAATTCTAAGTTTAAGAAAAATCCGCTTATTTATAAGTTGAAATAACGAGTATTGACATCGTAAAATTATCATTATGGTGTTAATAAAATAATATTGCATCTTGTAAGAAGCTTGAATGATCTTACCTTAATATAGTTGAGTCATCCTATAGTATATATTAGGAGAACTTAAAGCTAAGAACGACCACAAAAATTACAAATTTCTTGTTCGAGCTAGCAAAGTTCATTCAAATTCAAACATCAATCAAGGTTATGATTGTTCTGTTTCAGCATTGAATCGATGCTCGTTTCAAAAATGAAATCGAAATAAAGACTATATTTATATACCCTATTTATCCTATTCTTGTGATAACAGTTTCTATTGCTTTGTGGTGTATATTCTTATAATGCACGTTTAAAAATAGCAACACCTTCTTCCTATAGAAATGTTGCTTTTAAGTTTTGATTTGCTATTGTTTGGAAACATTTGGTACAGGAATCTAACACCACTTTGGGTTCATACACCAACGTCGTTATCTCCATCCATATTACATCGTCCTACATATTCCTCTTCCTATTCGTTATCATCAACATGCTTTGGTTTGGTCTTGTGTCATTTTAGCTCGGTGGTGGTCCAACTCACAAAATTTTCCCATGCTTCAACAAGATGTGGTTCCTATAATTTGATAGGTAGTTCATAATCACTACGAAATTTAGATACATCTCTTAAATGGTTTTTGTGTTTAATATGTATCTGACTTCGATATTGTTGCAGATGACATCAATTGTCTCGTAACAGAAGTAAAGTGGGTCAGGTCAAAATCGAATGGTGACATTTGGATGGTTACACTTGAATAAAAAGAGTTGCGCTTTGACTAATGGTTATAGTTTTTGACTTAGTGGTAAGCACTTGATCCTAACAATTGATATCACAGCCAATGTCACAAGTTTTAACATCTATAAGTTTTAACTTAGTGGTAAACACTCATCCTAACAATTGATATTAGAGCCAAGATCATGAGTTCGATTTATGGTGAATAATTTGTTGCAGTACCTCGTACCATCGATATCGTTTTTTATCAGCATATGCTACATAGATTATTATTATTATTTTATCATCTCAACCAAATTTTAACTTGGTAAAAAAATTCATTATTTTTGTACAATTCTAATACTCAATTGCACATTTTATGATCTTAAGAGAAATGTTAATATTTTTTGTGAGAGTGTTTTGGAAAAAAGTTAATGAAAGGACTTAAGATATATAGAAAGCAAAAGTATGGTAAAGTAATGGAGATTAGTGGAGTGTGATGTTGTGAAGACGCATGGTTTAGAATAATGAAACTTCTGGAGGGTGTTGTGATAGTGGAGGTAGGAAGTAGGACTATTCAAATGAAAAATCTATGGGATATTAGAATTGCATAACAGAGAAAAGAAAGTGGCTTTCTTACAACCTACTTTAACATCATTAGTACCATTCATTCATATTTTTCTGCTCTTCTTAGACAACCACCTTCCTTAAACTAACATTTAAGGATTCATAACTTTAGCCTTTGGTGGAGTGGAATAAAAAAAAGAAGAAACAAGAGGAAAAAGAGGAAAAGAAGAGAAAAATATGAAGATATAAAAAAAAGAAAAATATATTTTAATAACTCTTATCACTTAAGGTAACATGATTTAAGTAGTTTTGAAATATAGAGAAATAAAAGAATTAAAAGTCATTTAAAATATATCATCTTAGATTGTGAGAGAAAATTATCAAAATTTAGTTATCATCAATTATTTTTTTTGTCTGATTAGATCAACTTAGTTTGAATGGATGACATAAAATATATAAAACATTTTATTTCATTTATAAAACATTGAAGTTATTAAATATTCAAATTTAATATTTTAACAAACATCGGTGCCTTTTATCAAGTAAATGGTATCATGAGATATATAATACATTTATGTACATTATGTGATCGAAATCATCTTAATAATCTTATAGATTTAATTACTCAAGTCGATCGAGTACATATCAATCACACAAGTATTCCATTATAGATTATAAACAAGTAATTAATCTTTAATATAGAGTTACAAGAAGATTATGCACTTAACAAAGTTCATCTAATATAAATAAATATTTCAATATATGTATCATTTAATTATTATATACACTTATTATTTCACTAATAATTCATCTAATTTGAATGGCGTGTATTGAGAAGAACACTTCTCATAGTCTACCGTTAAAGTATTCAAATTGATCCTTGCAAGAATAATTTATAATCTATATATTTAAATTGTTCTCTTTTTTTTGCATTTTTTTTTTTTGTCTATAATAGATCTGCCAAAAAAATAAAACTTTCTATTCCTCATTTCATGCTAGTTTGTGAAAAACGAAATCCTTTTGCCAGATTTCACATAAATAATTTTCCCTTTCTATTTTTTTCTTTCAAACAAAATGTTACAATTTAATTTTCTCTTTTATTCCATTTTTTTTTCTAAAGAAGCACAACACAAATAAGGATACAAATAATAAATTTCTTTATCTAATAAACTTGCCTAACCAAACAAATATATTATCCTGATCCAACATTTTATTATTTTAACACATTTATCATGAAAAATTACTAAGATAAATATAGGCTATAATATACAAATCATATATTTTTTTAAAAACTATTGGTTATATTTTTAATCCCCATCTCACAATCTTATAAACATTGCTTAAAAAAGAAATGAAAAGTAAAAAGAAAGCTTTACAAAGTTAACGAAGATGAAAATTACTGGAATTCACAGAAATTGAAGCTAAAAGAAATATATTTTTTATTTACTGAGTTCTAATAAAACTTATTACTTTAAATACTTAAAATAAAAATTTAAAGACTGGTCGTATTAACATTTTTATGCTGAGTTGCAAAATGTTTTATACCATATTCCAATTTATTTGTGAATGATTTAAGCATGTGTGAAAAGAATCCATATATATGGATAATACTGGACCCTTTTACATGTGAAAAATTCTGACAGAATGAGATTTCTACTCAATTGCTTGGTTACAAAGATGTGTGAAACGTTCATTATTCGACCATTGAAATTTTCCAAAAATATCTTATATGCTTTTTCCTTTTTTAGGAAAAAAAAAATCTGTTTTTGTTGATTAAATGAAGTGTAAAGTGAAAGATGCTTTGATGTCAAGCAAATTAACCAAGATATTTATGTTTGTGATGGAAAATGATGAATATCATTTCTGATATTGTGGTAAACTTGGCAAACTTTCACTGGTTTTTGCTTCATATATGCTGCACCACTTCAACCATTAAGGATATATATATATATATGAATCTATCTTTTTTGGAAATAATATTTTGTAGCCATATATGTCACACACAAAAAAAAAAAATATCTTGTAGATATTTCCAAAAAAAAATATACTTTTAGTTGTGATGAAAATTAGGTTTGAAGATGGTGCAACCTGTTACGTAAGGCTGATGCATGCAATTTATTTTGTTTTTTATCTTATGGGTGCCCCACTTTAGTTATCTTTAGAATGATTGTGGATTTATTGTAGTTGATGGCTAGAGTAGAAAATTATTATTAGAATAATGGTAGTACTGCATGTTTTTGGAAAAAAAAATATAAATTAAATTATGATATATTTGTGCATCATGATGGTAGCAAGCAGTAAGAATTTAAAAGTGAATAAACCCAAGCAACTTGTGTTGAGTTGGACCATTTCGTGAATGTTTTACACATTTAATAATTTAGTATTTTTTTTGTGTAATAGTTTTATTATTAGGTTCCTATTGCATTAAATATGTTTATTTTTTTATATAAACATTTCAAGCATTTAAAATGTTACATTACAGACTCCTTTTGTGGGGAAAATAGCTATAATAAATTTGTCAGAATTGTTAAGAAGCATATCAATTGTACGAGTTAATGTGAAAATACTGTACAAAAGGTATTATTGTAATTCAAATAAATTACTATCTAAAGATATTTTATAAACTATTACCATAAAATTTCACAACAATGATTTATAATTTTTTTATCTGAACCGGCTCTCTTCAAATCTGTAAAAATAAAAGTAGTATATTATATAATTTATATTGATTATTGAAATTATAAAATCAAAACTAATAATCCAAATTGTATACAGATGACAAATACCATTTTACTTCATCTTTAATTAGAACCAACATCTTTAGAGAATTGAAGCTTAATTATTAGCTTTTGTGAGTAACTATTAAATTTTGTTTTGACTCGGTCATATAATCGAAACTAAAGCAGACTTAATTATTAGATCGAAAATAAATCTCGCCGAATAAATTAGTTGATGTGACATTTTTTATCCCTCTTTCAATTCTTTGGTACAGGGAAGTTACATGTATATAAAATAAATTTGTGTTTATTTTAATTAGAATCGAAAATATCATATTAATTAAAATAATATGTTTCTAAAAGTTTTACATTAATTTAGTATAAGTTAAAAGGCGAGTGATGTTAATTATATAATAGATTTTAAGTGTATAATATTTTTTATTTCAGTCAAATATACTTTAAATTTGTATTTAATATTTTTTATTTTTATATATATTTTTGTAAAAGGATGTTACGAGGGTTTTGGTTAAATTCTTATTTTAGATCAGAGAGAGTGTATCAGTATTTAATTGTCTTTAGACAAATAAAGTGATTTGTGTTCACTGTCGAAGATTTTCACATTACATTTGTGTATATTTTTATATCTATCTTATTTATTTATTTATAGGATAATTCTGATTTTTTTCCCCAACATATTGTTACCATATATTTTGTATTTATAGTCATTTTGATAAGAAAAGTCAACACTATTAATATTTAAGAACAGTGAATAAAAATAAGAGAGATAAATTGATACATGAAAGTAAGTAAATAATAGAGAAAATAAATAGTAAATTGCGCACACTTTTTTTTTCTCCTCACCCATTTATATATATATATATATATATATATATATATATATATATATATATATATATATATATATATATATATATATATACACTAGGCAGGGTAAGTGTCTGTAATATTGACAAAATGATCATTTCATTACATTATTAGAGTGACTTATTCAACTTTATAACAACGACACATTTGGTTGAATAAAGAGTTGTTGTAACGGAATATAATGAGACTATAATAAAATAAAATAATTATATAAGGGACCAAAATTTTTATTTTGGATAAAATTCGTATTCTATCACATAATCATATATTTATTTTATTAAATTCATAATAATTATTTAAAAATATGGAGAGCATATTTATATATTAATTAACAAAACATAGATGAAAAATAAACTTAGAAGAATTTTTGTGTTTGACATGCAAGACATAATAATGAATGAAAGATTGTTTTAACTATATATTATGATTATCCAACCTTTTTGTGCAGGAAATGCAAAGTTGGATTTTGCACTGGAGTAGCAAAACATGACTTTCTTCTCCATTGTTGACGTTAAAGATGAAGGAGTGAAAGGGAAATATGAGGATTTTATAAGTAAAAAAGGACAGAAAAGCTTCACCATTTGCCACACCCAAGACATAATTTTCTCAAACCATTTTTTTTATTTATTATTGCGTTTACATTGATTGAAGATGAAGATGGTGCCACTTTCTTCTCACTGGTTAGACGGCACCACTGAATTCTTCACTCGTACATTATTTTATTCTCTCTGTGGAATTAATATAACTTAGAGAATGTGGTTAGATACCCGTGATACTCATAATTTAAGGATTTTTTTTTTCATCAACGCAGCAGAACATTTAAATTACAATGACATTTTACATCGGAACCGGTGTGAAATAAAAATGAGAAGATATGATTCTAATAATCAATATAACTTTAAATTGATAGATTCTTGAATTGATAAAATGATGAAAAATTATATTTTGATTCTAATGATTTTACTTTCATTTTTTGTTCTATGACCTGACTTAGTGTAAATCATTGATTCTTCAAAGGAAAAGATCAAAGAAAAATATAATGATACATTAATCAATAACTCACACTAAGTTACCTCAAGAAGTAAAGGATAAAGTCAACAAATGAGACTCATAATATCATTATACTAAAATAAAAAAGATAGTACATCAGTTATTTTTTGAATTAATATGTTGTATATTTCTTTTATTTTTAAAGAAAATTAAAAAAAAAAAGAGTTAAAGATACTATCTATGTGTTTGGACATGCATTGAAAAAATAGATTTTGATTGAATCAATTTTATGGATGCGGAAACTAATATTACATGCTTCTATGTGAACGTGAATCTTTTAGTTTTAACTTCATTTTAAAACCAAACAAACATAGATTTTATGTTATAAATCAATTATACCTCAAAAGGACGTGTAACCAAACACACACCGTATTAGTTGCTTTAGAGAATCAATGTAATATGTTTTTTTCAAATTTAAAAGAAAAAAAAAAGATACTACATTAGTTAAGATTAAGAATCGATGTACTAGTATCCCTTCTGCATTGCACATATATTTCATATTTCAATTACATCCCTCATCGTCGTCACGACCATATTCATGGAGGGTCTCTCATTGAAGGTCGTTGTTGCTTGCTTCGTTCACGTTGTCACGTTCATGTCGCTGGTGACACCTTTGGTAAGAAGGTGGTCTTCTTGTTCTGAAAGTCACCATTGGTGATAGAAGGTGATTCTCTTGTTCTCAAAGATTCCACTAGTGATATGAAGATGGATCTTTGGTTTCTTATTCCCATAGCCAAATAGAGACTTGTAACCTTAAGGTTTAGGATTTCGATTATTGATTACTAAAAACGTTTTTCCTAATTTTTTTTGTGTTTTTATATCGGATCCAAAATCAATGTAATTGACTTTAAATAATTTATGTAAAAAGTAATTTTTATATTACTGATAACGGTAAATGCAACACAACACTTGATAATTTATTTTTAGAAATATTTAGATTTAAAAAATTAATTTTTCTATTTATAAATAAAAAAATTAAAAATTAAATATAAAATATAAAATATATGTCAAATAATAATATGTTACTCTAATGCACTCAAAGATCGTTGGTGTCACGTGTCTTACAGGTGTGAATCCACTATACACTCACATGTTGAGAACTGGGTTGAGAGGAAATCACATCAACTTTAGATTTTAAAATAAATAATAAAAAGGAACTTAAACGTACTTTTTATTATAATATTTCTATGTAAATTAGGGATTCATGTGTAGCTTTTGGTAGTGAGAGGGTGAGTGATTGAGAAATAATAAATAAATAAAATGGAGATTATTTAAAAGAATACAAAAAAAAAATTATTATTTTATAATTTTCTTAACATATAATAATAATGGATTTATGCTGCCAGATGTTCACTGCCTTTCTTATTATTTTGAAAATATTAATAAGAAAATGACATGTGAAAAATGAAAGTAAATTGGATTAATCACAATTAAACTGATTAAAATATTAATTTAAGTGCTTGACAATTTCATTAAAATTAATCATCATATTTTATATATTGTTCGATCTAAAATTTGTACAGTTTATTTTTTAAAATATACTTTAAAAGAATATATACACAAATTATCCACAATCTTTAAACAATATAAAATTACCTTATAATATATACTGGTAAATCAAATTTAAGTAATCTGTAATCTGTTTTCATTATCGAATTACACTAAACTATTTCACTTGTCTAGTAAATTGTTTTCTGTGTTAAAAAGTCAATGCATTGTCCATTCCAAATCCATGTCATCCATATCTAGCCTTCGATTGATGTTGAGTCTTACAAAAGAAATTGTTATAGTTTAAGTTGAACATGATTCATAATAAAATTTTTATTTTAAATTGACAGTTATAAACTTTGTGTACTTTTAAGGTTAACAAAACAGCAAATGTAAATGGGTTTTGATTTTCATTTTTGTTGACTAATTTATTTAATTATTTTAATTGAATTTTCTCTTTTAATCATTTTCATTTAGAAAACTAAAATAAAATCTTATTTAATAAATCCAAACCTAATTCAAATAGATGAGTTCTGGCACAACTTCCTTTAAAACAATTAATTTTGAATAACTACCGTATTTGAATTCCAAAAACCACTTCTTTTTGAAAAATAGTTTTAAAAAGGTGTTAATAACCAAATTAATAAAAAATAAAAATGATCAAATAATTCAATCAAATTACTTAATTATTTAAATATAATATTATATATTTAAAATTAATGAACTAATAACAAACGTAGGTTAGTCTCTCTTTAGTATTACTTAATAATTTAATTGTATTAATTTTACAATACATACATGTTTTATAATTTAAGTGTATTATTCTCACAATACATTTGTATTTATTAAAACATTATGACAAATTTATATTATAATTTTTAACTGTAAAATTATATAGTTTATTTATAAACATGAGATGTTAAAATTATGAATATAAACTTGTTGTAAAAAAAATCTTAAAACTTATTTTTATCTCACAATTTGTTATTACAAAATATTTAATATTTTCATTTTAAAATATTTAACAACAGTTTAAGACTATGTAACACTTTTATAATAACAAAACAGTAAAATCACATTTAAACTATACCACAAACTATTGATTTGATTTAATTCTGATTTCATATTAATTGCAATCAATTAAAATTGAATGTTCAACCTCCAAGCTAAATATTAAAAAATAACATTTAATATATTTCCGACACCAGTTTTTATAAACATTTAACTTAATACATATTGACACAATTAATGTTTTGGAGGCGTTTAAGAAAGGAAAATGTCTTGCTAAGAAAAAAATAATATTTTTTTAGAAAAACTGAAATGAACAATTTTGGAGACACAAAATTAAATCTTATATTTAGAAAACAAATTTCTCAAAACATATTGAATTTCTATATTTTGATTTGTCTTGTTCTCATAAATGCATAGTCTGAAAACACTCCGAAAATGGTATTTTTATAGTTATTGAAAATAATAGAAAGTAAACTGGATGTGAAGAAGGAAATTAGAATAACCCCAGATTCGAATTTTTGACCGTTGGGCCCGTTGAGGACAATGTAACGGTTGGGACAAGGAAAAACTTCCAGAGCCGTTGCCTTCTTCACCTTTTCGTCTTCTCCAATACCTTAAAACTAACAAAGAAACACTGAGACAAAGAGAGAGAAACAACCCCACTCCCTCATCACCATCTATGGGCTGCGTCTCTTCCAAACTCGTGAAGAAAGAACTCAAGCAAGAAGAACAAGTCACTGTCACCAATGGCGGCGGTTACTTGAATCACGTTGTTTCCCTCACTTCCTCCACCTATGGAGCACTCATGTTGGACAAGGAGAAGCCCACAGATGAAGATTCCAAAACCGCCAAAACATCTCCTCCAAGAAATCGCGAAGAACCCGAAGTGATCAACGCTTGGGAACTCATGGAGGGTCTCGAAGAGGGAGTACCCATTGCAAATCACCCAAAGAAAAGCCCCAAGTCCACACCTTTCCTTCGTGGGTTCCTCGCTACTGACGCCAAAACCCCATTGAAGTTTCTAAACCAATTTGGGTCACCCAAGAGTCTTAAGAAGTTTACAGGGAAGGAGAACAAGGCTCAACAAGGTCAAGCCAATGGCGGTGTGAGACGCTTGGATTACAATGTTAGTCCAAAGGGGATTCTCAAACCCTCTAATTTTTCTTCTCCCTTAAAAGGGTCTCCGATACGTCCTCGGAGAAACAGTTTCAGCAGTGACACGAAGAGGAGGAGTCCTAGCCCTCTGTTTGACCCGGAGCTTCTCGCCTCATACGAAAAAGAACTCAACGAAGAGGAAGAACAGATCAAGAGAATGGTGTGGGCCACCCCCAAAACCCGAAGAGTCAGAAAATCTTTGGACGCACAAACTTTTGTTAACACCTTTGAGGAAAAGTGTCCTCCCAAAGGGGAAAACTGCGTGGTCATTTACACCACCACTCTGCGAGGGATCAGAAAGACGTTTGAGGAATGCAATAAGGTAAGGGCCATTGTTGAGTCCTACTGCGTGCACGTGATCGAGCGAGACGTGTCGATGGATTCGGGGTTCAAGGAGGAGTTGCGGAAGCTGATGGCGACGAAGCAAGTGAAGGTTCCGGTGGTGTTTGTGAAGGGAAGGTTGGTCGGGGGAGCTGAGGAAGTTGTGAAGCTGGAAGAAGAGGGGAAGTTGAGTGTTCTCTTTGAGGGGATTCCTCCGAAGATGATGGGTGATTGTGAAGGGTGTGGTGGAGTGAGGTTTGTGATGTGTGTGGAGTGTAATGGGAGTTGTAAGGTTTTGGATGAGGATTGCAAGAAGAATGTGAGGTGTGGTCAGTGCAATGAGAATGGACTGGTTCAATGCCCTTTGTGTCGTTAAGGTTGTGTGTTCGTTGGTTTTGGTTTTTGGGATGATTTCTTTGTAGGAAGAGAGACAGAACACACATGGTGTGCGTGGTAGTTGTCAGTTTCAGTTGTGATGTTCCTAGAATAGGAGTTCTAAAGAGTGTTTTAGTTCTCCCTTTCTGTTGTTTGATTCTTTGGTTGTTGTAGTGTTGTGTTTTGGGACACTGGTTGTTCCTTCTCTAATCTAATTCTAATTTACACGAACCGTTAGCTTCTGATTCTGCTCATTCTTTGCTTTTGCTTTATTCATTCAATCCAGATTCTTATAGGAAAACTTTAGCTTTTCTCTATCTGTACAAATGAATCTAATAGGGGAGATCCATGAGATGGATCAGAGTGACATGATTTACTTAACAGGGTGCTCAAGAATGCAGAAGATCGGAATTAGATTCAATGAAAAGAGAGTCTGAGATTTTTGTATGAATGAATAACAAAACTTCAATACATTGAAATTCTATGATCCCCTTCTCACATTTTTTGGTCAATTATCTCAGTTTCAAAGTAGTTGAAAATGGCAAGGCATGATCTTTGAACATAAAATGGTCCATCACTGATTTTTAATTTTTTTTCTTCACTTGTTCTTTCTGTCTGAAGTGTTAAAATGAAAGTGATAGAGAAAAATACAAACCAAAATATGCTTCTCATATGTTGATTTTGAGTAAGATGACCAATTTTACATTGTCAAGTTGACCAAATTGCTTCAAGAATGCGGAATAGTTTTCCTTGAGCACATGGAGCTTGGGCCTTGGGAGGCACAGTTTGATTCTTCTCCTTGGGCTGTAAACAGGTTTCATGTGTATTTCTGTGTGACTTTTCCTACGCTCTACTGCATTTATCACCACATAGTTAAAACCGTGAAGTGAAGTTAATAATTGACGCGTGGTTTTTTACCGATATGGGATGATTTGTTTATGAAATTATAAATAAGGTTAAATGTATTTTGGTCCTTAACTTTAAAACTTTAAGTGAATTTTGAAATTAGTCAATTTTAAAATTTTAGATCAATTTAGTCTTTCATTTTTCAAAATACGTGAATTTAGTCTTTTTAATCAATTTTTATTAAGTTTATTTGACATTTCAAACGCGTTTCATAATAGTATTTGACTTAACATTAAAACAAATATGTATCAAACATTATGAACAACTCAAACATAATTTTAAAATGCGTACGAAACATCAAATCAACCTAACAAAATTTGATTAAAATGACTAAATTTACGTATTTCGAAAGATAAATGACTAAATTTGTCCAAAGTTTCAAAATAACTAATTCCAAAAATTTACTAAAGATTAAGAGACAAAAACATATTTAATTTTTATAAATATGGTGCAATTGTTTAAAATTTGTTGAAGTTTGGCAAGTTGTGTTACTTCAAACCCAATGTATAAGTTTGGCTAAAAGCAACTGCTGAAATGCTAACATGTATAACATTATTTGCCATGTCGTGTTTGTCATAACCAATTATATATTAATGGATATTGAAATTTCACCAATGAATACACAAAAATATATATTAGTCACCTCATTGTACTTAAGTTTAGTATTTTAAATTTAATCCATTTGAAGTGAAAAGTATGTAAAACAAAAAGGTAAAAACTTGTGTATAATGAATATATCGTTATTTCAGTTAAAATCAAAGATAAGAAAAATTACATTTTCCTAATTTACGCGTTTCAATAATTTATTATTGTGTGTAGAAAACATTGAAACCAACGGTAAAGTCATTAAAATCTCAGAAAGATGTTGTTTAAGTTACTATTTAAGAGAATGTCGGATCTCATTGATGATATTTGTCTGTTTTCATTATTGTCCGTTGGTGGAATCATTTGCTCCATATTATAGAGAAGGAGAGTACGTACAGAAGACAGAAAGTGGTGAAATAATAAAAGCAGATGTGAATTACAATAATAGTTTTTTCGAACCATAGCTATGATCCATAGACACCTGGTAGATCTCAACCAATATTTCAATTCATATGTTTAACAGAATAAATACAAAATGCCATCCCACATTTTATTTTATTTTATATATATATATATATTTCTCTTACAAGGCTCCTTAAAAAAAATCAAAAGAAAAAGGAACTCATATATATTATCGTTTTATTATATAATATTTCAATGAGTTTCATTTTCATACACATAAATTTTATCAACAAAATGATAATTTGTTTTTCTCGCATCTAATATAGATGAATACGAAAACAATATTAAAATTGATACTTGTAAGGGTATAGGATCAAACATGATAATATTCTAAATGTGCATGGAGAGGAGGAATATTACAGTACCTTATCTAAAATTTACGTATTGTCATTCCTAGATTTATTTGGTCAGGTAATAACAACAAAATCCCCAATAAAGGTTAGGATCAATATTTTTTTAAATGACATTTTTTTCGCGTAATTTTAATTTGATTTTAAATATTTTAGTTTTTGGTGATTTCAGATTAAAGACAAGTTAGTTGAGGTGGTGAAAACGAACCTTTGAGGCCATGAAGAGGCCCAATTTATTCAGAAGAAATAGATTTTGGGTATTATTACCTGCACCCCGTCTAGATTTTGTTGGACAGCACCACTCCTCATAGTCCACACAAAGAGTAGGTTGATTGAACAAACAGAGAAGAGGTCAATCCAAATGCGAAACATTAAACTCATATTTCCAAAATTATGAGTCTGAATTGGACCAATTATGCATAAAGAGAGAGAGCTTTGAGTCTAACTCTGGTAAAGTCATTTAAAATCGAGACTTATTATTTGTGGACATAATAAATTGTTACAGCACCGACTACTACCAGTTTAATTGGCGTAGACATTTAAGATATTTATTGTAGAAGACGAAAGTCACGCTCTGATATGAACCGCGTCTACACGCATTACAGAACATAATCTAGTCTCGGACGATTTCGCTTTCGGTCTTGTTAATGTAATGTTATGTTACGCTTGGTTTTCTGGATCTCACTGTTGATTTATATGCAATAGTTTCAACAACGGCGTCTAAAGTTATATCCCTTTGAAGGATTGCGTGTGCGAAGGGAAGGTTTTTCAACCTTGTGGTCTTCTTCAAGGTTCTTAGTCAAAACCTTCAGAGTCTAACCTAAACAAATAAAAAACAATGAAGTTTGTTTTAAGTTGCAATGGAGAAAATTAGGGCAGCTACAGCTAGCAAGCATGATTGAATGAGAAGTTTGGGTGGAAAAGCGTTGAATTGAATCGAATCATGTGTGATGGGGTTTGACATTTGAGCCATTTAATAGAGAGCTTTGGTAGTGCCTCACCATCATGTGAGAATCAATGTTTCCAAATTTCAACTCCAGTTCCACCTTCTAACACGCTCGTTCTACCATAAACATTAACCTATCACTTCATCATGCTCAGATAACATTTCACCTTCAACTCTCATCTTTATGAATTAAATAAAAAATAAACGTATTTAAAAATGGTTTTCTTCCATTCTTAGAAAGGGAGGGGTAAAGATTCAAACCTTCAAATATCCTCCTCCATGGACGATCATTGAATTCAATAATTGATGTAAGACTCTGCATTATGTGGCGTGTAGTCTTCCTCAACTACATGGGATTGAGAACAGTAAAGCAACACCCATGCTTAATAATTTTGTTTAATCGCAAAGGGGAGAGGAACCCTCCACGCATGCACCGTTCCACGATTCATACAATTATTGAAAATATACATCATCTTCCCAATTCAAACAAACAAAACCACTCATGACTCGTGGGTATTTACAGAACTTTGTGACTACAAAAATAGAGTGAAAAACACCAACCAACCCAGTAAATGCATTCAACCATACAAAAACCAAACAGTAGAACTAACAACTGAAAATTTTTTCCACGCGCCACGTCACCCCGTGAAGCACTCTTCACACGCCTGGGTCCCGCACAAAAAGACCAGATTTTTATAACATTTTTTTCATCAATTGCTTACATCCGAGGGCAGAGGGCCCCACTTCGTGGTTGCCCTCGCCGAATGGTTTGCTCCGACCAATCCTATCGCGGCACGTGGCCTTCGGAATCACCTACTCCCCACGACTCAGACCTCCTCCCAGACGCGAACCGCATCATGCCACCCAAACCGGGCGGTTCGCTCTCCGACACGCTGTTCCGCGACATCGTGACTGAGTCCTCGAACGACGCGTCGTTCACGCTCGACGTGCTGTCTCGCGCTTTCAAATTAACCGCAGCGCTCTTCGTCACGACATTAGCATCATCGGGTTTCCGGTCCGGCTTTTCCTTTCGACCGGACCGGAAAATCGCGCGAAAGCTCTCGAAGAAACCGTGTTTCTTTCCGTTTCTGTTTGGTTTCTCTTTTGTATGCGTACCCTGGGAATCCTTTCGGGGACATACCAGCTTGCGATTTCGATCGCGCTTGGATCTGACTCTTCCCATGCACGAGACTTTCGGCGATGACGGTTCCACGAACCCGGACTCCGACTTTCCGACGGAAACGCTGCGTTTCGGGAACAACCTGGTGTTGCCAGGTTTGTGGTTGCGGCGGTTCTTGGCGTCGACGAAGGAGGTTTTCTGAGGCTTAGGCAAGCCAATGATGGTGGAAGCCTTGGACTTCAAACTGAGAGAGAAGCGCTGGGAGTTGTTGTTAGAGCTCGTGCCAGGGTTGATGTTGAGGTTGAGGTTGGTGGAATTTGAATTGGCCTTGGTCGATTCCTTGCGCTCGTAGACGGCGTTGCGGTCCCACCAGTCGTATTCCTCGTCCCTGGAGAGCCAGAAGGACTCCGGCGGCGAATCCGGGTGGGGCTCCGGTGGATCCGTGGTGTGGTCGCCGGCGAGAGTCTCGCACGCGATTTTCCGATCGCTGGATCCGCCGGCGCACGCTGAAACCAGTGTTTCCACCTGTAGCATTTGTGATGCCCGAACTGAAATGTTTACTGAGAGGGAGAAAAACAGAGACGCAGGTAGTGCGAAGGAGTTAAGGAACTTGTTGAGGATTGTATGAGTTGTGTTGTGACTTTGTGTGATGTGGTTGTGTAAAGGAGAGAGAAAATGAGTATATATAATTTGGAGGGAGAGCGTTTCAACGTGCCTAGTCACGATATTACTGCAGAGGTTGTTTTTGTTTGGTTTTGAATTTCCCTAATGCCACAACTCTTCATTTCAATCATAAAAACCATTTTAAATCATCTTTTTATTGCATTTTATCCAACCTCATGGATAAACTATTGATCTGTGTTGTTGCATTTACTGCTCCATGTTTGAATATTAAATATAGTGATTAGTTTCGTGTTAAATTTTTTAGAAGGTGCATTGAATTATAATTTGTTTATATGTATAGTTTAATGTCAAAGTTTGATTTTGAGTTTAAAATATTTGAACACAAATCACACTCCTTCAAAATTAGTATGTACTAGAATACACTAGATATTTTGAGAAGGTTCTATTAACTACAATGATCTTACTGTGTTTAGATAGAAGTGTGTCAGTATGACACTCTTTCTAGACTTAAATATAAGTAGTAATTAAAAGCTCATTATCAATAAATTCAAATATATATTTGATGATATCATCTTCAAAACATCGTTGCTTAATTGAGCTTTCATTTTCTTTACGGTATGAATCACATATATTATAGGTAACAGACACTAGTGAACGTAATATAGTGGAATCAAAATTTATATCACTTATTATACTTAAATAGCTTCATGCCATTTTTTATATTCCAATGATATAGATTTTATTTTCGATATCAATTTAAGAAAAATACTTTTAAAATGAAATGAGTAAGTTTAATATTTTTTTCATTAGCAAGTAAGGTATTTGTATTTATATTGAAGATTGCATGTGAGAAATAAAAAATGAAGAAAAAGACGAGGATGAGGAAGAAAAGCATCTTTTTTGAGGTGGTCAAAAGTATACGAAAGCAATGGCGAAACTGAACGCAACGCATAGTTAGTCAGAGTCTACGCCCTTGGTTTTCAATTTGGTTGTTTTAAAAAAGTGGGTTATATATGTTGTAACTTAACCCTATAACTCTTTCTTTGTTTTTAGTTCCATAAAGTTCCACCTTCTATTCTCTTCTATTCTTGCTTCTTTCCTTTCATTCCAAAATATATATGAAACTTAGGTATTAATTCTCATTCAAATTTTTATTTCTTCAATTCATTGAGCTATGTTTACAATATCAACATGTTCACATGGATATGTACGCACCTGAGAGAACACGTTACGTTAGGGTTTTATTTTTATGTCATACAAATATTTGTTTCTCTCTCCCATCCACCATTATTTTTATTATCATACATGCTACCAACTCATTCTAATTTAAACCAAACAATACAGAATCAATATGTTTGTATATCATTGGATAAGTATTAAATAAAAAATTTAACCAAAATCACTAGTGGGATTATTGCATGCACCTAGATTTCGTATGTGATATGAATTAGTATTTTCTTCTAATTGTTTTTCTTATTTCGATTCCGATAGGAAACTAGCAATGAGTCTTTATAATGGGTTCATTTTATCTTTATTTTATTTTTTTCATATTTGATATAGGATCGTTTAGCTTAAACCTAGTCAGATTAAGACTCCAAACAACTTCGAGCAAACTTGATTTTCGGTTAATTTATCAAAAGGGTCAATTTCTTTTTTATATTACCAATTTGGGTTCATTTTTTAAAAGATTACATATATAGAATAAGTCATGTTTAGTCTGCACGACTTCATTTTGAAGTTGCCAAAACCATTGGAGACTTCTTAATGTTAAAATAGTCAATGCTAAATACAATTTCAGTGTTTTTAAAATTAAAGTCTCCAATAATATTGACGACTTCAAAATGAAGTCATGCATACCAAACACCACTTATTCCCTATCCGTAATTTTCAGAAAGCGATCCTAGATTGATAATATCAAAAAGAAAGTAACTCTTTTTGATTTTTCAATGTATGTTAATTTGAATATTTTCTTAAACTAAATAATAAATAAAATCATCATTCTACAAATTTTTATCTATATTTATGTGAGTAATGGCATACATTTATTCTTTTTTTATAAAGGTCTGTGTATAATGTCATCGAAATAAGATTATAAACATTTAATTATACGTCACTGAAAAACATGTTTCTTAATTGTAATATGTCTAAATTATTTATTTAAGTAAAAGTTTTACATTTACATTTAATAATACGGTATATTTGTAATGCATGTTATCATTTTAAGGGCCCTTTAATTTTGAGACCTTGAACATAATGAAATCAACGTCTCATTATCAAGTATGGTCAAGGATAAAAATAGATTGAATAAGGTATCTTAATAACTTATCTTTCATTTTCACTATTCTAAGTTGTTTTTGAATTATTGTGTTTAAACGAAATTATTTGATGGAATGTAATTGACTCAATTGAGTTATTATGGGATGACGTTGAGACAATATGATGTGTAAAATTAGTAATTTTTATTAGATAAAAATTGCGAAAAATGGCTTTATTGTATAAGATTATTAAATGAAATATAATAAAGAGGATAATTGTCCAACATTACATATATTTATGGAGAAAAATCAGATTGAAAATTAAAATTTTAAATGGTTAAACAACCTTGAATGACTGTTTTACAAGGAATTATATTTTAAAAAGTTCTTGCAATAAATTACTTTATTAAATAAGTTTAACACATTAACTACATTAACATCTAGTTATTTTTTAACGTATAAAGCGTAGACGATTTTTAAACTTATTTTTCTTAAAACTCTTCTGTTTCGTTATTGAAAACTTAGTCGTTGCAGTTTAATGAAAATAAACATTTAGATATAAATTGGTTTGATTTTTTTTTTTCAAAATCAGTTCTATCCAATTTATGTTAGCAATAATGGTAAACCAACCAAACAATCATACTTTAATATTAAATTTTGTACGCAAAAATAATTAAAAGGAAGCGTAACTTGGTCCTTTTGAGGGCCCAATTATGAATGATATATGTTGTAATTTATTATAACAAGAAAAAAGATTTTTTTGTTTTGAGAAATCAATTCTGTCTCTGCTCTTAGTCTCAAACGCTGAACCAAAGGAGCATTAACTTATGGATTTGGTGAATAATGAGGTGAACCAAGTCTTATATTATTATGTTAATTCCACCAAATTTTTAATATAATATTGCAAAGAAGATATGGTTATATACAATTACCCATTATATTGACGTGCATCACCAAAGTACTTGAAGCTCTCCTTGTAATAATTTAATCATATTAAAGAGTGTCGTTGGTTGAAAAAGGTAACAGGGGTAAAGATGTCTTAGAAAATACTTATAAATTTAAATGAATATGAAATCGGAAAGAAAATTATTTAAATATATCAAAAATCAATATGAGGTCAACTTTTTTAAACATATTTATTTATAACAAGGTTAATATATTTTAAAATAATTTTTTATAAACTTTGTTCATCAAATTTTAAAAGTAAACGAGTGTAATTTTTGTATCTTATTTATTTTAAAGTTTTTTAACGTGTCAGTCACATTTCATATTATTTATTTACAACGTTATCATTGTAGTGTTAATTGAAAACGTTTGATATATAAAAAAAATAATGTAATTAAATTAAAATGATTATATTTATTAATTTTTAAAATTTAAAAACTGAAATGTACCAAAATTTGATATAAAAATAAATTCCAATTTAAATTTCAAGAACTAAAAGTATATTTATTTTTATAATATAATATAATATTAATTTAAATCATTTTAATTAATTTTATTTATTAAAAATGTTTACACAAAAAAATTAAACAAAATCTCATTAATTAATTATATTAAGATTTTTGACAGAAAAATGTCATTATATATTAATTATATATTAGATTTATATCTTATTATTGGTTAGTTTGAAGTTAAAATAGAAGAAGACCAATAAATGACTTATTAGTGTTCTATCATTTCACTATCCTTCCTTGAATGACCTATTCTTTGGAAAAGCATATTAAAATGATTTTTCAATGATCTGATGATGTAAAAATATTTATATTAATTAGTGTATTGAAATTGGGATGGAAATATATTAAAATATGTTTCTTTTGTGAACATCAATTGATTTATTTTTGAAAAATGATTTTTTATTATTAAATTTTGACAACTTTTTTTTATAATTTTAGATGTTATCTTTTAAATAATTTTTTATTTTTTATTTATTTTCAATATTCAAAAATCACTTAGAAGATGACATCTTATCTTATATTTTTTTAAAATGTTAAAATTTAGTAGTTAAAAAATTATTTTTTTTTTATTTTTCATGACATCTAAAAGTCAGTTGCAAGCTGAAGAAAACAAAAATATGAGGAAAATTAAAAGATATGACTTTTATAATTTATATTTTTAATAATTATCATGTTTATGCGTAAAATACAATTTAACTAAAAAATAAGGAACCATAACAAATTAGTAACAGATTAATAAAAAATTAATATAAATTTGTGACTATTCTATACATTAGTAAATTCAAATTTTAAAGTAAAATAGATTAACTAAACTGATTTAAAAACTTATATAATTCCAAAGATGAATGAAACGGGTTTAAAAATGTAAAGCAGGTTTGAAAAAATGGCTCTTTTTTTTTTCTTTGATTAGGTTTGGTTGGAACTTGGAACTTGACGGTGTGGGATAGTTTTGAGGTTTTAACAGCTTACAGATGATGTAGTGTCATGTCACCAATCCAAAGACTGAGACAGACACCTTTCCTCAAAGTGCTCAAACGTTGCTGTGCTGTCCTTTTCCTTCTTCTTTCAATTCTGTGACTCATCTCTTCTCTACCTTAATTAATACCTGGCTCTTTCTTTTATTTTATAATTATATATTTATAATATTTTTTTTCTTTGTTTTCAATAATATCTTCCAACTCAGATAGAGACAAAGTTTGCAGGAAATATTTAAATATTCCAAGTTCCTCCCAAATGTATCTTCTAGACCATCCATGCATTTTATTAAAGCAGTCAACAAATAGTATATCATTTATATTATATAAATTATCATATAGTACAAAGATAGGTGTAATTTCAAAGTTTGTTAAAACATTAGGTAGGCTTAAGAAGCATATGAAGACAGAGCTACAAGAGTTCAAAGAAAATATGATATACCGATAAAAGTTTTTTCATTATTGGACAGTTTTTATAGGATTCAAATGTTATTAACAAAGTTAACTTTTGTATTTTTTTTTTTTAAAGAATGAAAGTTAATGAGAAGTAGTGTTAAATGAGTATAAAGTAAATTAAAGTGTGAAAATATTATTCTCCTATGATATAATAACATGTTGGATAAGTTTTGGGCCTCGCCTTCCTCTGTAACCCACGACTGCGCAGTGATTCTCAATCTTGAGCCCAAAATACGTTGGAAAGTAACAAGAAAAATGCTATTTGCACTCCCAATATTTCTATTACACTCCCATTTTTATTTTATTAAACAAAACCTATATATTACACACCCTTTCTTCAATTTACACAATGGGCACTGTTTTCAATCCCTGAAATTGGATCCAGTATGCATATTTTTTTCCATATATGACATGAACCATTTTTTACTTTTCCCAGACTATTTTTCTTTTCTTATCGATCATGAAATGATTTTTCAAGTAACATCTACTTTTCTCTTGCAAGTACGTTGAAAAGGATGCAGATACTATGGTTCTTACCACGTTAATGTTTTCAAATTTGTCGACTTATAAGAGTTAAATATATTTTTGATTTTTTTATTTTAACATAAAATTAAAATTTATTATTATTATTATTATTTTATTTAAGTTATTTATACTATTTAAAATGTTTAACTCGAGTTTGAGTGAACGATATTTAACATTTAAAAACATATTACTTTTGGGTTAAAAAAAATCATATGAATTCACTTTTAAAATTTAGATACTAAATTATATTAAAATTTGATATAAAAACAAATATTAATTTTACGTAAAAATTTAAAAATTAAAAACATATTCAACTGTAAAATTAAACTAGATTTTGAGGAATGGTGGTGATAAGAGTTACTTGGTGATGAGACCATAAGTATGGTGAAGACAAAGATTAATCCACATTGTTGATATTTTTAAAATAACGTAGTAGAGTAATTATATCCTTAAAAGTATATCAATCAAATAAATATTTATCTAATCTCACTTATGAACTTATAACCAATCAAATTAATTGAAAGTTAAATACTAATATATATATATATATATATATATATAATATTGAAAAACTAATTATCTTTTTTAAAGATAAGTTATTTAATTGTTTTAAAATAATAAAATTTATTTTATTTATTTAATAAATAAAAATTATTTTGTTCAATTAAGAGTTAACATAAAATGAATAAATCCTTTTATATAATAGTAATAGTATATATCTAAATAAAAGGATACAAAAGGTCCGTAATGTAATTGACATGTATGTATGGCACTTCATGCGTAATGATTATGTATTCATTATATGCAAAAACTTTGATATAATTTAGTTTTAAATTTTAAAACGAAAGAATATAATCTTTTAATTAAGTTACGTTAATATTTTTTTTTACCTGTTAAATATATTTTTAACACATTTTTAAGTTGATATTAAAATGAGAATGTTTGAACAAATATAAACAAGTCAAATGTTAACATGAAATACGTTTGAAACGTCAAACAAATATAACATAATTGAATTAAAAAAATTATATCTAATACTTTTAAAGTTTGAGGACTAAAACTTATTAAAAAATTTTAAAAATTTTAGATAAGGATAAATTATAATTTTACATTAAATTTTAGTACTAAAAATCATATTAAACTATTTATTTTATATAATGTATAATTAAATTAGAATTATCTAAAATATTGCTTTTGAAGTTGATAAATAAGGCACAACCATAAATGTGCACATTCCACTATGGACATCTTAGTATGTATTATTTTTGTGCACGTAAAAAACCTTAAACTTCACATAATTTATAATTAATCCTATAGGTTTTCAAGATTATTTTCAAACTTTTTGATGTACATGTACATTTTTAATATACTAAACAAATTTTTTGATACCAAAATCCTAACATTTTTATTTTCATTTAAGTCTTCATTATTTATTTATTTATTTATTTATTGTGTACGTTTATTCTATTTTTCTTTATAATTAATTATTTTGTTTTTGTGTTATATATATATATATATATATATATTACATAGGAGCTCCAAAATAGGTTGTGGCTAATCCATCAAAATGAGTCCATTTGGTTAAAATTTTCAATCCATTAGTTTGTTTTGTCATGACCTATTTAGTTCAGTCATTCTAACCCATTAAATTGAGAGTCAAAGGCGGATCAACTCATACTTGTTCCATTAGCGTGTTTTGCTTTTATTTTCATTTAACTTTATTTTTTAAAATTATAAAATAATTAAACCATATTAAATTTTTTTAAATATGTAAATATACAATATTATTATAATTTAAATCGTTAATATTTAGAAATTAAGTTTCAATTATTAATTATAATCAAATATTTTAACACGTAAATATAATAATTATTTTAATTTATTCAATTAACAATAATAATTAATCAATTAAAAGTTTAAAAAATATTTATATGACTAGATATACTTTAAATATTTATTTATAAATATATTGAAGCAAATTTTATAATTAGAAAAAAAAAAATTGAAAAATAATAGGTCAACCTATCAATCGCCCTATAAGAAAACAAGCTAAAATATCTAACATGGTTTTTGTGATAGATTAACTTGACTCGACCCAATTTTAACAAAACAAAACTCATACTAACCCGTTTTACTACTCCTAAAATTACGAACCCTTCTTTGCTCTTACTTCAACATTAACTTATTGATGTTATTGCGGGAGAGAGGCTGGGTCGAGGCAAACCAAACCCTAATGGGTACGGTTATAAAGATGCAATTGGAGAGTGGAGTATTGGCATCACCTACCGCGCCATGTGCTAATACCCTTATAAATACGTCTCCTTTCATTTATTATCTCCTCATTCTTCATTTAAAGATTTACTGTGTACTCTCAGGATTATGGTCATAAAATAACTATCAATCTTTTAATAAAAAAATAATACAATAGTTATGGCCGCATTATGTAATTTGTTTTTACATAATATAATACTCCAGAAAATATTTTCTGAGATAAGACATGAAAAATACTTAAACCTTACAAAATAACGTAACTACTATAATTTTCAAGACTTCCCATATAAATTTAGCTAGAAAAGTAACAAAATCACTAGGTAGCCAGTTAAAAACATTTTTTCCTCGTCAAACAAAATTGAAAAATTTAAAAATAATCCATCAACGTATAATAGCGTTACATGAAAGATATAGTTGACAATTTACTATAGTTTGGAGTTACATTTCTTCAACTGTTTAATTTCGTCATTAAATCACAAGGAAACAAATATGTGTTCAAACCAGAAATATAATAATATTTACAATTGAGTAAAATGTGCAATATAATTTATAGATAAAATATTATATGTGATAATTTGAGTGTAAGAAAATTGTAGAAAGAAGAGAAAGAGTGGGGTAGTAAAAAGAAAAGGGGTGAATAGATTTGAGTTTGACCAGAGTGAACAAAATCTCACAATGTAATCAGAAGCGTGGAAGAGGTACCCACCGATGTCTGACACGTCAATATCAATCACGTGATGATTGGTGTGTGTAGCGGTGGCTGTGGAAGTGTTCACAGGGTATTATTTGTATAACTGTGTGAGTCACTCACACGTGTTGTTCATGTGGTCTTAACCTTTTTTGTGCAGTTGTGAAGTGTAGCAAGCAACTTCATCCTTTCTTTCTCTCTCTCTGGAACGCGAAATCCTCTCTTTCTCTCTCTCTCTCCAAAACGCAACTTCGGTTGCCAATTGTCTTCGGAAAATGTCGGGGAAGAGAAAGAGGAAGTTGAAATTGTAAGTTCTGTTCATCCTTAGTCCCAAATTGAACTTTGCATCTCTGTATATCTCTCTATCATTGTTATTATTATTGTTATTATTTTATTAATTTGCATAGTTTATGGGGACATGAAGCATTTCCACACGGTTTCAATGCCGGATCAGTACGGATTTGCAGGATGTGTCGGTTTTTCTTTAGTTCCTTTTTAACTATTGAGTTTGAATTTCGCAAAGAAGAAAAATAAAGTTGTTTCGCCCTAATTTACTTGGTTTGTAATAGGGAATGTTTGTTAGGGTTTGTGGATCGGATCAGTATTTGGTTTAGGCGATTGAGGTGAAGAATGGGTTGACCTAATTCGAATTGCTGAGATAGTAGCCTGTAGGTTATCTGTAAGCTGTGTCTGATTCTCAGTTATCTAGAATGCTATCGTGCTGACTTTTAAGTGACAGTTGCTACTTGTATGTTTTCTTATTTCCAATTTGATGGAATTTTCTTGTTTCATCTACACTTATTGCCTGTGTCTGAAGTTTAGTATTGATATTTTGTTCTTTCTCTTGGAGCTGTAATTGGTGCACCATGACTGGCCCTATGAATAACCATTTCTGGGTTGATGGTTGTGGAATGCTCCTCCTGTAGATCTTTAATATAGCTGTATGATATATTGTATGCTTGCCGTTACATAAGCCCCAAATTTTTGTACCTAAGACAATTACAAGTTTTGAAAAAAGATACAAATTGGTTGCATGTTTATGCCGCTGTTCTGTTTAAAATTTTTTTCTGTTCTTTGTTTGAGATTTCCCTGAACTTCTAGAATATGGATTGGTTTACATCTTTGTTGGGATGGAAAACTTTTTCTACTTACAAAACCCCGGTTCTTTATTCCTTCTTGTTGCATCATAAGGTTTTTTGTTGGATTTTGTTTCACTTTTATTCCGCATGCTTTTGCTAATCCTTATTATTCAGGCTAAGCGACACAATCACGGACAATAGAAGATCAGTTGATGAGGTGAAAAGTGAACACCTGGAGCTCCAATCCTGGGCTGATCTCCCTGCTGAACTCTTAGAACTAATCTTGTCCCGATTGATCCTTGCTGATAATATCCGTGCTTCTTCTGTATGCAAGAGATGGCATTCTGTTGCTAGTGATGTCCGTGTAGTAAGCCAATCACCATGGCTTATGTATTTTCCAAAATTTGGTGACTGTTATGAATTCTATGATCCTGTGCAGCGCAAGACCTACACCCTTGAGTTGCCAGAGTTGAATGGATCCAGAGTTTGTTATACAAAAGATGGTTGGTTATTGCTATACCGGCCCCGAACTCACCGTGTGTTCTTCTTTAATCCCTTTACTCGGGAGCTGATAAAACTGCCAAGATTTGAGATGACATACCAGATTGTTGCCTTCTCTTGTGCTCCGACATCACCTGACTGTGTTCTGTTTACTGTTAAGCATGTTAGTCCTACTATTGTGGCTATTAGCACTTGTTATCCTGGGGCGACAGAATGGACCACTATTAATCACCCAAATCGCTTGCCCTTTGTCAGTAGCATTTGGAATAAGCTTGTGTTTTGTAATGGGTTATTTTATTGTTTGAGCCTCACAGGTTGGCTTGGTGTGTTTGACCCGGTTGAATGTATTTGGAGTGTTCTAGCAGTACCTCCACCTAAATGCCCAGAGAATTTTTTCGCCAAAAACTGGTGGAAGGGGAAATTTATGACAGAGCACGGAGGAGATATATTAGTAATCTATACATGCTGTAGTGAGAACCCCATTATTTTCAAGTTAGATCAGACATTAATGAAATGGGAAGAGATGAGAACTCTAGATGGAGTAACTCTTTTTGCTAGTTTTTTGTCTTCTCATTCCAGGACCGACCTCATTGGAGTAATGAGGAACAATGTCTACTTCTCTAAAGTTCGTTTCTATGGGAAGCGTTGCATATCATTCTCTCTTGATGACTATAGATACTATCCCCGTAAACAGTGTCATGACTGGGGAGAACAAGATCCTTTTGAGAACATCTGGATTGAACCACCAAAGGACTTTTCTGCTTGCATGTGAAGAATTTTAGTGAACCAAGTAAGCATTTACAAAGTCAGTATTGTGTATAGAATGTTTTTCTACTTCATTTTATCAACCAAGGCTTTGGCTGTGTATAACTGTTGGATCTGTGCTTTTGTAGCTAATATAATGAGACATTTATGGAGCAACTAGTTTATGCTTACTAATTAATTTATGTATATTTGAAGTTTTCCTTAGTGTTCTTAATCTTGATTGTTTATCTTGCCCCGTAAAAATTAATCCTGGCTGCATGCATTTTATCAGTGTTGAGTTTTGCAAATCTTAACTGGTTTCCTATGGTTACATCCCCACTTATGGCATCTCCATTTTCAATTTTAACCACTAAGATTTTACATTTTCTGTATCTTCCATTGAATGGATGTAAGCAAATTTGAGAGGTTTATGCTTTAGTATTATGTTGCCATATGGTATGATTACAGTCAAACGTTATTGATCATTGGCTATGGCAATGAGAAAGGATCAAAGTTACAGGTAAAACTGCAAAACATAATTGTGTGCCTGCATGTATTTAAGAGCACTTGTGTAATGTTGGAATGGCAGAAGTAACCAAGTCAAGTCACATCTGTGCACACTGTATACTAGATTTTATAATTCATATTTTTTATAGTTTCAATACTGATTTAACATATTCCATTTGTTGCATTCACCTTCAAATTTTGTGAAACTTTTGTAAAAGTTGGGTACTTAATATCGTCAAATTGTGAATTTTGTATTGCCTCGTTACCTTCTCGGCTAGTTAGAGCCTACGTATAATTAAATTTGACTGGCTTAGACAACCTATTAGTAAGTGCACCAACTGGCATCCATATTTTTCTTAATTCAGCTTGATGCTGGGATTATACATCTGCATTTCTCAAAATTTTAAGAACCTTGCCTAGGCAAGGGCCAGTGTGTGTTGAAGTTGTCTGTGATGGGCAATTCGGTTGTTGAAGGGTTCTGTAGCAACTAGCAACCTCATGATTGATTTCTTTCTTGGGTGCTTAAACTGATTGGACCAATCTGTTGTTGATTGATCAAATATATCTTGTTTTCAAATGAAGATTAAAACTTTCTGTTTCAAATTAAAAGATTTTATTTGATTATAGATTACTTCTTCTCTTGTGTGGAGTTTTAGCTCTCCCTCTTTTTCTTTACTGTTTGTTCCTTCTGCTTGTCAATGGTGGATCAACATTTCCTTACATGACGTCTATGTCTGTGTGCAGCATTTTGATTCAACGTGAATTCCCAATGCAGAAGATGTGAATATTGAGAAGCATGCCCTGTTTGCAGGGTGCATGTAGGAGGCTAATGTATGCGTAAAACTGAAGTTGCATGTGAAAGAAGGGACCTCTGTGAGAGGGAAACGAAAGACTTGCCTCCTTGGTTACCAGCTTTGCAGATTCTCCTGGAACATCAAGATTTTTTGGCTCAGCACAGCAGAAAACGACGTAGTTTATGCTAATCTAGTGATTTATTAATTATTATTTTGGGCATCAGTAGTTTATTATATGTGAAGGAATGGACATCTCCAAGAGGGAAACGAAAAAGACGTGCCCCCCTTTTGTTCATTTCGTATCTGTTGATCCTTGACTATTATGAATTTTTGCCCCCAACACACCAGTACTTATGCAGAAAATTAGTTTATATTAATAAAGACATTTTTTAGTTTTTGGCCATGATTCACAGTTTCTTTTTACTATTGTTTTTAATTTTAGTTTAGTTTGTCTACTAATTCCATTTTAGTTATATTTGTTAGGGGAAAGGAATCATATTAGTGAACTCTCAATGGATAAGATTCATTATTAAACATGCAACTCTTAAAAATATCTTCTGGAAATTGAAGAGTTATTTTTTTATCTTTATTTTTCACAAAAATTGTTTCTCTTTTCCTGAGGGAACTTGTGAATATAACTTGAGTTGAAAAATAAAATTCAAGATTTGAAAAAATAATAACCACTTTTGTAAGTTAATTTTTCAATTTTATTAAAATATTTTTTATTGGTTTTAAGAATTAAAATATCAGTCAATATTTTTTGTGTACTTAAATATTTTAAAAAAATAAATGTTGGATGTCGTACTTAGGATGAGGGGTAGTCCAAAACAAATATTTATGTTCAAAGAGTATTCACATTAATTATATTTACTCAATTATTCAACCTAAGCCTGAAAGTTTCTGAATCTCTAAAATTTTCCCACGCACTAACTTACAAATTGATCAACAAAACTATGAACATTCAAGAAATACTAAATAAAAGAAATTAAAATAGAAAAATTAAAAGTTGAGAGATTGCTAAAGTCAAACGAAGATATCAATAATCACATAACATGAGTTTAAAAGTATATTTCGCATCAATTTTTATTTTCAAAATCATTACCCCTTTATAAAATCTCATAATAAATATTTTTTATATAAATATAAATTAAACAAATTCAAAGCAACTTTTGAAAAGGTATTTGGATAAATTCACATACTGGGAAATTTTTATTGGAGCTAGTTATAAGAATATTTAATTCAAAAAGAAATTATAGACATTTAAAAATTTGTCTACAATTAAAAAAATTAAATATACTTTAGAACCCATAAATTGAATTAGTTTTGATCTTGCTCCTATAAAATTGTTTTTATAAAATTTTAGTTCTTGCTTTAATTGTAGTCTCTCTAAATTATTTCTTTGATTTTAAGTAGTCTAAAATTTGAAATCACTATTTTTATTACACACTATTTACTTTTCATATCTTAAGAGTATTTTTAGATGCCACATTTTATATTATTTATGTGTCATTTAGAATGATTACTTAAATTATGGTTTATGCAAACACTTAATTAGTAACCATATAATAGTGATTAAAGATAGTGAATTTTTAATTTAGAGGAACAAAAGTATTTTTTTTACAATGATACAAATGAAAAACACAAAAATCAAAATGTCACTTGCTACATTCCTTCCAAGATAGTTTGACTAGTGAAATCCATTGGCATGCGACTCAATAAACTTCAATAAAACCATCATATTATTAGAATTCAGATTTATTGAAATGAAAAAAAAAAATGTCTACAGAATTTTCACTGAATTTGAATCTTATAATAGAATCCAGATCTGTTGAAATGAAAAAAAAAAGTCTAAAAAGTTTCATTTGTGAATTTGAATTTTATAGAGTAAAGATAAGAAAATTAATTCATATTTGAATAACTTAAAAAAATATATTGTCAATTCACTCTTTCAAAGACCTAATAATAGTTGAAAGTAAGAGTATATAAATTAAGATTGAAAATATATACATTTACTATTGGCATAATTATAAATATATGTACTTATCTGATAAGCATGAATTCCACAATTTGTCTCAGTAATTTAATCATTTATTTTTAAAATCAAACAAATTTAATTTTAGATTATTTTTCAATTTAAAGTTATCAAAATCTTATTTGGACTAACTTCAATTAATTATTTTATTTTAAACCTCTTCTAGATAAAGTTCATGATAAATATTAAATTTTATTTGAAAGGGAAAAACAAATCTGAATTTCACTGTTCAAACTCATATCTCACATTGAAGCCATTTTCATTTTATCGAAACAAAAGAATAAAGATTAAACCAAAAATGAATTAGTGTATAAATAAAAAATATCTAAGAAACAAAAAATATTGTTAATTAAAACTGAGATCACTACAAAATAAAAAATTATGAATTACCTAATCCGTAAATCCTAAAAGAGATTAGAATGATACATCACAAACTTTCTTGAGTACTTTAACTATGTACTGTAAATTTTGGCTTCACCATGTATCCGCAACTGAAATGGAGTATATAAAAGTGGTATCATTAGCCCCTTTTATATTTTGAAGGAATTATTAACTCCTTGAATTGACTGCAGATAAATTATACTTCTAGAGATAAAATATTTCTTACAGTCACAGATAACTTCGTTTTAAATTCTATTTCTTCTAAGACGATGGTTAGAATCATAGAATCATATATATAAACCACAAGGCAAACATTGAAACACCTACTTCATAAACTTTCGGGAATCTAGTACATTTATCATGTCTTTCAGATCACTGTTACCTATTTCGGAATTGGACAAAAGAAATAAAATTATACGGAAACCTGAAGTAAATGCCTTTACAAATATAGTACTGGTACAAAAATTGAAACTCCATTCACAACAATTTAAGCCTCGCCTCGGTTGCAATTGCTGAGAGAGACAGAATAGCATGTCAGTAAAATCCCGTTTCACAAACTGTCCATCATGCAGATATAAAGGATAAGTATGAATCAAATTGTAATTTCATTTGGCAGGATCCTTTCTCCAGAATTTATCTGTTCACACAAAACTAATTCAGAATTGATGGAGGTAAAGCACTAAAGAGTAGGAACAAACCTCAATTTCCTAGCTCATTTAATAGGGATGATATCGGCCACCGCCACTATTGCGGTTATTATCATTACTGCGTTTCCCACTTGAGCTACCGCCGCCCCTCTTCCTATGTTGGGATTCCAGCATCGGAGCATGCTGTTGAAACCCTGGTTGTTGCCTATATGTACCATGGATAAAAGCAAAAAAACTCAGATATAGATGTTGCCAATAGTAAATTGTTAATTAATTAATGCGGGAAAAACTTGAATGATGGATTGAATATCTAAAACTATATAAATCATGATGACACTCACAATACATATCCAATCCTTCCATCTGGTAAAAGCATCGGCATCATTGTCATGCCAGGAGGGGTTGGTCCAGGACCATACATCAGTGGCTGCCATTTAAGAACATCAACATTGGTTAGACACATATTGAGACACACACGCACCAGTATCGGCAGTATTGTTTAAAATTGCGGAGGACCGTGTTTCATTTTGTTGAACTAAAAGTAGAGCAAAAAAGGTGGATACAGTTAAACTGAGTACAGCAGTTACAATTTTCCATGCATCAATAGTTCAAATTATATTAATCACACAATAGTAAGATTAATGTCAATCATTATATATGTCATCAATACTCAAGTTGGTATGTGTATTGCTATGTATTGGTGATATATATTGTGAATCACGAGTACATCAACTAAATTAAAAAGACATCTAACCGTTGGAGATCATTTACATAAAGTGAAATTATGTGGGAATGTTGAAAACATTAATAATCAAAATTGATAATTTTTTTCAAGCTATACAATTAGTAGAGTGCAATCCACTCCTGTAACCAAAATTGATAAATTCCTAGCCAAACGACCAAACATCAATTATTTTTTCAAAGTATTGAAAAACTAAATAGTTGAGACCCAACCCGCCAAAGAGAAACTTACTTGCGCAAAGCCAGCAGCACCATATCCTGCACCTATAGCACCACCAATCATACCATAACCAAGATGAGGTGGATAAGTGGGAAGTAAGGCTGACTTCTGTTGATTTGCTGCCCCAGATGACTTCTGATCTGCTTGTGGCTTTGCTAGTGAACACTCCAATGTTTGTCCTGTCCATCCCCAAAGAAAACAACACATTCGTAACTGTCAATTCCACTATTTTTAAAGGAAATTTTAGAAAAAAATGTATCACAAAATAATAAAAGAACTACCATCAATTTCATATTTCTCTGTGTTCTTTAATGCCTTCATGGCACTTGACCTTTCAGCAAAGTGAACAAAACCATATCTGCTCTTTTCTTGGCCAGCTTTAGCAGAAGGGACAACCACTTTTGTGATTTTTCCATGATGTTCAAACAGCTCCTTAAGACGATCCTGAGTAATGTTTCCTGGAAGATTCTTTACATACAATGCTTTTACCTGTAAAAAGCACTGACATTATACAACACTATAAAGCATAACTAAAATATAAAAAGCATTTCGAGGAAAAACAACAAGAAAATTAATCCCATTCTCACAACAGTTGCACCGACAATATTAACATGAAACACAATAACCAAAGATACAGGAAATTTAATCCCAGGGACAGCTCAATAGTAAGACAGAGAAAGTCTTCGCTTTCAAGTCTTCCCAAAATATTTTACTCTCTCTAAATATCTTGTTTAAACCAAAATACTCAGTAATTAATTGATGAATAATACGTTATATTAGGATTAATTAACTACATTTTTTTAGGGTTTGACTCTCTTCCTATTGTAAATCTCCCTTTTAATAAAAACAGTACATCTGTTAATGAACAGATAGTAATATAATATAGCCCAGAACACAGAGCAGATGCATGAAGCAACACTGCACCAAGAAGACAGAAAATAGAGAATACAAAATATCTAAGAACTGCTTCTTTTTTTTAGTTTTTTGTGCATTGAGCATATAAAAACAAATTGGATAAGTTGAACCACTTTTGTCTTGGCTTCAATGCCAATTAGACAGTAGTAGCAATAAAAGTGTCACCAAAACACAGTTTGAAAAATATCACACTAAGTATGATGCATCGGGCCAGAAGGGCCATCTCACCATTTAATTGCTTTTCTTTTGCATGAATTACCCCACTGCCTATTGGTATATTCTTTCAGTGTGTTAACTGGAGGTGTCCTATTGCAGACTCAATTTGTCTGCATTGATGCTTGCCTTTTGAATTTACCAATGGTTATCAAATTTTATTTTATGTCTATTTGCAGCTGCTATAACTCGTACATGTTGGATTGAACCAAGGCCAACGAGAGCCAATGTATAATTGATATATAAAATAGATCTTATAATAGATCTATAAATTAGATCTTTTCAAACTAACAAAACTAATTAATTAAAATTATTATGAAATTTATTCAAAAATCTTCTGAACTTTTATAATGAAAAAACACTAAATAAATTCTCAATAAATTTCATTTATATGTCTTTTAATCCTAGAAATAAGGTATTACATAATTGTTTCCTCAAAATGAATTTATTCATAAAATTTAATTATATAAAATCACCTGAGAGTTTGCAGATGATTCATAATTCCTTGGATCGGCCCAGCTAACTGTTGGAGCATTACTGCCAAGTTTAAAGTTTGAGTTTGACATTTTCTGCCTTGAATATTCTGCACAAGCATTGTTGTAATACTCAATAAAAGCAAATCCCCGGTTACGGCCAGAAATCTGTGGGTCCTGTAACAATGATACAGTTTACCAGTTCAAGGCAGAAATTACCCATTATACATCACAATTATAGTTTTGGTGACAAGAACAAACTTTAAAGATGAGTTAGCAAATTAAAATCATACTATATGACATAATACAAATAAAGTCAACCAAACCTTCAATAGTTCCACAGAAATGATTCCAGGGCCAATCTCTGAAACAACTTTCTCCATATTTTCTTCAGTCCAATTTCTGGGAACATTACCAATGAACAACCTGTGCTTAGCTTGAGATGTTGAGCACTTTATTTTTTTTCCCTGGGAACTCAGAAAAAATATGTCACTTAATTCAGATCACAGTACCACAGGCTAGAGTGGCCACTGGCCAGCTAAACAGATAGGATATAGCATTTTTTTAAACTATAAGATAAGTGAAAAAACAGGAAAAGAAACTGGAGTAAAGAAGTAGATGACCTAATCAATGAACAGGATAATAACTACAGATTAGAAAAAAATAGCAACAACTACTGCACCAAAATACCTTAAGTTCAGTGTTGTTCAGCTCCTTAATAGCCTTAGATGCCAATTCCTTTGTCTTGAAGGTCACAAAAGCATAACCTTTTGCTTCACCTGATTCTTTGCCCTTCATTATCCTAACCTGTACAAATTTAATCAGTTTAGGAAGAAATACATGAAAAAAGGAAAAGAAAAAGGATAGAAGAATTTCATGTATCTAACCTCTGAAACTTCTCCCACAGATTGACAAAATCCGTTCAAATCTTCTTCAGAAACTTTTGGAGGAATGCCCCCAATGTAAACCTCGGACCCATGAGGTGGAAGTGCAAGAAGCTCAGCATGTTTCTTTTTCTCATCTTCAGTGTCTTCCACTCCTGTCTCATCTTCAACATCTGAAGGCTTAATCTCTTCTTCCTCCTCCCCTTCCTCTTCCTCCTCCTCCTCCTCTTCTTCTTCCACTTCTACTTCTTCCTCCTCCTCTACCTCTTCGTACTCAACTTCTTCTTCCTCCATTGTCTCCTCTTGATCATTGTCCCCATCAAAGTCTACTTGCTCATCAGAATCTGTAGGTTTCTCAGGCTCACTGTTCCCCTCTGGTGACTCTGGATTTTTGACCAATACATCTCTATGCCCTGTCCCAGGCATTTTTTGCATCTAGAAAAAGCAAACTCACAGGGGAACTGTGAAGGAAGCACATATGCCAGAAGTATTGAACAGAGATTGCAAATATGGTAAGGGGGGAAACAATATGAGAGGCCAATTGGAATAGCAGAGAAAGAATTTTGATTGAAACTGTTCCATGGGGTGTTGACTAAGGAGTAGTGATATGGTTGATTTAATCTAGGGATCATTGTAACATTGCAACAAAGTAACAGAGACAGGCAAGAGAGAACTCTCAACTAAAAATCAAGAGGATAGCGATGCTCAACAGGGCAACCAAAGAAAAAAAAAACATCTATGGAGGAACGAATGTCAGAATTTCTCCATACTTAGATGCAGAGAGTTGGCCGGAAAATAGAGGCCAGTTAATTCTTTAACTATTTGTTGGAGAACAACACAGAACAGAGTGGGAAAGGAACAAAAGTAAGAAATAAGAATCTGAACAACAAATACAATAAACAAAAAAGTTTACATAACCGAGGGTGAGAGAGAAATTAAAAGCAAAGAACATCACATTCTACTCCAATGCTCTCCCTTCTAAACTAGTTTAATTAGAGACTAAGAGGCATATTATCTCAGTTATTTTGACATATAAAAGCAATGTTACTACTCCTTAAGAAACCTAAAGTTTTCATCGTGAACATGAGAATGTGTTATCTAAAATTCTACCAAGTAGTTCCCACTGAACAATTTGTTAGTTGAATAGCCAAGCTAATCTCAATATTGTCAAACAAACTAATGGAACATCATTCTTGTATCCATTCAAGAGTACGAAACTAACTATATATGTAAAACCGAGTCAATTTGTGCATTATCAAAAACTACAGCAAGAGAAGAGAAAGTACCTAATTGAGCGCAGGTCGAAATCAAAATCGGAACTGTTCATAACCCTAATTCAATCCACCTTATATTTATGCAGTTGTGGCGGTGAAATTCACTGTGGCGAGGTGGTGTAGGAAGAGATTTTTCCTTGGGCTGGGCCTTCTGAATAAAAGAAAACTTGAATTGAAAAAATAAAATATAAATTATAAATTATCTACTCTCATTATTTTTAGGTTAAAATACTTTTTTGGTCCTTGTTTTTGTCCAAAAATCTCAATTTGGTGCTCATATTTTTATTAGTCTCAATTAGGTCATTATTTTTGTAAATTAGTATCAATTAAATCCTTTCAGTTAGTAGATAACTAACACCGTTAAATAGGTGTCACGTGTCAGCTCCTCGTTTTTTTGAATTTTTTGAATTTTTTTTTATTTTTTGAATTTTTTTAAATATATTTATGCCACGTGTCACGTCTGTATGTGCACGTGTCAATCTAATATGGTGATACGTGTCAAATTATTGTATGAATCTCAATTTGGTCCTCATATTTGTTAATTTGATTTGATTTGAGTCCAAAATTTTTTTAAAAGTTTTCAATTTCAGGCACTCTAAATTTACACCAAATTTTACTTTTATATAATGTTATGATTATTTTTATTAAAATTGACATTTTTATTAAATATTTTAATAATATTAATTGTATTTAATATTGAAATTTTAAATATATTTATTTTAATTTGTTATAAATTATTTTAAAATTTTACATTTGAATTTATAAAATTGTTATTTTTAAGCCAACTCTAAAATATTGTTGATATTGAATATTATACAAATATTTCGAATATAAATTTATTAATCTATATATTTATAATTTTAAAATAAAATTTAAATAAAGTTTAATATAAAATAGAAAATTAAATAAATTAAATATTGTTAAAAATATGTAATAGAAATATCACTTGTAATAAAAGTATCATCATTACATTTATAAAAAAATTAAATTTATTCTAAATTTGGAGCACATGAAATTAAAATTTTTGAAAAAAAATTGGGACTGAAATCAAATCAAATTAACACAAATGAGGACCAAATTGAGTTTCATACAATAATTTGACACATGTCACCATATTAGATTGACACGTGGCACACTATAAACCTGACACGTCACATAAATATTTAAAAAAAATTCAAAAAAACGAAGAGCTGACACGTGACACCTACTTAATGGTGTTAGTTCTAGAAAGGACCTAATTAATATTAATTTACAAGAATGAGAATCTAATTGAGACTAATAAAAATACGAGGACCAAATTAAGATTTTACGACAAAAACGAGGATCAACAGAGTATTTTAACCTTATTTTTATTGTAGTTTCTCTTAAATCAAACCTAAGAAAATATCTGGTTATTAATGTTTTCATCCCTTTTTATTTTATTTGTAGTTAAGTAAACAAACCACAAATATGATGTTGCAACTCACTTTGATATTGTATTCATGTTAAAGAGAAATGTATAGTTGTATTATTTACATGTGTTTATGATTGATTAAAATTTATAATATATATATATATATATATATATATGGGAAATTATCTTTTGACATACAAAATTTTGACAAAGTTAACAAAGTTTTTAAAAGTAGAATTAAAGTTGATTAATTTTTAATTTTTTAATTAAAATAAAATAATAGTTTTTTACCTAAATAGGAAAGTTTGTCAAAACTTTGTTAAAAATACTTTGTTAACATATCATAACTCTCTCTATATATATATAATTATAAGTAGTAATAATGAAATAAAAGATTTTAATAAGTTTTAATCACATATAAAAGGTTCACTTAAAAGAATGAGTTAGAAAGGAATAATAAAGAAGTTTTGATTAGAGGTTTCTAAAAAAACATTAGTTTATTTCATTTCTAAAAAATAATTTTTCAGTCCAACCTTAAAAACTTGGAATTTATTTATCATAAAATGCTATGTTTTTGTACATACTATTTTTTTTTAATTTGGATTTAAATAAATTTATGATTATTGCATAAAATGTCGCGAGGAACAAATTAAATCATAGTTATCAATTTTTACATTTTGAAGTATTGTTTCCTTCTTCTTTTTTAGGTTTGATATTTATATAGTTTTGCTTAGATAGTGTTTATTTTGCTGCTACAAGGTGTCACTAGAAAAGTGGTCATTTTTTCATTTACACTTACATAGATAAACTTATCTCCTTATCCCAAATATGATTAAGTTACCTTAAATGCCATCATGTCATGTTGGTCTTGACTTTTATCCAATAAATCAAAATCAAGTATAAATATTTTGTTTAAAAATAATAAATTCATAATCATAAAAATTTAATGGATAAATACATTAAGGTATAAATACACATTTGGTACCCAAACTTTTTCGGAAAGTTCAATGTGGTACCCGAACTTTAGGAATGTTCAATTTGGTACCCCAATTTTCTAAAGAGGTTCAATTTGGTCATCTCCGTTAAGTTGGAATTAACACCGTGTCCGTACAGGACACGTGTCAAGCCATGAAATTTTTATTTTTTTTAATTTTTTTTCAAAAAATTAATTTTTTTTTCAAAAAATTTAAAAAACTGCCACGTGTCAGTTTATCATCGTGCCACGTGGCAGCTTACAAGCATGACACGTGGCAGTGTAATAGTTGTTTTCAATTTAGTATCCCAATTTAAATTTTTGGTTCAATTTAGTACCCAAATTTTTTAAAATCATTCAATTTCGTCATCTTCCACTTGAGACCAAATTAGTAAATAAGCTTAATTACAACCTATATATACATGTTACAATAACTTTTTATAATATATATACATCAAATCATTCCACCTAAATACTTAAATTATTTTATTTTTTTCATTTTAACCTTTGTAATTTTTTATACATGAAATTTTTTACACTTGTAAAAAATAAAATAATTTGAATATTTAGGTGTAGTGATTTGATGTATAAA
>Ga0214544_1000356_pt1 | contig 80124 bp, 58 predicted proteins | sample CNSS3metaG_FD_160074 | JGI IMG/M metagenome (GOLD analysis project Ga0214544, IMG submission 160074) | Root nodule microbial communities from cowpea collected in UCLA plant growth center, Los Angeles, California, USA - CNSS3 | ecosystem: Host-associated > Plants > Roots > Nodule | place: USA...
ATATAAAGAAAAATGAAGTGCAAACCTTAATATATTGAGTTGGTTTTAAAATTTGAATCAGCTTTAAATGATGTTAATATAATGGTAGAGTCATTAAGAGTTTGTTATAATTAATATTAGTTGGACCTATCCTAACATCCATTTTTATATCTTTATATACTTTTATGTTTGATGTTCTTATTATGAACATTCTATCCCATGTCTTTAATATTAGATATGTATTAAAAATTTTACATCAACCTGTGAAATTACTAAATTATAGTATATAAATTGACACAAACTTTTATTATTATACATATTCTGAAAAATTAAGTTATGATTGAATTTCATTGCCTTGACATATAACAAGTAGAAATGACAAATAAATTTATTTACGTGGGTATTGTCCAAATCCGTTTCCGATTTGATAGAAAATCTCTGTATTGACTGGATATGGAGAATCTCCGATTTTTTTTAATTGGGTATGAGGATGTACATATTCAACCATCCTCGTCCCCATACCTAGCCATAATACTTGTTTCCGTCATATCTATTAGAGCTGTCAAAATGGGTAACCCGGCCCGACCCGGCTCAACCTACCACGGATTGATGATTTAGTGAGTCAACCCAACTCAGCTCACTTTATAACGAGCCAAAAAAATTCGAATCCAGCCCGACCCACCACAGGTTGACGGGTTAAACGGGTTGCCTCACAGGTTCACTTAATTAAAAAAAATACAATTTTTTTATTTAATTTTCAGTCAAAACTAAATTATAATTCTAATTAAAATCTAAATGAACTTTAATAAAATTAAAATACAAACCAAAACAACAAAATACAAATTATTTATGTGTTGCCTAAAAACACAACCTAACATTACCCAAATGTAAAGCCCAACTTAATAAAAAAATACTTGTGAGATCCTTTTATCTGCGTGTTGGTGAGCCAATCCGGCTCACCACGGGTTCAACCCGGATGAGTCAGGTCTAGATAAGTCGGGTCAGAAATCAACCCATATTGAAATTTGCAAAATAATTTCAACCTAACCCAACCCGAACCCGTGGTGAGCCAGGTTGACTCGCGAGATTCCAACCCATTTTGACAGCTCTAATATCCATGTTCTCTTTAAATTATTAAAATATTCACAATTAATGAATAACCATATATATTACTATAGACTTTCTATTTTTTTATTTCTTCTAATTTTGGTTTGTCATGAATTTCATTCCCATATCTCCAATATATTTTTCATCTTATCATAACCTTTATGCAATTATTTATGTTCAAATGATGTATGTCAATTAAATATTTTTTTATGTCTCAAATTTGAATATTTCTATTCTTTTGTTATATTCTTATTTATTATATATTTTCCTTTCACATGAGAATGTTTAACCCTATCGATTTAAATGTTTAATAGCATAAACCTTTCATTTACTAAGTAATATAAAAAATTTGTCTTCTTTACTCTATTATTATTAATTTTTGTTTCGTTTCAATAACTCATTGGTCGCTAAAATAATTTTTGTTATTTCTTAACCATTGACTATGTTTATATTTGAAAAGTTTTTGTACTTAGATATTTTTTATCTTATCATACCCTTAGTTATACATTTATTTTCCTTTGTGTGATTTCATTCAATAGTCTGTCAAATTATTTCTACAACACACATTTGATCTTTTTTTAATATTTTTATTTATTGTTTATTTTTATAATGTAGAATATTATTTTGATATATTTTATATAATTATATTTTATTTTCTAACTTATTATCCATCATACTGTACTTTTGTCACTATAATTGTATAAATAAATTTTATTTACTATGATAAAAAATTTAATGTAATTGTCATGATTTTTTTTATCACCATCCAATATATATTAAAGTTCAAAAGATACAAAATTTATGTTAAAATTTTATTATTATTAGTTTAATATTTCTTTTTTGCATGATTTTGGTCAAATGATGTATTATAACTTTTATTAGTGTATAAAGAAGAGATTCATCATAACTTAGAAAATTGAAGTAAAAAAATATTTAAAATATATTTTAATTTGAATATTTAATTTCCTTTTATATTTTTTCAAAAATATTTTTAAAATTTTATCAACTAGGTTCCATTAATGTTTGCAAATTAATAAATATTTTGGTTCTCATGAAGTTTTATTTGGTATTTTAATTTCAAATGTATACAATAATAATTTCTTTTTAAATATTTGATATAAAATTTTTCTCTTAATATTGAATATTTGATGATATTATATTTTTTACCTAAATTTTTTTATTAGTTTATAAAAATTAATTAATTAATATTAAAACATTAAAAAAATAGGTACGAGTATGAGAATATATCTGTTATCGATGGAAATGGAGATGAAATTAAAGTTGGGTATGTGATAATGAAATTTGTTCCCATCCCCGTTCCATCCCTAACAGCAAGTCCTCAAGAAGTGTTACTCTTCATGTCTTATAAATTTTAAAGATTATAATTAGATAATAAAAAACATTTGATAATGTGTGAGACAAAATTAGCTTACTGATTATTAATCTTGGACACCTTTTATTATGGTCCATGTGTTAGGTTCAAACTAGTACTCAGACTTTCTTTTTTGGCATTCACTTTTTAATTTTATTGACGTGAATAGACTATCAATTTTTTTTAAACTAGTTTCTTTTACTGTTTAAATACTCTCTTTTTTTGCGATAAACTAAATTCCCATCATATTTTTTCTTTTGAGGTTTTTTGTTGTTGGAATTCTGTTTTTTTTTTTCGGGTAGCAATAACCTAAATAGTTTATTTAGGCTAAAATATCATAAAATTGATCATAATTAGTTACAAATCATAAGAAGTTTTAGAAAAGAATTTGAATTCTCTCACATTTGAAAAACTAATTGTGTATCTTTAATTATAAAAATATTTTAGAAATCACTCTCTAATTAATATATTCTCATTATAAAAACATCTAATTAAGTTTTCATTCACAAAAAGTCACTCAGTGTTAAATCACAATTGTAAGTATATCTTTCACTATATAACCTTTCTCTTGATTACATATAGAGATGTAAAAATGAATTTCAATCTGTGAGCCAATCCGATTCACCATGGGTTTGAACTGAGTTGGGTTGAGAAAAAGTTAGTTTTTTTTAAAAGTGGGTTGAACTCAACCTGACTCACTTAATCCATGGGTTAAACGGGTTCGAGCTGAGTTGAGAGTGAGTTGACCCACTTAACCCATTAATATTTTTTTACATTTTTTAAATTTTTTTAATAATTATTTACTACCCCTAATTATATAGGTTCACAATCTCATATTTTTAAATGCTATAATATTTCTCAATAATATTTGAATAGTTTGAATGTTTAATTAATTTGATTGTCAAATTATATACGTTGATACTTTAATCTTCAACTATAATCTTTATAGTAAATTACTCAAACAAGTGTCTTATAAACAAAATTTTCTAAATTAACATGACAAAAATGTGTATTTTTTTATTTATATTTTGTTGAATAACATGACAGAAATGTGTAATATTAGTCATGTTTTCTTGGACGATATGAACACTTTCTTGGAAATAATTCATCATAGATTGGTGGTGAGTATGATGAAGACATTGGTTCTTAATTTTACTTTGATTGTTATCTTATGGGTTGCTTAAAAAATTATTTAAATATTTGAATACTTAGAAATAAATACATAAATATTTTTTTATATGGGTTAGTGAGCTAACCCACTTAACTCACCAACCCTTAGCTCACCAGCCCGTGATGAGTTAAGTCAGGTTGCAAAATTTTTGACTCACCATAAAATTAGTCGGGTTGGATTCACTCATTTTTAACTCGACTCATGGTGAGCCAACTCGTGTGAGCCGAGTTAGCTCACTTTCACATGTCTTACAATATTACTCACTTAGTTGATTAGTCATTTACATTAAACCCAATAAGAAAATAAGTACTCATGTGATTTAAAAGTGTCGATCAAGCCAAACAAATCATATGATTTTTCACGAAACTATGGTACCTTAAATCCAAAACAATATTAGGCACATATTGTCTTAATGATACCAAGCTTCAACATGGTCATGTCTTAGCTCTAATTTTAGTGTTAATTAATTACCGACACAATGATCATACTAACATCAATCTTCAGTAGTTTCACATTTAGTATACGCTTACAAACGTATCATAATGAACATTACATAATCGTTTCTCACTGGGTTACAAGTTGTTACAACTGATAATAATATCACAACAATACTATTGTAGTCGCAATTATGATCATGAATAGCAATTTAAAACCATGTAAGGAAACTTTAATCAGTATTGATCAAAGATGCAACCTCTTAATCAAAAAGGATTTGATTGAACTTTAATCATAAATACTTCTACTTTGAACCTCACCAATAGAGAGAAACCGCAGCGGAAGATAACTGTGAGTGGAAGAGGCGAAACTTTCAAAGAAAATGCCAAGGGGAAAAACGGGTATTTCAAACTTTTTGTGGGGGTGGAGTTAGCACTTATGGAAGTGCAAGATGCAAAAGCCCAATAAGAAGCTCATAAGAGATTAATCTCTGAACTCTTAAGTTTCTAGGAGAAATAATCAAACCTAAATATATTAAAATTAATTTTGATAAAACTCTAATCTAATAATAGTAAAACCTTGAGGACACAATGTGAGTTGTGTTACAGTTGAACCCGTATAAATTTGATACAATTTTTTTACCATTCTATTTTCCTTAATTATTTAAATTGAATTTACTTCTACTTGCACTTACTCTAATATTGTTTAGACCAATTCAATTTTTTGAAAATCTATTAGGAAAAATTTGTTTTGTAGAAAAATAAAATAAAATAAAATTCAGTTCATCCCTCTCTTCAATTTTATTGACCATTTGGATAAAAAATAGTTTAGTATGCTACGTCTCAATACTCCTTAACAAGCCTTTTAGATAGATAATGCAAGATATTGCACCCTTACATGACAAATTTTCCACTGAAAAATGTGATAAAAGAAACAAATAATTTCCATCAGTTCTCCATTATAAATGAAATGAACAAGAAAGGAAATAGGCTAAGTGTAAGTACTTTCTATTGTTAATATTACAACTCAACTACTCAAACCTCCCTAGCTGTTTAAAGAAATTATCTAACATGTCTAAAATGGAAACAAATTGACTTTGGTAACATATCTTTTGCATGTCAAACGCTATGGTTACTGATTCATATTTCCATTTGGAGAACTATTTGTAAGGATACCTTTAACAAGAAAAAAATTCATCAATCCTTGCATTTAAAATGAATATTTTCTAACTTAGAATGTCAAATGACTAATTTTGTGAACTTCGCTATAAAGAGGCCACTGGTTCGTGATGTCAAAGGGTCAAATCGCCATGTTTTTGGTATGCATCCACCTTTGCAAGGCCAATTTCTGGCAGCATCTATCTCTGTCAGCTCTGTAGATTGAAATAAGAATGCAAAAACATAGAGGAACACATAACTCAACTGCCAAAACATGAAGCAATACCGTGAATACAAAAAATATTTCTGATATCCAGAAGCATCCTAACTTAAACAGTACTAACTAGTACCTATCCTGCATAAACTTTTGCAAGTTAACCGTGTCCACCGAAATAAGAAATATATCGCAAAAGATCAAGCAGACCAGTTGATAATTTTGTAAAACTATGACAACATTCGAGCAGAAAATTTTCCCACCACAAAAGTAGCAGGTTGGGTGAAAGAGGATTTAAAGGCTTCAGGATAGAGGCAATATGTGCACGCATCTAAGAATGGGGAATGTCTACAAGAGAAGCACACAACATTTGACAAGAAACAAGCATAGTACAAAAGCTAACCATATTACTGAAATGGATGTGATTAGATGAAAATGGATACCACGAAATAATAAACATGGACCAGTGGAAGTACTCGATGATACATACATAATTTTCACCAACTGGAAATAATTTGAAGGGTGAAGATCATACCAGCAGTTCTATTTTCCTTCAAGAATTGTTCCACCACATCTTCATTCTGAGCAACAGTCAAGCTAATCGACAAGGTATTTTGTCAGTAAAATTAGCAAATGATATGGCACCTGTGTGCTGATTGTATTAAAAAGAGCCGAAGAAATTACAAAGTAATCAGGTTACCTGCAAGTGCTGTAGACAAGGGAACCTCCTGCTTTTAGCAGTCTGAAACCATTGGTGAGAAGATTAAGCTGCGGCCAAACACAAAAGGTATGTTCGTTAAACTAAGGTGAAATCTAAGACTAACGGCATTCATGTTTGAATTATGCCAAACATGGCAATAGAAACAATCTACAATATCTTCTTCACATACTTTTGGGTTAAATATGGCAAACAAATTTAAATTAGTGTCAATGCAACTGAAATAATACCAGTTTGCAATCACATTACTGAAAATGAGACATGTCCTATTTACAAGTTCCAACTTAAATAAAATCCGTATACTCTTGTTATAATATGCTTTGATGGATTGATGCTCATACAGTCGTTGACATACAATGTTTATGGAGTAACATAATAAGATCATAATTGGTAGGCCTTCTTAATGAAGGCTTTCTTCTTATTTTATTAGTTTTGCATAAGTAAACATTCCTTGTTATCTCTGATTCACTACTATATTCTATAAGGTCTAAAGGTAGCATTGCAGACTTAGCTAGTTTAATCATCTTAATCACCCGAACTCTTCCTCAACAATTTAGTTATGTACCCACAGAGATTTTCACAAATGTTTTAGGCATTACGTAGAGCATACTCTAAAGAGTGCCTCAGTTTATGATTGGCGTGCCAATACCCCTTAGGCTTTCTATCAAAAAGGGAAAACATTCAAAGCTAATGCCTGACACTAACACAGTAAATAATCCTGCACTGGTTTAATGATGGGAGTGTGTTAGAATATGTGTGAGAGAGAAAGTTTAATGATGATTGTTCCAGTAACTATTCTATGGTAGAGAATATGTAGTAATGGCTCAAGAGAATAAAGCCATTTGCCTGAAGAGCATGTAAGTCGTCAGTCCTCTCAGCATCTAACACACGGCGTTGAAGAGTTCTCCAACCCCAATGTTCAAACTTTTGAATATGTTTAATTGAACCATCATGAGTGCACTCTGCATCCACAAGGACCTGCATCAAATCCCAACAGATAATAAAATATTCAGGGTTGCTGAAAGCAAAGAATTATGCAAGATAAATTCAAAATGAAGTATAAGTTACCTTGTCATAGCCATGGTTTGCAAGCTCATCGTCAGATAAAGTCTTAAATAATTCTCCTTTAGTAAGACCAACAACCCCAGAACGATGTCCATAATAAATGAGTTCAGGAGGCTGAGAGCTAGACATCAATTGTGGAGAACCAGTTTTGGCAGCTCTTTTCCTTTCTTTCCATGGTCTTCTAGATGTCCACTCCTTGAACACATCCACTCTTTCTTCCGATCCAGACTCACCTGTTTGATACTTGATAGAAAGAAAACATTTCAAAAACAAGCAACACTGAATAATAAATATAATATAAAATTTAATTTATTGCGTTCCAGGATGAACCATCTCTATAACAACTAAACTTCAATTACATGATTCACAGTCAGAACGGGATCTGGTAGGAATAACTGAAAATGATGTTCCATCAGCAACAAAAAGCCGGCATTGATCCCCAAGCATGTACTTTTGCAGCATCGTCCTACATGCGGCCAAACGATGCCTTGCAGCATCTACTCCTGTCGCAGAGCCCGAATCACCAAGAAGGTCCAATATCATACAAAGTTTAGCACCTGAAAATAAAATTGTTACAAATACAATTATGATCAATATTGAATCGTTTCTCTAGGAAACTGATCAATTACATTCAATGTTGCTCTTTCAACTAAAAACAGAATCCTGCTAAGAAACAAGCACGTAAAAGCATCATTGAAACATAGCCATTCATCCATTTTCTTCCCGAAATAAAGCAATCTTAATCTCAAAATCATTCAGTTTTGCAACAGTACGAAGAAGAGAATACTCCCTCTAGTCTCATATAGAAAAAGGAAAAATAAACTCATGCTAATTAAGAAAGATAGTTAGCATCCTTCAATTGTATCAATCTCATTTAAAAACAAAACTTTTTAGCCGCATCACACTTCCTTGGAACTTCACATCAAAAACACAACAAGAGAGTCATTGACACAACAAAACCTCCATTGAATGAAGGGTATTTTGAGATTGGTAAAAACAGTTAACATTTGCTTATATTTGAGACTTATAAACACAAGCAAGTAAAGAAAGAAACATCTACCAGGAGCAGCACACAGGTCGAGGACATGATCTCCGGGTGACACTTCTAAAGCCATAACCGCAGCTCCAGAAGCAGCATCAATTCCATATATCTGATTCAGAGGAAATCCAACAACAGCCAAGTTTTAAACAAAAAGACATTCACAAACTTTGCTTCTCAAAAATTACATTTTGCATTAAAATTTACTTGACTGTTGTATGAAGAGCCAAAGCAAGATTCCTTGATCAGTTACCTTTCCTTCTCGGTATGCCCTAGAGCCAGCAATTTGAACGTGCGGTGGAAGAGAGAAAAAGCCCGGTAACCACTCTAGTTTTTCGAGGTTGCACTTAACCTCTGCTTCAACCTCTTCAATACATGCTTCACAACCAGGTTTTAACCTTCCAAGACAAAATATAAATAGGAAAAAAAGTGTGAAATTGAAAGGCAGAAATGAAGTAGGGGTAGAAAGGGTGGAATTGGAATTACCGAATGTATCTTGGGGTGGAATCGATTGCAGTGTAAAGGGAAGGATCAAGCCCATTGGCCTCCAGGAAGTGAAGGAAAGCCTCTGGCAGTGGCGCCATTGCAGCGTTTTCTCCTTCCATCCAAACCTCAATTCGGGTTCAACTACATATTTTGGTGGGTTGCGGTAACAACCAATATTAGGAAAATCAAATTAATGTTTCTTCTCTTAGGTTTTGTTTCCAATGTTGTTAACTCAGTTATAGTTATCATTGTTTGTGTTAAAAAAAAAGATATCATTCTTTTTTTTCACAAAAATATTCTTTTAATTTTGTTTTTGCTCTTCTTTATTTTAAATTTCAAAAACATCAATTTTAAAGTTCTAGACAAACATAGTTAATATTTTCTATTTTAAAATATTTAATTATATTATATTATAAATAACAATTAATTTAAATAGTTCATTTCCTTTTAATTGTCATTATAATAGTTTTAACTTATAAAAAATATTTGATATGATATAAAAATATTGGATATGATAAACTCCCTAAGGAATCTCTAATCTCCAAATGTTTAAATAATTTTAGTTTATAAAAAAATTTGCAAATTGGAAATTGTTTTGCACATTATCAAACACAATTTTAATGCTTTAATTTCTCAAACTCGGTAGGATATTTTTAATATTTTAAGAATGAGAATTAAGGATGAGAGAAAAAAATACAAATATTTAAATCTAACAAGATAAGGTTGGATAGGTAAGGGTTGAGTTTAGTTTAAACGAGAAGACAAGTTGAATTAGGTTACATTAAAATTAAGCTAGACTAAATTTTGATTATATGTTAAATTTAATTTTAAGTCAGATAAAGTTTGATTAAGATAAACTTAAATCAATCTAAGTCAAGTCATCTTAGGCTTAAGTCAAATTTAGTCAAATTAAATTAAAGTTAGATCAAAATAGGTTCAAATCAAGTTAAATCATACTAAGTGTCCAAATCAAATATAGAAGTGAGAATTTGTTGTTATTTGACACCTTTGTGTAGTTCCCTCTTGATTAATCTCCAATGCATCATATGTGTGCATGCCTGCGTGCAAATGTGCATCCTGATGTGTGTGATGTTATTTTACTTTTTTGATATTATTCATGCACTGTAAAAATTTTCGTAACTATACATGTATTTTTACCAAAGGAAATAATTCTCCTGTAAACCAAACTTATTGATGAATTTTACAAAAATATTTTAAAATTTAAATTATCGACATATATTTTCATTAATAATAAATCTATTGATAAATTATAATTTATATTATCAATAAATATTTGTATCGGTCATGTATTTCACAATCCATATAAAACTTTCATCAAAAATAAATTTGTAACACTCTTATGTTACTAATCTTAACTCATTATGAAATTTCTTATTTTATACTTGAATTTTTCACCATTTGTATTTTCTCATTACTTTTTTTCATAAGGGTTATAAGGTTATAATCATTAAGAGATTGTAATCGGCATATATATGACATAAGTTTTATACATATAAGACATTTGACATCACTTTAACCCAAAATTTTAAGACAATGGTGTTATGAGTTTTTATTCTTATATAATGTTTAACTTTGTCTATTCTATCAAATGTGAGACTTTTGACTCACACTTAAACTATTTATAATAATTTCCCCTAAAGGGTGAGTCCCTTGTTTTTACTTTCATAGTCATTGAAAGATTCTGGTCCGCATATATATAACATAAGTCTTACACATATAAAATCTTTGACACCACTTTAATCCTAAAACCTTAAGATAATAGTGTTATGGGTCTTTATTTTTATATAATGTTTAACTTTATTTATTTTATTTAATGTGAAACTTTTGACTCACACTTGAATTATTTTCGACGGGTATTTCACAATCGATATAAAACCTTCATCAAAAATAAATTTGTAACATTCTCATGTTACTAATTTAAACTCATTATGGAATTTCTCATTTTACACTTGAATTTTTCATCATTTGTATTTTGTATCATTCAAGTTCTTGATTTTCATTCGACTTATTTATTTTATTATTTTAAATTTAACGTTTTACAATAAATAATTTTACGTAAACATAATTTTCAAAATATACCAATACTCCATAAAAGAAAATTAAAACTAAATTATAAAATTCAAATTTAAAAATCAATAGCCGGAGAATCCGAGAAGGAACCAAATTCAAAGTTCAGAGTTCAGCATCGTGAATCTTAAATTGTGACTTGAAGAAGAAAATAAGTGTAGTTACTTAATTTTTTAAAAATATATTACATCCGAAAAAAAAAAATCACAATTTGTGGGAATTATTGTAAATTTTTTAATGCGTAAATATTTTTGAATTATGTTTAAATTCTATAAATAAAAGATTGAGTTAATTAGTTTATCTTGAAAGGAATGGGAAGCATGGTAAAATGGAATCCGACACACCCTGCTACTAATCTGACGCGTCACCCAATTCAATCACTTTTCTATTTTCTTTTTTATTTTATATATTCAATTCAATCTCTTTCACTAAAACCTATCCATCCACTAGTGTTGGAAACTTTACATTATCAAACACAATATCAGTTGTTGTATCATAAAACCATTGTCGGTCCAGATACACAACATAACCACCACAAATCACAAATCTTCTCCCTCCATTTTTTCACTTTTCTTCCTTACCCTATAAATATCACCTCTTTCAACAACCACACGCTACCAATTCAACAACACCCACTTCCCCTCATGGGTTCTATTGGAATCAAAAGGTTTGTTTCAGAATCACCACTCTCTTCAACATTTCCCTTCGTTTTTACTTTCCTAATACATAGTTTCAGAGTCACTGAATGACTTTATCATTATTATTAATGATTTTTAATTATTATCAACAAATTGTGTGTGGTTGTCTTTCTTCCCTTCTGGATTACAATATCTGTCCTTTTTTGTTTTGGCCTTCTGAAGCTCGGGATCCGAGGTTGTCACCATTGATGTTCATGCAACCAAGGGTTTGATCCAGACCGGTCATGTTTATCTCGATGTCAGGTAATAAAAAGCTCTGTTTTTTTCTTTTCTTTTTATTTGTTGGTTGAAAATCAATTACTGAAATTAATTTCTGGGTTTATGCATAAATCGTGTTTATTTTTTGTAATTAATAGGACGGTGGAAGAGTTTCAGAAAGGGCATGTGGATGCTGAGAAGATCATTAACATTCCGTACATGTTTAATACACCAGAAGGTAAAACATTTGTTACTTTTGGGGATATGAATGTTCTTTGTTTAGTGGTAATTGAAAATGAATTCTATAATTAGAATGCGAAATCTTGTGATTTTGGAGAACAGGTAGGGTGAAGAACCAGGAGTTTCTGAAGGAGGTTTTATCAGCGTGCAAGAAAGAAGATCGCATCATCGTGGTAACTTTCTTCTTCGATGCTTAATAAAAAAATTGAGTTTAATTATTATCCTTTTCATGCTTAAACTTGTTTTATATCTACGTTTACTACCATATTTAAATTTGATTAGTCAAAGATTTTGAAATTAGTTTCATTCATTTATCACTTTTAATCAATCTCTGATACATACTTTTTTAAGTAAACTATATTTTTAATTTATTAATAACTAGTTTTAATAAACAAGAAATTAAAAATACAGTTCATGATTATTTTTTTTGAATGACTATTTAATAACATGAAAAATTACTAGTATATGTTAACGGCACGATATATACTATCAGTAAAATAATTAGTTAAACGCATTCATAATGCAAAATTACGTTAACATTTTTTTTTGTGGGTATAAAATGAATTTGGATTACAGGGTTGTCAAAGTGGAGTGCGATCTGTGTATGCAACTAGTGATCTTCTGACAGAAGTAAGTATTAGTAAACTTCACAAGTTTCTGATCCATGTTATTTTTCATTCGTTTGCTTTATGTTCCATGTTTTTGTTCTAAGTTGTCGAGTTTTAATTGTTAGGAAAATGATTTTTTAATAATTAAATTTTGATTATTTTTTTTATAATATGATGTAACATTTTTTAAATAGTTTTTATTTTCTTATAATTATCAAAATTATTTGTTAGAATATTATTGTTTTTTATCATAATACTAACTTTTATTAATTTAACGTGATTTTACAGGGTTTTAAGGATGTGACCAACATGGGAGGAGGATATCTTGATTGGGTTAAAAATCAATTTCCAGTGAAAACACCTTCGGATTTGGTTAAAGATGAAGTTCCAAAGAAAGTACCTTTGGATTTGGTTAAAAACGAATTGCCATTAAAAACACCATAATTAAACTAAATTAAAAAAAAAAAAGAGGCCTTTCATGAGTTACACGAACATTGATCATTCTGAATGGTTCGCAATACAAGGATATGTATTATTAGTATTACCTTATCTTTGTTAATCACTACTTTAAGCTTGTTCAGTAAGAAGACAAATAAGGAAACCAATGTATTGTATCCATGAAGTGATAACATTGATCAAAATATTGTTTATTTACTTCTTTCATTTTATCTGATTATTCTTTTATTATATAAAGTTGCAAGCAAAAGTACTTAGGTACGATACCCACGTTTCTAGCTAGAGCATTTAGAATTTATTCAATTTACTCATAGTTTGAGCTATATTTTATACGTTCTAGTTAGTTATTCTGTTATTCTTCTAAAATTTGTATCTATTTCAAGTATATTTTTATGATTTTCTCTTAACATTCTTAAAATTGTTCCATAAATTATATTTGTCATGGGATAATCGAGTTAAAGAAAGTCAAAGAAAGTTATAATTCTAATTATTAAAATCAATACCAAATATATTATGTCAATGATATTATTTTAAAATTCTTGATATTTTGTTGATATTGTGTAATCATTATTATCAATTATTTTCTATATTATTTATTAGTATTCAATGATGACTTTATTAAAGAGATTATGATTATGTTGTAACACAACACCTGCAATACGAATGTACAAAAATGCACGGCAATATTCCTTAGGCATGAGCAAAATATCCTAACTCGTCCGAAACCATTCTACTCGAATAGAAAAACATGTGTGCGGGTCGGTTTGTATGGATCGGGTTAAATCGAATAAAATTTTTCGGGTCCAGATGGATTTACATGGTCGGGTTCAATATTTAATTCTTAAAACCATGGATACCCGCCCCGCCCCATATATTTAATATAAAATGAAAACTTTCATTTCAAACCCTAATTTTCTACCGCTTCACTTCTCTTCCTCATTTTCTGCCGCTTCACTTCTCTTCCTCAGACAAAAATCATTCACTGTCATGATACTTCCATCTCCAAATCAGTGATCTTCCTCTGGCTTCCCTCGCCTCCACGCAGTTTATCTCTTCCCTCTCTCTAAGCATCAAATATCTTCTTCATCCATTCGATCAAAACCCTTATGTTTGGGGAAGACGACGTTCAGATTTGTCCCAAACCACAACGCGATTTCACTGGAGCAGATCTACAATGCGAGCCATTGCGAGTCATTGCGAGCCACCACGAGTCATAAAAATGGTTGTTGGTTGTTGTTTTGAAGGAAGATGTAAATTTGATATCAAAGGACGGAACAACTCGTACCTCTGTTTCTTTGTTGTCTGTTTTGTTGTAGGTTTATTCTGGGAGTCTCAAGTTTCATTGTTGTTCTTTTTTTTTTGGAGCTTCAAGCTTCAGATTTGTTTTTTTTGGTAGTTTTCATTTTTGTTCTAGTTGTTCTTTGAAATTTGTAACGTGTTTCTGTCAAACTTTTGTTGTAGATTTAGTCATAATTTTTTTTTATTAATTTGATTTAACCCCATCAACCCACCCGAATGAATCCGTCTAAATAAATCCATATTCGTATTAAACTGATGTATTAACCGGTCAGAATGGATATTTAAATTTAAAATATCGGTTACGTCGGATGGGGCAGGTTGGATCTGAATCTGATCCAACCCGACCCCTGCTCACCCCTAATATTCCTTTCCTCCATTTTATCTTTCTTGGTTTCAAAGCTCTTAAGCTTGAAGGCTCTCGATCCAATGATGTCTTCTGCAGTCAACACAAATCATAAAAATGACCTACCCACAACTGTTTCTGTATAGTTGAACATAAATAACTATCTCCTATGGAAGTCACTAGACTAGTTCTTCCATTGATAAGAGGTTACAAACTTAATGGCTACATACTATGAATACAAGAATGTCCAAAACCGTTTGTCACTAGTGACAAGTGACAAAACTCAAAAAACCAATTCTGACTATGAAAAGTGGATTGCACAAGATCAAGCTCTCCTAGCGTGGCTAAGAAATTTAATGGCCATTGATATTGCAACATAGTTGTTGCATTGTGAAACCTCCAAGGAACTTTGGGATGAAACTCAAAAGCCTAGCAGGTGCACACACAAAATAAACCACAATCTACCTTAAGTTAAAACTTCACAACACTCGCAAAGGAGAAATGAAGATGGATCAATATCTTATCAAAATGAAGAACTTTGCTGATAAATTAATGTTCGCAGGATCACCAATCTCCAACTCATATTTGATTATTCAAATGCTGAATGGACTGGATGTTGATTACAATCCGGTGGTGGTCAAATTAACTGATCAAATCAACCTTAGTTGGGTTGATCTACAAACCCAATTATTGGCTTTTGAAAGCAGAATAGAACAGTTGAACAATTTCAATAATCTTTCAATGAATACTTCAGCAAACCTTGCAACCAAAACTGATTTTAGAAGCAACAAACCAGGGACACAAGGTAATTGGAGGGGCTCTAACTTTAGAGGAGGTAAAGGAAGAGGTAGATCTAAACCAATATGTCAAGTATGTAACAAGATCGAACACATAGCAGTGAATTGCTTTTATCGTTATGATAAGTCATACACAAGTTCAAATCATAATGCTGAAAATAACAAGAGAGAAAATCATAGTGCTTTCATAGCCTCCCTCTACCACAATCATGGTTATGAATCATACTTTGGTACTTTGATAGTGGAGCTCGCAATCATGTGACCCATCAAAATGAAAAACTTCAAGATCTCAATGAAAACAATGGTACGACTTCTTCACTCTTAGTTGGAAATGGTGAAATATTTAAAATATTGGCCTCGGGCACAACCAAATTGAATAACCTCAACTTGCATAATGTTTTATATGTTACAAAAATAACAAAAAATTTGTTGAGTGTATCTATGCTAACTATCGACAATAATGCCCTTGTTGAATTTTATGCAAACTACTGTTATATGAAGGACAAATTGGCAGGGAAAATATTACTAAGAGGGAAACTTAGAGATGGATTATACCAACTTTCAAGTGTCAACTCCCAAGTCAATAAAGATTCATGTGTCTACATATTGCTAAAGGAGAATTGGCATAAAAAGCTTGGACACCCCAACAATAAAGTCTTAGAAAAGGTGCTGAAGAATTGCAATGTCAAGACATCATCACGTGATCAATTTTCATTTTGTGAAGTTTGTCAATTTGGAAAACTTCACTTGTTACCATTTAAATCCTCTTCCTTTCATGCTAAGGAACCTTTAAAATTGATTCAAAATTATGTATGGGGACCTGCCCCAATTTTATCTCCTTCTAATTTTAAGTATTATGTTCTTTTCATTGATGATTACAACATGTTTACTCAGATTTTTTCTTTTAAAAAAAACAGAAACAATACAAACAATACATGCTTTCACTCAACTCAAAAGTCTGGTTGAAAACTAATTTAAAAAGAAGATAAAAGCTCTTCAATGTGACGTGGAGGTGAGTTTAAACTTGTCCAAATAATTGCCATTGAATTGGGAATTCAATTTAGAATGTCTTGCCCGTATACCTCTCAACAAAATGGTAGAGCTGAAAGGAAACATAGACATGTGACTGAACTAGGACTCACTTTTGGCACATGCTAAAATGCCTTTACATTACTGGTAGGAAGTTTTCTCTACCTTAGTTAATCTCATCAACATATTGCCTTCATTAGTTAACCCAAATGAAAGTCCTTTTTCATTGTTATTTGGAAAGAAACCTGATTATGATGCTCTAAAGTCGTTTGGTTGTGTCTGTTATCCTTGCCTCAAACCATACAATCAACACAAACTTCAATTCCACACTACAATGTGTATTCTTGGGATACAACAAATCTCACAAGGGTTATAAGTGCCTAAACTCTCATGGCACAATTTTCATCTCAAGACATGTGGTCTTTAATGAGAATCACTTTCTTCCTTTCCATGATGACTTTCGTGACACAAAAAATTCATTAAAAACACTGACAGGAACAATCCCTATTGTTCTTCCTTCTTATACTGCAAGTACCACTACAAGCCCACATAGTTGAATAAACTCACTGGGAGGTGAATCATCAAGAAGGTGACTTAGTTTTCAATGAAGAGCAACAAACTCTCGGTGACTTAGCTATCAATGATGATCAACCAACGCTCAATGACTTTATTCATGCAGGTGAGGGAACCTCACATGTAAATAAAACACTAGAAGAAAAAAACCAACAAACTCAGCAAGACAACACACACTGGATGCAAACCAGAAGCAAGATAGGGATCTACAAGCCAAGACTTCCCTATATAGGGTTGTCAGAAACAAACACAGAAGACAAGAAACCAGAAAATGTTAATGAAGCTCTACTCAGTCCAAAATGGAAAGCAACCATGGATGCATAATTTAGAGCTCTAACAATTAATCATACTTGGACTTTGGTACCATTTCAGGGGCAGAATAACATCATAGACTCCAATTGGGTCTTTAAAACTAAATACAAGGCAGATGACTCAATTGAACGAAGGAAAGCAAGATTGATTGCCAAAGATTTTCAACAAACTGCGGGTCTCGATTATGATGAAACCTTCAATCCAGTAGTCAAATCCAACACAATAAGAATTATTCTATCCATTGCAATACATTTAAATTGGGAGGTTAGGCAATTAGACATAAGTAATGCATTCTTGAATGGCAGTCTCAAAGAAAATGTGTTCATGCATCAACCTGAAGGATATACAAATTCAACCAAGCCTGGCCACAAATGCAAATTAAACAAGGCAATTTACAAACTGAAGCAAGCCCCAAGGGATTGGTATGACAAGTTGAAAGATACTTTATTGAGATAGGGCTTTCAAAACACCAAGAGTGATTCATCACTGTTTGTTCTCAGAGGAAATGATCATATCATACTCCTTCTCATATATGTTGATGACATAATAATTACAAGGAGCAACAATAAGTATTTAGATACTTTCATTATTCAATTAAACATTTCTTTCTCTCTCAAAGACCTTGGCCTTCTACACCACTTATTGGGAATTAAAGTACATAGAGATGTTAGTGGAATGTACCTTAAACAAACAAAGTACATTAGAGATTTACTGAAGAAGTTTAATATGAAAAAAGCTTCATCTTGTCCTACACCAATGGTAACAAGGAAACAATTCACTGCTAAAGGATAACTTATTGATAACCCTACACTATACAGATAGACTATAGGTGCATTACAATATTTGACCAATACTCAACTAGACATAACATTTTCTGTCAACAAACTCAACCAATATATGAGTTCCCTAACCATGGATCACTAGCAAGGAATAAAGAAAATATTGACACAACAAATTTTTGTCTTCATATCAAATCCTCAACCGATCTTGATATAGCTGTATTCTCTGATGCATATTGGGCCACTAACATAGATGATAGGACATCCATAGTAGGACAATGTGTTTTCCTTGGAGAGACATTAATCTCATGGGCCTAAAGAAAATAAAAAGTGGTGTTACGAACAAGTACTGAGTCAGAGTACAGAGTTTTAGATGACCTAGCAGTAGAAGTAACTTGGATCATATCACTTTTAGATGAGTTGAAATTTCCTATGCCTAGAAAATCAATTTTGTGGTGTGATAACTTGAGTGCTAAGGCACTAACATCCAATCCAGTGATGCATGCTCGGTCTAAACATATTGAGATAGATGTTCACTACATTCATGATCAAATGCTTCAAAATCAAGTCACAATAACCTATGTGTCCACAACATATCAAGTTGCAGATTGTTTAACCAAATCTCTCATACACGTAAGGTTCAACATTTTGAGAGATAAATTTGGAATGACTGAGTCACCTTAGTTGTCTAAGAGAGAGTTAGAGAAAATTGTGATTTTAATTATTATAATCAATACCAGATATATTATATATATTATGTCAATAATATTATTCCAATATCCCTGATATTTTCGTGTATCAGTTCTCATGTGTGTAGTCATCATTATCAATTATTTCCTTTATTATTTATTGTATTGAATGATGACTTTATTAAAGAGACCATGATTGTTACATTTTTTTTTCTTTATCATTCTCGGTGTTGAATAGAATAAAAATTACAAATATTATTTTTTATTTATCTATTAACAATTCCGAATTTTAATCTTCATTATTTTTTTTTTGAAATGAAAGTTTAATTACACTTTCCCTTTAATATGAAATGTTTATAATTTTAATTCTCTAAATTCATGTGTGTAATTTTTATTCTTCAATTTTTTTTCGAACCTACTTACAATTTTTACAAATTAAATTGATTTTATTTTTGTATTCAAAATTTATCAACCGAAAGATCAAATGTTACCTAATATGAAATTAACCTACAAGTATCTAAGATAAATAAACTCACATAAATTAATCTTATTTAAATTCATCCAAAAAAAGAAATGTCCAACTTTTTAAATCGGGAATAATAATGAAGATTAGTATGTACATGTTAATTTAAAGGTTTAATGTTTTGGATCCTAATAAATTTATAAATTTTTGTAGTCTATCAGATTTCTCAAAATTTTAACAATTGAGTTCTTATTTTTAATTTATTTTATTGGTAGTTATCTTGTCCTGTCACTATACTTATATATCGTTACATAATACATAGTCGTAAACTATCACAATACAAAAATATCTCAAGAATTATATTTATCTAAAATTATTCTTAAAGCTAATAAAAATATAAATTTATATATAAAATTAAAAAATTATGAAATCATAAAATTACAAATTTATAAAATTTTATATTTCATAATTTTATAAATTTATTAATTTTTTTAATTTTTTAATTTTTAATTTTATAAATTTATAATTTTTATTAACTTTAAAAATAAATTTAGATAAATACAACAGTAAAATACATTATATTGTTATTTAGTTAAATGATTGAAAGTTTTTTATACACAAGATCCACAAAAGAGATCAGTGTAAAACATACTTGTACCTATGTGGGGGAAGAGATATTATAAATTATATATTTCAAACTTTTAGATAAAATAAAATTTAGAAGGAAGACATGGAAAACATATAATAAACACACTTAATACAATTTCGAATACGAAAACTAGTAGAAGGACAAGACCACATGAAAAGCAATTAAAGACTAAAGAAATAAAGTTATGTGAAAATTGTCTTCTTGATGGGACAGTGGTTCTACTACTAATTAGATTCTTTTCACTTATCATATATGACATATTTTCTTGTATCCTCCTAGTTAGAGTGAACATAGACACAACAATTAATTAATTGACATTTCAGTAGTTATTTGATATTCTATCTTAAAATTTATACAATCATGTTTAGGGATGTCAACGGAGCGAGTAAGGTATGGGTAGTAGTTCCTCCGTATCTTACCTGCTTGATAAATATTCGTCCCGTATTCATACTCATATTCGTCGAGTATCCATTATGCGGGTACTTGTCTATTTTTTTCATATTCGCGGGTATCCACATGTATCCGCAGATATTTACAAAAATATTTTAAAAAATAAATATTTAATCATAATTAGTGTTTGGATCAACAAGTCTCCTTTTCTCGATTGATTATTGAAAAACAAACAAATAAAAAATCACTGACAATTTATATTGTAATTTATTTTTGAATAAAATATTAAATAAATTACTAACTTCATCAATGTCCATCTCTTGCAACATTGTCTAAAATTTCATATTGTCCAATTTTAATCTAGAAGAGCCTGAAAACATAACAAGTTCATTAAAAATTTATAACAATCACTTAATTAAAATATCTAAATACAAGTATTAATTTCATTTCCTTCCATGTTGGTCCATAACCAGTATTGGAGACACATCAATGCCTCCACAATATCTAGAAGTAATTTATGTAAGGCCCATTAATTTTTGGTTCCCTTTTCTGCCCTAAAGTGAAGGGCTGTCCTACAGCAGTTAGGCCTAGAGGTTGGCCCATAGGTTAAATGCCAAATTCGTGTTGCCCTAATCCCCATTATTTGTCTCATTTTCAAAAACAGACCTAGAGCTGTGCCGTCATACTCCGCTGCCGTAAGGAGCTCTACTAGGGTTATGTTTTCTCGATCGAACAACGCTCAACTCCGTTTCCGTGTTCTGCGTAAGTCTCCTTCCAACCCTGCTCGTGGTTATGCTACTATTTCGCTGGATAACCATTTTCCCATGTCTCTCATCTTTTTCCAGCACCTTGAGTCGCTCTTGGTTTTGTTGTTCACCAGTGCTTAAGATCGAGGTCTCGTGCTAGTCTTTTCCAGGTAAGGGAAGCTAGGACTCTCGGTTGCTGGTGTTTTCCGCAATTTTGTTGATTATTTCATGTCTGTATTGGTTGGTGGTCGTTATGCCCGATTAGGATTAATTTAAGCATGTTTTGGTTTGTGGTTTTGGCTGCTGTACGCGAAAACAGTGGCAGGTGCTGGTTTTCTCGCTCAAACGAGCTAATCTCGCCTAGGCGAGATTATCAGAGGCTCGCCCAGGTTTTTGTCTCTCGAACTGTCGCCTAGGCGACTTGCGTTCTTTTTGAGCGAGGAGTGCTCTCGCCTAGGCGAGAAGGGGCTCGCCTGAGCGAGACCCCGCAAAGCCTCCTGTTCCTTCGTCGCACCCTCGCCTAGGCGAGCTGGGATTCGCCTGAGCGAGAGGATCCCTCTCGCCTGAGCGAGCCCTGTTAGCTTGGGCGAGGCAGCGGGCAGGTTTTGATGTGGTTGTTAAATGGTTCATTGGTGTGTGGCTTGCTTATCTGACCCAAATGCTTTACTGGAAGGGTTGTGTGATGATGGCATGATTAATGTGTACATTTGAAATGGAAATGGCATGTGGTTGATGGAATATGAATGAGAAAACGTGAGTTGCATGATTTGTTGATTATACATGATATGTATGTTTGAGAAATTATTGATTGTGGGTGAAACATGTTTAAAGTATGGGTAGGGCATAATTCCATGACTCTTGTAGTGAGAGATCTTGGTGGCGCCTCACCAGTTGGACGTAATTCCATGGACCCTTAAGGGGAGTCCCTGGTGGTGCCTCGACGAAAAGGACGTAATTCCACGGGGGGTCGTGGTGGTGCCTCAAGGCCATGGCGTAATTCCACGGAGGCCACGTGGTGGTGCTTCCTGTAAGGATATAATTCCGTGAAGGCCTCGCGGTGACGCCTCATTTGTTGGGCATAATTCCACTGTCACGTGGTGGTGCCTCAGATATGGATCCGGATAGTCAAGTCTTATAGTTTTGAAAGGGGGTTTGATATATCATGTGTGGGTTCCCGTCATTTATGCCCGATTCTATGATTGAATGATAATTATTATAATGTATGAATCTTGTGCACTAGCTTACCTTTTTGCTTGTTTGTATGGTTGTGTGTGTGGTCTTCCCCCTATGCAATGATCATCAATTCTATTGATGTGAGCAAATGTGAGAAACCGAGGCAGTGGTAATAGCGATGGAGACGCTACAGCGTGATGGTCATGGACGGGTATGGGCTCACTATGGAGCCCTCAGCTGAAGAAGCTATTGTCTAGATTTACTTTTCTGTACAAGAACCAGTCTTGTTGTGTTTCATGTTATTTTGGGTTTAGGCAATGTTGTGCCACCTTCTTTTGTTATGGATACGTTGGGGTCCTGGGTACGCCATACTCCGTCTTTCCGCACTCTCTGAATATTTAATATATGTGGCGTTTATTTAAATTGATTTTTATATATTTAATTGAGACGTTACAATTTACTCTGTTGTGGGATAAGAATCCGATCACCATTATTGAATGAAGACTCAATGTTTTTTACTAATATATATATATATATATATATATATATAAGGGTATTTTTCTGAATTAAAGTTTAGCAGCTACGTGTATCCACGGGTACGGATACTATGATACCCGTACTCGCCCCGTTAATATGCGGGTATCAAAAATATCCATACCCGCGGGTAGCAGATATCTATTTTTAATATCCATTTCCTACCCGTTGCGGGTTTTATCTGCAGATACCTGCGGATACGGATTTTTTTGACATCCCTAATCATGTTGTCTTCTTTTTATATTTGACATTAAAAAAAATCCATTTTAACATTATATTTGTAATAATTTTATATTTTTTTTCTGTGATATTTTATTTTTATAAAAAAAAATTTAATATTTCGGACAATATAAAAACTAGTGAGAATATTTCCATCACCAAAAAAATTAATAATAAAATAAAAATATTATACTTGACAATGGTAAAGATGAAAATAAGTATAAATTTTTATTTAAAGAACAATAAATAATATATTCTAATCCTACCTCCACACTTTTTTCATCTCTTTTCTCGTTTTAAATAACTTTTAAATTTCATAACCTTTTTACTAATTTTCTTATAGTTTCAAGGTATTTTAAGATTTCAATTTATAATAAATAATTTATTAATTAAATTATTAGATTGATTATTTTTTATGAGTTTAAAATTTAATTAGTAGATAACATTAATTTAAATATAATATATAATCATATATGATTGTTAATTTTTTAATTTTATATTAAAGAAATATATTTATGAGATATAAGTGAGTGTAATATATAGATTTCATAAAATTAAATTGAACTTATAAAATAATGTCATTATTTATAATGAGCATGTAGAATATGTAATTATATTTTATTACAGTAATTTATTCTTTTATCTCTTTTTAAAACTATTTTAATTCACATGGTTTATTGATTTCTAACAAGTTACATAAAAAAATAAATAATTATGAATAATAATAAATATGAAAATAGTATTACTTTAAGATATACTTTCTCATTCATGAAAACCATTTTGATAATTTTTAATTGTAATTTTTGATTTAAGAATTATTAATCATATTTATTTGCAGTAATTATATAATATTGATCAATTATAAATCATATTTTTGTCATAAACATAAAAGTAAATAATATCCCGTCACATATAGATAATAATCTTTCTTCCATTACATTTTATGTTTTCTTATGTAAATTTAGTTGGCAATGTTAATGTATAATAATCTTAGTGTCATTTTTTAAAGTAATTACAGTTACACTTTTCTAGTTTGTCTGATACTTTCTTCCAATTAAACTTTTTTTAATTCGCATATTTAATTTTATAGTTTGTGTCTTGTATTTATATATATATATATATATATATATATATATATATATATATATATATATATTTTATTTTATATATATATATATATATATATATATATATATATATATATATATATATATATACTTATAATTTAATAAATTAATTTAACAAATCTCAATAACTACTTTTCAATTTATAACTAATAATATGTCAACAAAATTTTCAACTAAGATAGTCAAACGTAATAGATGTGAAAAACTTTTCGTTTATAGAAATATCAAAGAAACTAAATCTCCACATTTCATGTAATTTGTTACCATGTATTTTCTCTATTTTTATATTTATAAATACGTCAACTTTCGTTGATATATTTTTATTCCTCATAAAACATTTACTCATCATATAAATTAATAACATATAATTACAAATAATTAATGTTATTATATTTTTATTAATAATAAAAGGTAGAGTTTGTTATTTTAAACATCATGGGTGAATTCTTCACTAAAAGTTTACATATTTATGAAATTGGATTTAATTAATTTTTCCTTGAAAGAGCTTGAGCTAGTACAGTTTTTCACCTTCATTTCCCCGTTACGTGGCAATCGAATTTTGCTTGGAAAGAATCGAGGGTTATATTATTACGGTCACATACCAAGAGCAACAACCTCTTCTGCAAGTAAACTTGAGTTCCTTTCTTTTTCGTACGATACATTACTCCCTCTCTCATTTTTTCTGCACAAATTCCATTTTTAGCTTCTGAATCTCCAACGATGGTGCTTGAGGTAAATCCCTTTCCCCCTTCGTATGAATTTCAATGTTGTCATTACTATCCGTTTAATCTTATCAATTAGGGTTTCTTCATTCGATCGTGTTTTTATTACTAATTGCAATTCCTTTTCTGTGTTCGAAATAATAGGCCACCATGATCTGTATTGACAATTCGGAATGGATGCGTAATGGAGATTACGCTCCTTCTCGATTTCAAGCCCAAGCGGACGCCGTCAATCTTATTTGCGGTGCCAAAACCCAGGTGTGAAGTCAAACCCGTTTGTCGTTGTTTAAGACTGCTACTATCTGTGACTGCTAATCTCAGTAGAAAAATAAAATGGGTCAAATATTGTCGTGTTTCAGAATAGGACTTTAAGAATTATTTTCAGGTTTTGGAAATTGCGGTAGGGTTCAATTTGTGCTGATATTTTTTTTTTTCTTTTGCTAATTTAGTCTAATCCAGAAAATACGGTGGGAGTTCTCACAATGGCAGGGAAGGGCGTTCGTGTCTTGGTCACCCCTACCAGTGATTTGGGCAAGATCTTAGCTTGCATGCATGGTCAGTGTTTGTTTTTTGAAGTATTTGGATTAAGTGACATTTGAATTTGGCATGTTATAGGATGGTGTGTGTAATTTCTGTGATATAGAGGTGCCTGTTATTTCAACTGATGTGTATGGAACCTATTTCGGAAAATATCGAACGCAATGCTCTGACATGTTATTATGATTTAATTATTCTGTTGACGTAAGAGTTTATGTTTTCCTTGTTTTTCGTGTCCTGCTTTAGGACTAGAAATAGGTGGTGAGATGAACCTAGCTGCGGGCATTCAGGTGGCACAATTGGCTCTTAAGCATAGGCAGAACAAGAAGCAGCAGCAAAGGATTATTGTCTTTGCTGGAAGGTGTGATTAATTGTTTCTTCTGTGTTATTTTAAGTCGTTTTGTCTGTTGCTGACTATATTCTCTCTAATTATATAATTGAATGCTTTTTAGTCCCGTTAAACATGAGAAGAAAATGTTGGAGATGATTGGTAGAAAATTGAAAAAGAACAGTGTAGCACTTGACATTGTCAATTTTGGCGAAGAAGATGAAGGAAAGAATGAGAAGTTAGAAGCACTTCTCTCCGCTGTTAACAATAATGATACCAGTCACATCGTCCATGTTCCATCTGGTCCGAATGCTCTTTCTGATGTACTAATAAGGTTGGTTGGGTTTATTTCTTTATTTCCTTTTTTCCCAGCTTTCCCATTTGAACTGAATTCCCACTTGAGTAATCGAGAAGTTATTGATTTAAGTACCCGTACTACTTCTTTTCAATTCTACCCATTTTCTTCTGGTTCTGATAGAATAGTTTGTATTGTGGACTCTTGGGCATTTTCTTTGTTTCAACATTGGACTCTTGTGGCAGTACTCCTATTTTTACTGGTGATGGGGAAGGTGGAAGTGGTTTTGCAGCAGCTGCCGCAGCTGCTGCAGCAGGCGGTGTATCTGGATTTGAGTTTGGTGTTGATCCGAACTTGGACCCTGAACTAGCTCTCGCTTTAAGAGTTTCAATGGAAGAAGAGAGAGCTAGACAGGAAGCAGCTGCCAAAAAAGCTGCAGAGGATGCTTCCAAACAGGAGAAAGGTGATGAGCAGAAGGCTAGTCCACAGGATACAACTATGACCGAGGGTGCTAGTGCAGGAGCTTCTGAAGCCAATAATAAGAAAACGGATTTGACGGTTGGTGCAATTTGTTGTTTTAGCCATGTTTCTTACTTGTTTTGTCATTTGCTTATTTGAATTATAAAATTAATTATGTAATTCATTTAAGTAGTTTGTAGGACTATCTGCTATAATTGTTTTGTCCAATAGTGTTTATTTTTCATTACCAGTATGTACATGGTTTGACTCTTTTAAAGGCTGTTATTCGAGCTAAAGTATCCTTAGTTCTACAGGATAGTTTTCCTTTTTGTTAGGTGGTGTAATTGAAACTTAAAAAAAGAAAATTGAGTCCGGGAGCTAGTTGCTAACTGAGAGTCTAAAGCATACCTTTGCCGTTGTTCAGTGCTAGTGACTTAAGTGTGACTGTGTCTGGGTTCTAGATGATCACTCAAGTGAATTTAATCAGAGAAAATGTACTCCATAGCATCATCATTGCTCAATTGATAATCGTAGCATCTTGTTTTGGCATCTTATAATGTATTATAATTATGTCCACTTTTACCATCTTTAGTATTATATTGTTTTCCCTTTACCATGTTTTCCACTGAGTATCTAGAAACATAATCTTTGTAAGCATTTTTTTTTAAACTAAAGCAGCTCTTTTGGATTCTATCATTACATTCTAACTGTTATGATGAGTACTGTCAGTTTGGGTAACTTGTGTCTAGCAACATGTTGCTTTTCTAGTTGCATTTCAACTTGATTAGCAACAAATCTGTTTAGCGAGCTGGTGTGAGTATGTTCTTGTCCTCTACCCCAAATAATTTGCTTCTGCTTGCTTTGTTTTGGATCAGTTCTCTTGTTTTGTTTTCATTCTTCCCACAAATGAGTGTCCTATAACAGTATGTGATATGCATGAGCTGATGTTCAATTGAAAACAGGACGATGAGAATGCTCTACTACAGCAGGCTCTTGCAATGTCAATGGACGATCCTGCAATTAGCCATGATGTGAGAGATACAGATATGTCTGAGGCAGCTGCTGATGATCCTGAGCTGGCTCTAGGTGAGTTTTACGCTTAATCGTTTTGTATTTAAACATGGGCGGGTATTTTCTCATTATGTTGATTGATGATTGATTTGATTCTGGAACTGAGAAAAAACGTTTCAGGGTCTGGCTATTTTTTCTCCGTCTGTTTTTTGAGGTGTCAATGATTTGACTTGTTTAATCATGTGTAATCATATTCTCTCTTTTTTCTTAATGACAACTCGTTCTGGTTATGGAGTACCTTTGCATCTGATAGAATTTACAGGAAAGCTTTAGTAGTTGTCCTGATCACATCGAGTTCTTGTCTTCTATTGTAGCTCTCCAATTGTCAGTAGAAGATAGCTCAAAGGACTCGGCAAGCCAGTCTGACGTCAGTAAATTATTAGCAGATCAGTCCTTTGTATCTTCTATCCTTGCATCGGTATGTCTATAGATCCTGAAAATTTCCATCTTGTTCTTTTAATGCTTGTTTGATTTGGCGTCAATCAAAACTGGACTTGCAATCATTGAAGCTAAAGTAAAAAGCCTCCATATCTTTTTAACTGATACGATTCAAAAATATCAGAAACTGACATACCATAAATGTATTAATAAAATGATTTGCTTCTGCAGCTTCCCGGGGTTGACCCAAATGACCCATCGGTCAAAGATTTACTGGCTTCTATGCAAAATCAGTCTGAGGTAGGTTTTCTTCTATGAAGAATAATCTGTATTCTCCTTTGTCCTTTATGGTGGGAAAATTTATTCATGTTCGACGGGCAAATTTGGTCATTATAACTTTGATCAATATTTGTTTGCTCGAAATTGTATGTTTTTCCCTGCAACCATTTAGATGAAGAGAAGGGTGAACGTGGTTAAAAAATGCCGATTTAAATACAACAGTTTCCAATAAATGGCAAAATTTATACGTGCAGGTGGAAATATAATATTTAGTTGACAAAATATAATTTTATACGAGTGATATATGAACACCTTTATGCTCAGTACTACAAATAACTAATTAAAATTCCAGACAGTTTTGGTACATTCCTGTATTAATAACAATTTATTGATTGTGCTGTCTATCAGCCTCAGCAGAAAAACGAAGACAAGCCACCAAATGAAGAGGAGAAAAAGTAATACTGATCGAGTCTCTTCGCTGTTTTATTTCTGTTCCTCTGGTGGCTTATAATAGCATGTTGGAAAGTGATTTTACTTGGGTGTTATTACCCTGCTGATTGAAACGGATGTATCTCGATTTAATACGGATGATTGAGTAGAGCATATCAGAAGAAAAAAAAATATTGTCAATGAGGGTATGAATCGATCACATGGTTTTATTAAGGAATACTTCATCATTTTAAAACATTGCAGAATCTAGTACATGGTTTCCTTTCCTTTTCCTTATCTGCATGTATTTATTTTAGTTCGAAAGTTTATGCCTAATGCTGAAACGTGGCATTTCCTAGTTCAACGCATAACCCATCCATATGAAAAAATTATTATAAAATTTACTTCTCTGTCAATGTTGTCCAATCATCGACAGCTGAACGGATTGGGCAGGTGAATTTGTATGTTAAGTGACTTGAATACCAAGCAAAAAGGATTGTATAAATTTGATCGATTTCCATTTGTATACGCTGCTCAGTTCTGCACTAGTTTTAGTTATACATTAAATAATTACTCAGCGGCTTGTGTTTAGTCATTATCTGTAATTCTTATGTGAATTTGGTTCACTGGGTTTTACGATTGACAAGGAATGTATTCGAGCAACCAATCTCTGGAGTTGGGCCCAGTGGTGTGAAGTTGTGTAAACTGAAAAAGGGTAAAACAACCATGAGAAGGAATTAGTCATCTAAATATGTATTCTTGATTGAATGGGTTTCATAAGTAAACAATCTTTCATTATTAATTTAACAAAATGTAAATGATGAAATGAAAAAAAAAAACACTCTTGAAATCACTTTAACTTGGACAGGAAATTTTACAGTTTTTCAGGAAATTTAAATATGTTCCTTTAAATTACTTCCATTTTAAGTTGTTTAATCTTTTAAATGTTCAGACAATATTAAATTTTAATTGTCTTGTTTGAATGAAGTATTCTAAATTGAAATTACTATCAAGTAATAAATTTACTACTTTAACTTTACATTAATCAAAATTAACTATTGCAAACTGCAACTGAAAAATAGTCCCGAAAAATCATGATAAACATCAATTGAGTACTGGATTATATTGATAGATAAATAATTTTAATAATGTGAAAGAAAAACTAATTTATATCAATATGGAGTAAAAAACTTTGATTTACCCCAACTAAAATTAGTCTCTTTAGCCGTGTCTAAAAAAAGAAGAAAAGCTTAGTTGACACTCATTGAAAGATAATCATGTCAATGTTGAGAAAACTTTGATTATTGTTAATTAGGAAATAACTTAACTTGTCTTCTAATAGATAATTGTAAAAAATAAAATAATCTTAAATGACATCAATTGAAAATAATATATGATGATGTTAATACAAAAATTGGGTTTAGAATATGGTTGAAGTTGGCAAAAAAATCTAACTTATTATTTTAGCTTAAAAATAACATTGATTTGTATGACACAGACTAACTTTAGTGATAACTATATGTAAAAAAGCTTTGCAATATAAAATTTTATGTCAATGATGAAGCCTTGACCTTAACAGACAATGATCTGCATTGAGCCAAAAATAATAAAGCATAATTCAAAATTTATTAGTTTTAGGTTAAATTAAAATGATCTAATTGTAATTATTCTTATAAATTAATTCAAAATTTCTGTCCTAATAAAGAATTTTATCATAATATTTTAGTTTTTTTAAACACAACTTAACCTTCTAAATACTTCTCATCTAAATCCAAGATAGACGTAATTTTACCTCTTTTATCTCGAGTACATCAGCTACTAGTTTGTAATTGACAATAAACTGAGTAAAGTTTTGAAGTGCACCCAGTAAAGCACGTGGGTTAGACCAATTGAATATTGTTTTGCTGAACCCAGATCATATCTAAAGAAACAATGTCTGCAACCGTGAAGGAAACACCCAAAATTATAATCTGTAGGAACCGATGTGAAGCCCGTGACAAAGTTAGAGTCGTGCTACACAGTGAAGATAAAATAAAAGTCTAGAAAGTTGTGAAATTCAAATTTTCAAATACGTCTGATAGATAAGTTAAGGAGATAGAAATTAATTAATGACCTAAATTCCATTTCATAGTTTCCAGGGCCGGCATTCTTAGTCATGGACCAATCATTACTTTATTTGTTGGGTCCATTGAGCTTTCTTATATCCTTTCTCTTTAGTATCACTTCAATGCCATAATCCTCACCAAAGTTTTGGACTCTGAAAATGGGAACCACTTTAGCTGCAAAAACTCTCTCTGCTTTTCTATGGCTTTTCTTCTATGCCACACTCGTTTCTTCCAAATACATCAGGTACAATACCGGCGCTACTATTGTGCCAGGAAAATTGAACGTTCACCTGGTTCCACACTCCCATGATGATGTTGGTTGGCTCAAAACCGTTGATCAGTACTATGTTGGATCAAACAACAGTATCCAGGTTAGAATCATAACATTCATTCGTGTTCGTTTTTAGCTATGGGAAATGTGAGTCTAAGTCTCATAGAGTAAGAAGTAAGTATGAGAAATTTAAGTGGAGTACAGAAAAATCATAAATTCATTATTTTAAAATTTTGAGTCAAGAGTGTGTCAATTGTACGATCGTTGGACTCATGTTTGGTTTCCGGTGATCCTATATCTATATATAATTCTCCACTTTTTGGACTTCACAGTATGTTTGATGAAACAGGGGGCATGTGTTGAGAATGTGCTGGATTCGGTGGTTGTGTCTCTTCAGAAAGACCCAAATAGAAAGTTTGTGTTTGTCGAAATGGTAAAACGAAAAATGTATCATAATATTCCATTTGTTGTCAATTGGACATAACATAATACTAGGTTTGGTTTGATCTGGTAAATGGTGATAAATGTTATTAGGCCTTTTTCCATCGATGGTGGGTGGAACAAAGTCCAGAAACACAAGAAGAAGTGAGAAAGCTTGTGGATGCGGGGCAGTTAGAAATCATGTTCGTGCCACATTTATCTGCTTTATTTTTATCGCATTCGTCTTTCTAAAAACTGGAGCTTTTTTGTTTTTTTTTTTTGTGGGGACCAGCGCACGTGTGTTTTTTAGTGTGAGTGAGAGATAAAGATTAGGGAATCTTGTTGCATGCTGCAGATGTGTGTTTTGACGTGTTTTTGTCGGCAGAAACGGTGGTTGGTGCATGCACGATGAAGCTGCAACGCATTACATAGACATGATTGATCAAACCACTTTGGGCCATCGATTTATCAAGGATGAGTTTAACAAGACTCCCACCGTTGGATGGCAGATTGATCCATTTGGACACTCTGCTGTGCAGGCTTACCTCCTTGGAGCTGAGGTACCAACATTTCCAATTCATTCATTTTTCGTTTTTCTTGTTTTCATTCTACGAGGCTGGCCGAAGAAACAAACACAAGACAATGGTGGTTCTTAATAGTTTCACAATCTCCATCGAAGTATATAAATAAATATAAATATCATTTTAAAAGTTTATTTTATAAAATTAAATTAAACTTAAAGTCCTTTCAACAATCATCGTAAAATTAACTTTAGTAAATGTTTTTTTCTTGAGTTTTGAAACTTTACTTTAACTTATTTAAATTTAAAATTACTATATTTAATTAAGTTTTAAATATCTTATAAATTTAAATAACTTTAATAATTTTTTATAAAATAAATTTTGTTTTCATATAAATATTTTGTGATAGTTAATGGAATGACATCACAGGTGCTTTTTTGCTTTTTTTCATTTCTAACATAGTGAACAACTCCTTCTTGAGTAACTCTTTTCTTCTTTAATCTCATGCGATCTATTAATCAAGTCACCCTTTTCCTTTAAAAAAGCAAGTTTAACGACTGAATTGGAAAAAAATTAGAAGGGAAGACATAAAATAATAGACAAATTAGAGATAAAAAGATAAAAATAATAATTATGTATTCTTTTTACGATAAAATCAAATAATAAAATACTTAGATGAAAAGAAAAATATTTTAAACATTGCATAAAATGATTCTTTTAATAACAAAAAACATTAAATTTATAAATTGGTTTAAATTTAAATAAGCCTCTTGTTTTTATTATTATTGAATGCGCACTGCATTATTTTTATTTACTGTTATTATTAGAAGGGTGTATATTAAGTTGGCATTTGGTTGGCTGCTTTATATTGAGAAAATAAAACCAAAAGCCAGGCTACATCTAAACCATTTTAGTTTTTGAATAATAATTATGTCATGATAGTTTTCTTTTACAAAATTTTAATTGATTATTATTGTAGAAAGATATCAACAATATTGAATTTTACTTTTACCTTTTGATGATTTTATCGAACAAAATTAGTTTTTTAATGAATTATACTATTAAAAATTTAAAATATTTGATGATTTTATTTAGTTATTGTAAACTATGGATGCTAAATATTGATTTTACATGGATAAAATTTATTGTAACTAAATATATTTGAATATATAAATTATATTTTAAATTTATAATAAATAATTACAATTTCCTTAAAAAGTTATTTCAATTATTTAAAAAAGAATTTAGAAAGAAGTAAAAAGTACAATGAAAATAAAATGTATAAGTTAGTTGTTGTAATATATTGGAACTTCTTATCATCTTGTTCATGTTCTTCTCCCATGATTTATAATGTGTATGGATACTTTGAGTTTTATCTAAAATGAACTGTGCTTCCACATGAATTGCATAATTGTGACTACTAATAAATGAAAAAAAAAATTAATCAATTTTACTTTGCCATTGCATGCAGCTTGGGTTTGATTCTGTACATTTTGCAAGAATTGATTATCAAGACAGGGCTAAGCGCAAAGCTGATAAGTCTCTTGAAGTTGTTTGGCGTGCCTCCAAAACATTTGGTTCTTCTGCTCAGATTTTTGCCAATGCTTTCCCTGTTCATTATAGTGCTCCAAATGGTTTCAACTTTGAAGTCAATAATGTTGATGTTAATGTTGTTCCAGTGCAGGTTCCAACACTAAACAAGCTAAAATGCTGATGCTATTTTGCACTTTTTGATATGCATATGCCTTATATATTTAACTTCATTTTTACACATGCAGGATGATCCTCTTCTTTTTGACTACAACGTTGAACAACGTGTCCAAGACTTTATTGAAGCTGCTATTACCCAAGTAATCTCATTCCATCCCAGAATTTTGTCACTAGAGTGGCAATTTCCCTATAGTGATTAATGAGTGTATCATTGTAGTGGGAATGAGGAAGTCACAAATTTTGAATATGACTCTTGAAACTGAGAGGTTCTCATTTCATATAACAATTAGCTTTGCTTGTGGTTAATTTAGGCAAATGTGACGAGGACAAACCATATAATGTGGACAATGGGTGATGATTTCCAGTACCAATATGCAGAGACTTGGTTCAAGCAAATGGATAAATTAATTCACTATGTTAATAAGGTGATGAATCATAATACATCGCAGCTATTGATTTTTATACATGTACTGTTTGATCATATTACGCTGAGAGAAAATGCATGCTTCCCTGTGTTTTAAATCTTCAGGATGGTAGAGTAAACGCTTTGTATTCCACTCCATCTATTTACACCAATGCCAAAAATGCTGCTAATCAAACTTGGCCTCTGAAAACTGATGATTACTTCCCGTAAGGATATACATGCTATTGTTTTGTTTGCAAACTAGCTTATTATCTCAACCACTGTTGCACATTCCTGATTATTTCTTATGTATATAGGTATGCTGATAGTGCTAATGCTTATTGGACTGGCTATTTCACCAGTCGCCCAGCCTTAAAGCGATATGTTAGATTGGCAAGTGGATACTATTTGGTATAATACTTCTTTGTACTAAACAAAATAAAATTGGATGGATTTTTTTCTTGTTTGCTCCCAAGTGTTCTAGTTAAATACAAGACATTGCTACAATTTTGATGCAGGCTACGCGTCAACTTGAATTTTTTGCTGGAAAGCAATCAGCTAAATACAGTACTTTTGGTCTTGGAGATGCTCTAGGAATTGCACAACACCATGATGCTGTCAGTGGCACTGCCAAACAGCATACAACCAATGACTATGCCAAACGACTGGCTATTGGAGTCTCTGAGGTCAGGATTAGATATTGTCTAAATTTTAAATTTGACCATATATTTTGTGTCCTGGATTCGTTTATATCGTTAAAGTTTCTAAAGAAAACAATGTTTTGTTATAGGCTGAAGCAGTTGTTAGTTCTTCCTTGGCTTGTATTACTAGTAAGAAATCAAATGGTCAATGTTCAGCACCTGCATCGGCTTTTGCCCAGGTAAAGTTTCAATTTCAAAGAAAAAACAATGTTTCTCTATGCTTGATATTTGTTACTCTTTTCCAAATGTCTTGCCAAAAAAAATGTCCAAGACATTTCTGTCAATGGTCCAGGCTTTCAGCTAAAGATAGATATATCTACAAGACTTGTTTACCATGATATGTTTATTTTGTATACGTAGATTATGTAGTTTGCCATATTCTTGATTCTTTAATTTTTTTTTTCATTACTGTTTGATCTGTTGGCAGTGTCAATTGTTAAATATCAGTTACTGCCCTCCTACAGAAGATAACATTCCAGACGCCAAGAGTTTGGTAACATTTTCTTAAGCTTTGATAATGAGTTCTGGTTAAATTCTGTCTATCATATGTTAATAATAATTATTTCCAGGTAGCTGTGGTGTATAATCCACTTGGATGGAAACGTACTGATATTGTCAAAATACCAGTGAGTACATGTCATTTACTTGCAAAATCATAATACATATGGATTCCTATTTTACTCTAAAGGTGGCATTATTTGCATCAGGTTAATGATGCTAATCTTGTTGTCCAAGACTCACTGGGCAATAATATCGAAGTACAATATGTAGATGTGGATGATGTTACAACAAATTTAAGAAATTTCTATGTAAAGGCTTATTTGGGGGTGTCACCAAAACAAGCCCCAAAGTACTGGCTTCTGTTTCAGGCGTCAGTACCTCCACTTGGATGGAGCACGTACTTCATTTCTAAAGCAACGGGAACAGGTACACTTCCACTTTTCTCCCATTTTCTAAGTGCACTAACCATTTATTTTTCCTTTTTGACACACTATTTTACCATCTGAGTCGTGGCTCAGTGGTAAAGGTTGCCTTGTGCCTCCGTATAAGGTTTGCCTTGTGACCACACCATTTATCACTCAAGGTACCACTAATTGTTGTGCTTTGGATCACCCATTAACACCATATGGACCTGATATGTTCAAATGCATTTGGTGAAACATAAGTCATGCATGTTTGACAACCTCTGGAAAGGCATTGCATTAGTTAGGAAAGAGGGAACGTTAAAGGGCAATTTTTCTTTCTTTGTGTTGGACTAATTGTCTGTTGGGCCTAATTTTAGTGTAAAAATATATGAGGTTCTGTTGAGAAGTCTATGTCTATATCCAAGATCCATTTGGATAAGTGCATCACAAGCTCCATTCAAAAACTCCAGTTTTTAGTTTAATTGTCGTGCTGAAAAGTATTTATGATATATTAACCAATTAAAACTCGTTTTTAGTTTAACTTTTGAGATAATTATCATAAAAGCTGACAACACTACCTACATGGATATTAGTTATTAGATGCTAGCATAACAAACCTTTACGCTGCTAGCTAGTGCATTCTAATTAAATTTATTAGTTTTTAGTACTAAGCATGCTTTTTTGTTGTTTCAATTTAAAAGGGTCCAGAACAAAAAACCTATCTAACCTCGGCAGTCAGAGAGGTGACACCATTGTCATTGGGCCCGGAGATTTAAAGATGTCCTTTTCCTCAACCTCTGGACAACTCAAAAGGATGTATAATTCTAGAACTGGAGTACGTATTTTGCAAAATTCATACAGCGCAGTAGTTCCCACTCATTGAACTTCAAATTGTCATATTCCATGATCATTTATTTATTTATTTTGACACATAATCACCATTTATTCAACAGAAGTTCCTGCTCATGACCATTTATTGTTATGCTATATTTTTTGTATTCTTGACAATATATTCTATTGAATTCATATGAATAAAAGTAATGTGTAGCAATAGTATGTTCAAGGCATATTTTCTCACTTATATTTTAGTTTTATTGATTTCATATTCTGACATATTTCTAAGGGTGTGATGGAGAGAGTATTTCACTATCTTAAAATTTTTCCCAGGTTGATATACCTATTCAGCAAAGCTATCTCTATTATGGATCTAGTGAGGGTGATAGTGATCCTCAGGTGTGTGATTTATTTGCACATATAACTCATTCCAATAACAAATTAAATTAGTACGATGTATGCGTCAATGATGTGATTTCTTCCACAGGCGTCTGGTGCATATATATTCCGGCCTAATGGATCCCCTCCAACTATCATTTCAAGATCAGTAAGTTCTTTCCATGAATCTAGTAACATCTGAGATTAGTTTTATATAAAATAGAATTATTTATATGAACTCTAAATGGACAACGAGATATTCACAAAAAGTTCTAACAAAGTATCATGGTTTTCTATTTTCTAGTAGTCTTACAACATGCCTTTCAATTTCTTTCTAAGATTCTTATATATCTAATACTACATCTATAGTCTCTATATTTGCTTTTTGATTTATTTGATGTGCAGGTGCCCACCAAGGTAATCCGCGGACCACTAGTTGATGAAGTTCATCAGAAATTCAGCTCTTGGATTTATCAGGTCAGTACCTCAGCAGAATTATTAAGTCAGGGATGCAAAAAGTATTTTGCATTCAGAGTCCTTTAAAGATTATGCTTTTTGTTTAACTTATATCGTCTAGTCCCATATATTCTATGTTGTAATAAATTTATGAATTTCAAGATACAACAGTGAAGGCTGAGTATTAGTGTTTCTTGGCTTCGTTTTTATTGAGGCAATTAAGTGATACACAATCTAGATCTTTAAGGGAGTGAATGCATTCAGGCAGGGACCTTATCACATTATCTTGATTGATGACATTTATAACTAATTTTAGACTGTAATTTTGAGTTATTCAATAATCAATGACTACAAATTGGTAGAAGGAAAAGAAAAAGCGTTATAGTGGAAAAGTTGCAGCTCATTTCTTTACTTTCAGATCATTAAGTTATAGATTTTGACAGATGTCCAATTGACTGTAAATGATACTTGAATTGAATATTTGAATGCCTCTGCTTTGTCTTGAATAACCTTTTCCTTCTATTTGTTTGTTTACTTTTTAGGTTACTAGGCTTTACAAAGACAAAGACCATGCTGAAGTCGAATTCACTGTAAGTTGGATTGTCTGGTCTTATGAAGCTTATGTTAATTGGCCTAACATGGATTCCGTAGGCTGGAGTTGAGAAATAGCAAATAATAAGGTTCTGACCTGAGTTTATTTATGAAGATTGGTCCAATTCCTACTGATGATGGAGTTGGAAAAGAGGTGGTCACACGAATGACAGCAAATATGGCCACAAACAAGGAGTTTTATACTGATTCCAACGGCAGAGATTTTCTCAAACGAGTAATTTTATACATTTTTTTCTTTCTTTATAATGAAATACTCTAGATCTAGGGAAAAATTGCAATATGACCCTTAAAACTGTCATGCAGGTTCGAGATCATAGGGATGATTGGCCCCTTCAAGTAACTCAACCAGTTGCAGGAAACTATTACCCAGTAAAATTCTTTAACACTTAATTTCATTAGGATTTCAGGTTTTAATTGTAGATAATGTCAGGGAATGTAAGACTGGAAAATTAAATAGAAGAACTTGAGAGAGAGGGAGTGGCATATGTTAGTTCTATTGCTCCAAAGTTGATAGGTTTCTACAATGTTGATAAAATTTATATAAAACCATTCTATTTGTTTTTTTCTCTGTCCAGCTTAATCTTGGAATTTATACCAAGGATAAGAAATCTGAGTTCTCAGTCTTAGTTGATCGTGCCACTGGTGGGGCTAGCATCAAAGATGGTGAGGTGGAATTGATGCTTCACAGGTATTAAATCTGTCTTTTAGTCTAAATCAGTAGTATTTTACTGCAAACAAAATATATATTCACATAATTTTTACCACTCAAGGCGTATTCTTCACGATGATGGTCGAGGAGTTGGGGAAGCACTCGATGAACAAGTTTGCGTGAACAATAACAAAACATGTGAAGGACTAACAGTATGGCAATCTCATTAATTGATTTATATTTCTTAGCATCCTCTTTATTAATGGATTGAGTGGCAAATTCAGTTTTCTTTTGTGAAAGACGTGAATTGAAACACTCTCTTTCACCAACTTGGTAGAAAAGCTAGAAAGTTGAAATTGACTATGTTTTCCTTTCTTCTATCTATATAAAGTATATCTCTTTCTTTTCCTGTCATATCAGGTCAGAGGAAATTATTATATCAGCATAGACAAACTTGGAGCTGGTGCACGCTGGCGCCGTACAACTGGTCAAGAAATCTATTCGCCATTCTTATTGGCTTTTACACATGAGGTATGATATGACAGTTGCATGCACTTATGAATTTATGATCATCAACATATTAATGATATCTTATGGGGTGTTTACTGATCAGAACTCGGAAAGTTGGAAGTCCTCACATTGGACCAAAGGAACAATCATGGACCCAAATTACAGCTTGCCCCCGAATGTTGCTCTGATAACTCTTGAGGTAGAACAAATGCTGAGGATATCTGTAACTGTAACACTTTTGACTATCTCTCTCTCTTCTAACCAAATTTCTTTTGCAGGAGTTGGATGGTGGAGTTGTGCTTCTCCGTTTGGCACATCTCTATGAGGTTAGTCTATACAAGATATTTATCACATATAACTTCAGATGAACCGAGCCAAATTGATAAATACATGTTTTAGTGTAATTCAGTTTGGTTATGTAATACTGTAATATCTCTCAGTTTTAACTAATATCATGTTTTCGCTGTGATTAGGCAAGTGAAGATGCTGAGTATTCAACTCTAACCAAAGTAGAACTGAAGAAGCTGTTTGCCAAGAAAACGGTACATAGATATTCTTTCACCCTTAAGAAAAAGGGTTTTCCTATTTTTCTTGTCTTTTTGATGCACATAGTTTTTTAGATTAGCATATAATTTGGATTGCTTTTGTGCTATAAAACTTTGTCTTTCTAGTTGTAACGGGTGATGGTGTTTTATTATGCAGATAAAGGAGTTGAAAGAGGTAAGTTTATCAGCTAACCAAGAGAAGTCAGAAATAAAGAGAATGACATGGAAGGTTGAAGGAGACAATGGAGAAGAACCTCAAGGACTTAAGGGTGGCCCTGTCAGAAATCCTAATTTCGTTGTTGAGCTTGGCCCCATGGAAATACGAACTTTCCTATTGAAACTTTAAAATACCTCAAGTCATCATTGATGATTTTATTTGAAGAAATAAACATTGAAATAGTTCTGTCAGTGAAGTAAACATGTTTGATGTTTTTATCTTTTATCTTCAATTTCTAATTGCAAAAGGTTAACCAAATCCCATATTTTATCTCCTTTTTCGTAAAGTATCTGTAACATATCAAATATTTGGATAGTAAATTTTGAAATGAAAAGTGTGTTTATCTCGAAATTATATATAAATTTTACATTCAGGAGTTGGTACCTTATTATCTTTATTATCCATGAAAGTTAATCTTACTTTCTCAAGTTTTTGTACGGTGTGAAATGAGTCATATTATCAAGTAATTGATGCATTAATATACTGTATAGACAGTAGTGAGTCAGGAGCACTTCAATATTATTATTATTATTCTAATTTTACGTCTAAGGACTAAAAAATATTTAATCATAAATATTATTATATAAATAAGAAAATTAATCTTAAGATAAATTGATGAAGTACAGTCGCAGACTTCCTTATCATGGCGAGTTGTTTGTTAGGATTTGTTTAACATATTTTAGAGAAGTCAATTTTGGGTTGGCTATTATTCTAGCTCTCTTATTAAATGTCTTTCAATGTTTTCTTTTTTACGATTTTGATATTTCTTATTCTATACACTTTATTTGACATGGAGAGCCTACCAAGGTAATGGACCCCTACTTGATGAAGTTCATTAGAAATTTTGGGGATTGGATTTGCCAGGTTGTTAGAACATTAGTAAAATATTTTTATATATTTTATGTATTATTTTTCTCTTGTGCAAGTCAAACATATTTTATCTTGTGATAAAACACATCATCAATTCAAATAAACACATTCTCATGCAATCATACTCCACCATAAAGAGTATCACTTGGAATCAAGTTGTCCCAATAATTTGTACTTGAAATCAAATTATCTCAAGAATTTTCACTTGGAATCAAACCATCCCAAGAATTTTCACTTGGAATCAAACTATTTCAAGAATTTTCACTTGGAATCAAACCATCCTAAGAATTTCCATTTGAAATTAAACCATTCAAAGAATTTTTACTTGGAATTAAATCATCCCAAGAATTTCCACTTCAAATTAAGTCATCCCAAGAATTTTCATGCAACCTGCATCAATGCTAATGCTAACCAATGTCTGTGTATAATTACCACCTTGCATAAATATTAGCCAATGTTCGCGCATAAACACCACACATCCTTCATCAAAATCATGCCACAACCCATGATGCAAAACCACCAAACGTTGCGAAAAAAGGCCACAGATCAAGCGTTCACACTATGCAGCCACCGTGTCGTCTGACTCCCTCGCCGGAGACGCAACACCTGTCAGCGTAGCACCTTCTTGACTCTTGTCAAAACAAATTTGTAAACCGCAAAGCACTTCCTTCACGCACATGCCGCAAAACATGACTCACATAGATCAAATCTCCATCCTAGATCACTCACTGGGCCATGCAAGCACCAATTGTGACATCCTTCACAAATCCAAGAGCATCTCGCCACACGCAAACTCTACTACAAATCCAACATGACTCACAGTTCTTGCACCTCCAAGAACCCAGCTGCAGATTCACCACGTCAACACAACACTGACAATGATCCTTCCATCAAAATTCTCATAGCAACTTCAGCAACCAAGGATGATTCTCCAACAACAAAAAATTAATCTTTTCTGATATGGAAGATCAAACTATGCTGCAACCACAGAACATACTAAGAAAAATCCTATCAAACCATAACTCTGATACCACTATTGGGAAAACCACATCATCAATTAAGAACATTGCCGTTTTTATCCCAAGAATCACTCTATTAATAGAGAAATAAGATTAATCTAGAGAACACAAGAATCAAGAATATAACGTTGAAACTCCAGATACGGAGAAATACCACAATCACATAGAATAATCATTATGTACAAATTTGTACAACACACAGTAAACACTCTCAACTCTTTGACCCCAAGTACACCACACCCTTCAGAGCAAAAAGTTAGCTACACTCTGTTACAATAGAATAAGAAAAGTCAAACACTAGCTCAAAATGTATTTAACTTGGGGCAAAGAACATCATGGACTTAGAGCCGATTATATAATCACTAATACTCACCCTCTTGGTTATCCTAAACGATATGAGATTTTTTAAGATATGTTATTTTCATCTGTCCAACATAAACGAATACGTACATTTCTTTGGATTATGCTGATAAATGTCATTGATTTAATATAGAAAATTTTGGTCATTGTCCGGGAAGAAATAACTGCAGTGGAAAAAGTTGAAACTTATAAGCAAAACACATTTAAGTTCATTTTAAGTTATAAACTATAATATTTGCAAAAGTTGTTGTATTCATAGTCTGAATAAATACATTAATGCCTTTGCTCGGTCATGGAAAAACCTATCTTGCTATTTATTTAGGTTTCTTTCTAGGCTTTACACAATACAAAGACCTTGCTGAAATTGAATCGAATGTAAGTTGCATTGTGAGGTTTCAGGAAAACAAATATGTATTAGAAATTTAAGTGTAAAAATTAAACTAAAAAGGGTGTAAAATATTAATAATCAATCGTTCAGTCATTTGAAATATTAATGAAGAAATTTCGAAATTTTTAGTTATAATATATTTAATTCTGAACAAATTTTTAGTTATAATTTTTATTAAAAAAATATGATCAATTACTTACTAAAGAAAAATAACAGTGACTTAGCGGAGTCAGAAAAACAAAACAAAACAAGTTCCTCAGCGACATCTGACGCGGGAAATTTCCGCTGCAGTTAACAAATCATTTCGCTGAGCGCCACGTGTCGTTTCACCGCTGTCAGTTTGTTTTCCGTTTCTGATCCAAATCCACACAACGGTAACGACCTTGGAAGTTGGAAGTTGGAAGTTTGAAACTCCGTTCATCAATGGCATCTGAAAACCCTAACCAGAAAAACTCCCTCTATCCGCAGGTAATAGTCGATGTAAAGCCCGAACCATGTTCTTCCAACCCTTCCTCCAATCTCTACCCCAAAATCGACAAGGTCGAAAACCTCCTCCCGAACGACTTCAGCCCCTCCGCCCCGCCGCTCGCCGCCGAGGAGGTTCTGATCAAGGTCCCCGGCGCCATCCTCCACCTCATCGACAAGGAATGCAGCGTGGAGCTGGCCTGCGGCGACCTCAAAATCATCTGCCTCCGCCAGGGACCGAATGCAGTCGGCTATTATGCAAATGTGGGCGATATACAGTGGCCGATGGCAAAAGACGAGGCGGCGGTAAAGGTGGACGACTCGCACTACTTCTTCTCCCTCCACATGCCGGCGGAATCGAAATCAGATTCCTCCAGTGATGAGGAGGAAAAAAGAGGAATATTTCGCCTCCGCCGGAGCCGGACGAAGAAACTCAAGGACTCCGTTCCCAGCGTGATGAGCTACGGCTTAACGATAGCGTTGAGGGGGCAGGAGGATTTGCTGAAGGAGTTGGATAAGGTGCTTCAGGAATGCAGTGCTTTCTCGGTGCAGAAGGTGTCGGAGGAGGCGAAGAAGGAGGGGGAGGCGTTGGATGCGTCGGTGGCGAGGGAGGTATCGCCGGCGGATCTGCAGACGGAGGAGAAGAGGGAGATGATGGAGGAGAAGTGTGCGGCGTATTGGACCACGCTGGCTCCTAATGTAGAGGATTACAGTGGAACTGCTGCGAGACTTATTGCGGCTGGTTCTGGACAACTGGTGAAGGGGATTTTGTGGTGTGGGGATGTGACGGTGGAACGGTTGCGGTGGGGGAATGAGATCATGAAGACAAGGATGGCTCCGGGTACACAGGAAGAGATTAATCCCGAAACCATGAAGCGGATCCAAAGGTCACCACTGTGTTCTTAATCAATCTTTCAATGGGTGTGCTACTCTGTTTGAACATGAACATTGAAATAAATAACTGATTTTTATATAGGGTTAAGAGAATGACCGAAATGACAGAGAGTGTAGCAAATGGGGTCCTCACTGGGGTTGTGAAGGTCTCTGGATATTTCACTAGTTCACTGGCAAATTCAAAAGCTGGAAAGAAAATTTTCAGCCTTCTACCTGGCGAAGTCGTGCTTGCATCATTGGATGGATTCAGTATGTCACTTATCCTAAACGAGAGTATCCATCTTCTTTGCAAAGCATTTGATAGATTTGTTTTGTGAATAGGCAAAGTGTGCGATGCTGTTGAAGTAGCAGGAAAAAGTGTGATGACAACGTCAAACACTGTTACAACGGAGCTTGTGAGTCACAGGTAAAGTGTGTGTGATAATAAAAAATAGGTATTGAAGAAAGTATGAGTATGAATTTGATGATTGTTGCAGATATGGAGATGAAGCTGCAAAGGCAACAAGTGAAGGATTGGGTGCTGCTGGTCATGCTGTGGGAACTGCTTGGGCTGCATTTAAGCTTCGACAGGCTTTGAATCCTAAGAGTGTTATAAAACCTACCGCACTCAGCAGATCTGCGGCTCAAGCTGCTGCCGCTGAACTTAACAGTAAAATGGCCAAGTGATTTCTCCCGTTAGTTCTTCAATTAAGCTTTGCCCAGGGCTCATTCATAACAACTATCGATTACCACTGAATTTTATTTTATTTTAGTTTTCTCCTAATCTTCTTTTGAATTTTTAATTCTGATTTATAGGCTTGTGATACCGGATTTATGAGTTCTATCTGTTCACTTATCCTTCCTAGTACTCTTATTATGTGACTAATGTCTTTTTTCGATGAACGATGAACTGCTGTCATACTTTCGTCTACCATCAACCAGTGAAAGTGTAAATTACTAGAATTGGATTAGCAGTTTGCAACATGTCATAATAATGCAAACTTTATTGTCTTCATTGTATTTAGAAAAGCAGCATGTCATAAACACAGACTTTATTATCTTCATTGTACTTAAAGCAAGAGAAAGTGATAAATTTTATGGGATATTTCTTTTTCTTGTTGATTGATAGAGTGGTATCAGAATTTCAGACTTTGTTCACAGCCCAAGTTGCAGAATAAGATAAGATTTATTTTTGTGCTTAAAATTGCAACAAGCAGTTCCCTCCACTTCAGGAGTAAGAAGAAAAAAATTGCAATAAATTTTGACATTTTGATTCTATTCCAGTCTATTTCCTTTTCCTTCCACTAAATTTATACTCATAGGGTAAATGAAGATATCGAATACTTACTTTAAGAAGAATACAATGATGTAAAACGTTTGTGAACATGTAGAAAAAGGCGAAAAAATAAATGTTCTATTATGAGTTACTTGAAGATTGGGAGCTTTACCGAGTCAGCAATCGCGTTAAGTGTTTTCACTTTATAATTAGATAGTGATGTCTTTAATTATCGAAGTAGTCAAAAGGGAATAAAAGAAGGCATGCATACCATTTGGTCCAAATTCCAATCAATACAAGTTTTTCTTGATTTGGTGCTCAAGGTAAGCGTGTAGAATAAGATGAGTGATTCATTGAACACACTAGTAGTTTTGTTAGATAATGTAAATTTTAGGGCTTTAATTATAACTGTTTTATAAAGTGTATATTATTTTCGGTGTGTACCCGGTAAATTAGTGTGACTTACTAGTTTTGATAAAATATAAAAATTGACAAAACTGATGATGTGTTCACTTAAACGGATTTATTATTAGGAGGAATTAGAGAAGCATTAGTGTGACTTACTAGTTTTGATAAAATATAAAAATTGACAAAACTGATGATGTGTTCACTTGAACGGATTTATTATTAGGAGGAATTAGATAAGCATGATTTGAGGATGAGTTACATGTTTCTTTCTAAGCATTTGAGAGAGAGGGAAAAGAAGGAATAGGAAGATTTCCTAATTTTTGTATCTCTCATTGTTACATATGATTTGAGAAAAATTATCATTATGTCATCGATTCATTTTTTCTTTTCACATGTTAATTTACTAATAATGTTGTATAATTATGATAATAATATGACTTTTAAAATTGTCTTAAAACAATAATAAATATCCAAAATTTCTAAATTGTATTCTTATTATTATTATTATTATTTTATTAAAATATAATTTTTAATTTATTCATTTAAATATTTTTATAAAATAAATATAACATTTAAATATAATTTTAGATTATTTTCGGTATATCAAAGACAATTTGATAATCTTGTTTTTCTTTTAATTAAATTTAATTTTTAATCTATTACATCAATCAAATCATTCATAAATTTTACTCTTAAGTTTAGTCGCTTTCACTTCCAAATCCTTAAAATAAAAAACACAAGCCTCACTTTCTAAACCAGTCAAATTTATTTTCTCCTTCTCTTTCAAATCAATCCTAACAAGTGAACATATCTAAAGTAATTTTAGTCTGCGCCTGAAGATAGAAAAAATAAAATATTCTTTTGTATGTTTTGAACTGAGAATGCAAAGCTTTACATTGAAATTATTGAAAAAATTGACCCCAGAAACTAATTTTACCTTTTAATAATACTTAAAAATATAATTAACAAAAAATATGAATATAGTAAGGGTAAATACTTTGTCAATGACCCCTTTTTGGTTCAATTATCTCATTATGAAGCTTAATTAATTAATATTAAGATAAGTAGGGGGTTACGTGAGTGGTGTATATCATTTAGTTGATGATGACACTTCCTAATTTTTCTTTTGGGTGCAAAAGGGACCAGATGTGCCCATTATTGGACTATCACCTCTTCTCATTAATATGTAACATCCAAAACAAAACTTGTAAGTTTATAAATTTAAATTTATTTCTTTCAAAGCAAAATAAATATTTTAAAAACTATAAATATAAATATTTAGACAACATAGCTACATATGTTTTTTTTATGTCTCTAATCTTATTTATAACATCATTTTGAATTCAACATATTTATAAAAATACATACAACTTATAATTAATTTTCTCACTGCAACCTACATTATTAACATGATCTACTTATATTGTTCAAACTATATTTGTTTCAATTTAATTATGTAAAGCACTATAAACTTGTCAAAGAATAACATAGCATCTTAAAACCAATTTCAAATATCTCATAAATCAAACTAACATCAATAACTCAATCCAAACTAACATATATTATCAAATCAAAAAAGAAATAATTAAACCGAATACATCATTGATCAATTATAATGCACAATTAATTTTCTTTATAGATAATCCTTTATAATAATACCTATTCAAGTTTCAATTTAACAATAATAATATCAAAATTAAATGCATAAGTGTTTTATTCTAAAATTTTATCTCACTAAGTTTCATCATTAGTAAATCTCTTGTATTAATTCTTATTCAAGAAATTGCTCTAAAAATTTAGGAAAACTGTAATTTGCTACACAATTTACAAATTAAATGTATCACACGATCTAAAGTCAGTGAAATTTTATTTATTTGACTCAAATTTCACTTGCAAACGCATGAATTGCACCCAACAATAAAAATAAGAAAAAAAACATATATAAAAAAAACTTATTCAACCAAAATTTAATAAGATCATATATTGTTCTATAATATATTATCTAACAATTTGTGTGTTAAGATAAAAACAAAAAACAAAACAACTTGATAAAGAAAAATTAAAAGTTTAGTATTTTAAAAATAAATTATTTTAAGTAATACAAAATAAATTTATTTTACATTAACCTCTGTAACTTTTAAATATATTTATTATTCGTTTAACCTAAACTATAAAATGTTCTTTACATAAAGATGTTTCACTTACATGAATCCAAATTTCACCAATATTTTTCTTACACATTTTGATCGAAATATATATTTTATTAGTAGATAAGTGTGTTCGACATCGTTAGAACTTGGATTCTATGCTAATTTTTTTTGTTAGAATTTCGACATTTTAAAATATATTAAAAAAATATTTAAAATATCAATACAGTATATTTTTAATACAACACAAAAATAATCAATTCAGAATCTGGAATTGCACTCATGCTTTTAAAGTATGTCAAACTAAATTTCTGTCTGGTTATCGACTCTTGAGATTGTATCGAATCAAATGTTTAATATTTAGGACTTGCTCACCTACTTGGAAGAAAACCATGTTTCCTTAGTTATATATATTTTATAACCTTCATCATACTGTGTCATATATTAGTCCTGCTTATAATAATTAGTGCTGAAAATCTAACCAGCTTTTTTTTTTTTTTTATAAAATTTTTTGATTACTTTTATTTATATAAAAATAATGTTAATTTTAATGTGGTCGCATCATCGTAGGAATTCGAACTCATCATCCTAAATGAGTTAAAACAATAGTTGACAATTGATTTTGAATAAACTAAATTACAATTTTGGTCAACTTTAATTTTTTGATTTGAAGTTTGAATTCACATTTTTTTAAAAAAAAAAATGAGGATTTTTATTTAATTTTTAATTTTAAGTATATTTATTTTTATAAATTAATTATTTTTTTATGGTATATTAAATTAATATATAGGGTTTAATTAAATCATGATAAAATATATTTTAAGATTGTAAAAATTTAAACTTTTTAAAACATGAGAAACAAGATAAAAAAAATAGAAAATAATATCATAGATAAAATTTATAATTTAACCTTAAAAAGTAAACATTTAAGGTGAATGTATAATTTTAAATAGAGGATAAGCATGCCTTAACTATCTTGATCAAAAGTCAAAACCATTGTCCAACTCTTATGGATATGATGAACTGTTTTTGCAATTATAAACCCTCTTGTGTCATATGACAGCCCCACAACCATATAATAAATTAAAAAAATAGAAATATTATTGGGGTTAAATTGAACTACTACCACTACTATAATTAGCTGAATTAATTGCTTGAAAAAGAAAAAATTAGCAACCTGTACATAATTGTCATCTTTGATAGTATTAACAGTTTTCTCATAGTCAGAGATTATTAAATTTCTAGAAATGAGGAGCTTTAATGACCATTAGTTATTTTCCATCACACTTGTTAGATTAAAATAAATATATTTTAATGTTATTAGATTTTTTTTTTCAAAAATTTGTTTTATTTTTTAAGAAACCTTAAAAATTTTAAAATGTTTATTTTGTATAAAAAATATTATTTAAAAATTTCAAAATATATTTTTATCTTTATAAAATATATAATATGAATTTATAATATAATTAATCAATAGAAATAATTATTCTAGTGATCAATATAAAATTAATTAATTATACTTTAATCAATGTAGTTTTCCATAAGACACTCCTTAGTATTTTTTCTAGATAAAATTCAAATTTTATCATTCTATTCTAAATAGTGGTCAGAGTGAGATATTAAACTGATCAGGATGAAATTATACAAAATCTAAAAATGAAAAAGCTTACACAGCTATTTTATACATAAAAGATGTATCAAATATTTAAAATAATTGTATAATTATTTTTATATTCATTGCAATCGCAAAACAATTTTACTGTGATAATGAGAAATAATCTCCATCACTATTATTGACACCCCTCCTATGGCCTATAAATATAAAAACTTACTCTAACAACCAATTATTCTAAGACTCTAAAAATAAAGTCCATATAAAATGTACAATGCTTTACTATTCGATAATAACATAATAATGTAAATAAGTTTTATAATATTGTCAAATAACCATATAATTGTTTATTATTTAAAAAATTTCTAATACGTTCTCTCAAGATAAAAGATTGAATATTTTTTTACGTGAAATTTGATATTTATAAGTACTTTATCATGAATAATTATAATATTGGATGATACAATAATTTAATAATTTAAATAAATTTATATTTAAGAGAAAAATAAATTTTAAGTTTAACCCAATCTCATAAAATTAATTAAAAAAATTATGTTTAGATATCACCTTATCTTTTATCAATGTGAAATTTCTAACCTCTCTCACACTAAACATTTACATTTCGAATATAAGACTAAATATTAATAAGTGATGCAATAAGACTTTGATATCATGTGTCTAATAGACCTAACAAACAATAAATATTCCGATAACCAACAATAAAATAGGTTGACCAAATAGCAAATTTTATTAAGATAAACTTTAATTCACAATTATAATACAATATTAAAAGTTAGATTTTTGAAAATTGATCTCTAAGATAAGATTAACATATCTTAAAAATTACTTATAAATATAATATAATGTAATTTGACATATTTTTTCTAATCGACGTAAAATTATTAACAAAAGGTGAAAAATATTATTCGTTATTTCACTGCTGGTGAACAAAATAAAATTGAATTCCCTGTAACCCTCATACCTAAAATTTGCACCTCACACTGGACCTTAGGAATGTAATTCCTTCATGCCCCCAAACAATTGGTATCTGCATTCAAAAGAAGGAATAGAAGTTCAAAATTTGATTTGAATGTGACACCTTTGTCCACACCCTTAGTGATCAAAGATTTTGCATATCTTTCATTTGCTTGCTGCCTTACTCCCAATATGTTTGTGTATCAATAATAGTAAATTATAAACTGTTACAGCACCATAATTTGCAGCCATGGAATTTCAGTGGTCGACACAGTCAACTTGGAAAAATGCCTTCACTATGTCTACATGTCATTGTCCTAACTTCCAACTATTCTATCAAGTGCCCACAACTTAATTTGTCTCTTTTGTAAAATACAGAAGAAGGACCCAACTTGAGAACCACATTATCACAATCAGGGTACTGTTTCAGGGAACAAAGAATTGCAAGTAGAAGAGCTTTGAGCATGTAAAAAATTAAAATGTGCACACAACTTGTTTGTAGTATAATCCCAATGGTATTTGTGTATGATCTTCATGATTTGGTTCTTGATATCTTCTCCTTTTGACTATGCAATGGAAATGGAATACTATGGAGGGTGTCATCAAGCAGTTCAGTTTTCTCCCACTATACACCATTATAGAGCTTAACCCTCATCTTAGTTAGTGCTTCAATTCATATTATATTGTACGAACACTGCAAAAAGGGTTTCTATGGAATAGTGAGTTGGAGCACAAAGGGTTTGTGTTCTAGAGGACTCAATTTCTGGTTTCTGTTCCCTCATTGTATCACCTAAAAATTCTTCTTGTGGTTATCTCATGTCATTTTTATATTTTGTGATGAGAATTACATCATGTTTTGGTTACCAGCTACCACCGATTAGCACAAAAAAAAAAAAAACATAATAAAAATGTTTGCTTTTCTTGCTTGACATTATCCTTTGCGATGAGGGTGTTTATCAGATTTTAGGAATTACACCTGACGTATTTTGAAGCTACATTTCAGGTCATTCAAAGTTCTTTTAATAATAATAAAAATATAATTTAAAGAAAATAATATTTGTCATATCAAGGTTTAAGAATTTGTCAACTAATGATCACTTAACATACATGTCGAAAAGAATAACAATATGAAAATTTTATTGAAATCAAAACTGATAAAGTTTTATCTATAAAGTTATAGAAACCATGAAGTTATTTAAGCATAGAAGAAGACAAGTGTGTTTTCCTATATGACCAGATTAAATGTGAAGAAAATTCATAATATTTAAATAGCATTACAAATATTTGGAAGCTACATCTATGTATCTATATGGATTTCTCTCGTTTGGTGTCCATATTTTTGTTCAATTTTATTTGTAAGTGATTTTTAAAATTTTTTTTATTTAACTATTTTTTAATTTAATTATTTTTAAATTAAATAAATAAAAATCATCCATAAAATAAATAAAAATTATCAACATTTGAATTGAAAAAGTCATATTAACTTTAATATTATGGTATTAAAGTTACGACAGTCTGATTCTTGAGTGATAACACTTGAATATAAGATGTATGCCAACTAAAAAAAAACAGAGAGTATTACATACACAATAATTGTGAGGCATATTGACATTAAACTCTCAATAACTTTTTCCTAACATTTTGTTGAAGATATAGTAGTATCAAGAAAATGAAAACTTTTGTGCTTTGGCTATTATGTGGTTTTGCTCCTTTCCTTTTATTTTTTTACCATAATTTATGCTTTGAATAGGCAACACATTAGGCTAGTAGAATTGTAGTTGTTGTTCTGATTTTTGTGTTTTATTTGTGCACCCAAAAGCTTCTATTGTAAAACCACTCACACATACACATCCAAAAGCATGTGTTAAAAGACCAACCAACCATAAGTCACTTCTTCTTGCAGACCAAATTTAAATTGAATGAATAAAATAAACATTCATTTAAGATATATTGTGCTACTTACTTTATGATGCAAAAAATAATTTGGTATGAATGTTTTTTCTCCGTTCAAGTTTGTATAAAAAATGTATTCTCAGTTTTCCCAACAACAGTAAAAGTGGAGCAGAAGAATAATGTAGGATTAGAAATAGAAAAGAAAAAATAATTGGGATTCGTTGACCCTTACATTAGTTCCCGGCGAAAGGTTCATGATTGAAGAGAAAAGAGAGGGTGGGCACCACTGCACCCGATTCATGGTATCCAAACCCAGACACGACACGAGTATGTTCCTCGGCCATGGTTCTTCCCTTTGTTCCCCAGTAATGTAATGTAATGGCCACATTTATGGTTCAAATTATGCCAACAGTCCAATTGGGCCAAGCCTTAGGAAGTGGCAAATGTGGCATAAATATGGATAAGGAAAGCATAAGGAATAAACAAATCACATCCTCTCTTTCACTTTTACTCACACTACCACGACATGGAAGTACAATTAGCATAATTCAAAGGACCAATCATCTTTCAACAACACATAATTCATACTTTTCATTTCTTTTTCTTATTACATTTTATTATGCATATTTTGTTCCAATAATATAATTTTAGTCCTTCTAATTAAAGTATCTTATTTTATTTTATATATAGTAGATAAAATTGTTAGATTAAGAACTGAACTTTAAACCTAATTTAATCTTATAAAAATGATATGTAAGGTGAGATTTATTATAAACTCGTTTTATCTCTAGTCGATATGTGATCTCTAACACACGTTATTCGATATATATATATATATATATATATATATATATATATATATATATATATATATCTCAAATAGTGAGACTATACATTAATGAATGGTAATGACCGAATAAGTTCAATAAAGAATAAATCTTCTTGTATGATAAGTTTAACAAACAATAAATCTTGTGATAAGGGTAGTACAATAGGTTCAATAAACAACAAATCTATCTAAGATAGACTTTGAATGACTTTAATATCATATTAAGAAATAGACTACAACTCTAACTCAACTCAACAAAATTGACTCGTAAAATAAAATTTGCATCTATTTATATAATATAACTTATATTATTTTTGTTCAATGTAAGATTTTCAACTATATAAATTAGCAATTAGCCTTTGAAACCATTTGTGACATGGATGAAGACTAAAACTTCCACTAAAATGGTATGCCACTTACAAAGTTAATGAATAAAAATTTGTTTTTTGAATAGTTATTTTAGAAGTTTTATTGGACATGATTTGTTCATTACATAATTATGTAAATTTTTGTACACTACTGATAATACATAAAAATTAAACTTTAATTTATTATGGAAACTAACTAGTTGTTTGTCCGATTTGAGGAAACTAAGGGAAAGAAAAATAAGTAAAAGGTTTCGATCCAAATTTTTTTGAATAGCTTAAGCCAACCTCACAAGTAAATTAAATTTTGTATCTCCTTTATAATAGATAGTATTAAAGAAGTGTTAAAAGGGTGACAAGACTTCCACCTAGGAGGGTCTAGGAAGGATAGATGTACGCAATCTTAGCCTAGATAGGTTGAGGACTTAAATAAATTGCGAAGTGTTATCCAATCAAAGTTCGTGAAAAAGCTATTCCCTTCTCAACCAAGCACACACCACAGTTTAATTGAAGTGCTACTTTATATGCTCATAGTTGCTTCAAGTAACATAACAGTGATTTCATGTGACCCAACACAAACAAACACCAAAGCTCTTCTGAAACTTCTGTATGGTCACCTGGTTCAAGGTAACCAATGGCTGCCAAGTGCAGACACGTTTTTGATAGATTACAGAGTTTGAGTTTTTGCACTTACTGGAAAAAAAACACCACGCCAACAGGCAGACGAATTTTCCACAGGGATGTGGAAAAGGAAGAATTCCAGTACGCCAGCACTCAATGTCTCTCATCCTACTACAGTGTCTTTGTGGTTCGTTTAGCAATCATGGTAAGTTACTTTTTCTCTTTATGAATACGATTTTGGTCTCTGATTGAGTGTTGTAGCTGCAGTTACAACATGGTTGATGTGCAGATTAAAAGATTTGACCCTTTGTGTTACTATGCTTGATCTCAGAATTTGTTGGACTAAGCTATTATTATCTTGCTTTGTGCAGGCCATGCTAGCCATCTTGATTGGTCTTCTCACTTTCCTCACATGGCATTTCACAAAGATTTATACAACAAAATCTCTTAACAGTTTGGCTTACGACCTGCGTTATGAACTTCTGCAACGCCCCATCTTGAGGATGTGGAACATTCTGAATTCTACTTCTGAAATTACTACTGCTCAGGTTAGGCTGTCGCAGTATGTGATCAGAAGCCACACCACTCAAGCAGACCAAGTTGAGGTTGAGTTACCTGTTCATTTTTTTTTTCCATTGTTTATACTTCTGCTATGCTGTTCTTATGTTTGATTCTATTTTCAATTCTTGCCAGATGTATGACGCGATGAGAGCTGTGACTTGGGCACTGTTTGCCAGTAAAAAAGCTCTGAATTCGATAACTGTCAAATACAAGAATGGATTTGTCCAAGCATTCCACAGAGACCTGAAGGAAAACAACACCTTTTACATATATTCTGATCTTACAAATTACTCCATGGCTGGCCACAATGAGATCAATTCGCTTTCATCGAACGAAGCTTGGAATGACAAAGACATTCACGGAAACAAGTCTGCAATTTGGTATCGGGAACCGCTTGATCCTGTCAGCGGAGAGAAGATTGGAAAAGTGATGCCAATTGCACCAGAAGACTCGATCAATATAGCAGGAATCTCCCAAGTACCCGATGGTGTAGCTTCATGGCATGTTGCTGTTAGCAAGTTTACAGATTCACCATTGCTTTCTGCGGCATTGCCAGTTTGGGACTCTTCAAATAAAAGCATTGTTGCAGTTGTGGGTGTCACAACTGCACTTTATAGCGTGGGGCAGCTCATGAAAGAGCTGGTTGAGTTGCACAGTGGTCACATGTATTTGACCTCCCAAGAGGGTTACTTACTTGCAACTTCCACAAATGCACCTCTACTGTCAAATTCTACAAAGCCTCCCAAGCTTATGATGGCTGTTGACTGTGAAAATGAAGTCATAAGAGAGGGAGCTCGGTGGCTACAGAAAACCTATGGCAACAATTTCCCTCAAAGTCATGAACTTCATGTGGAGAATGTCAAGCTAGGTCCCCAGCAATATTACATCGACTCATTCTTCCTTAACCTCAAGAGACTTCCTCTGGTACATTTAAAGAAGCTGCACGTGTTCTTTTTATCTGATCTTATGTGTAACATTTGTTGTGAGATCTTACAATGATCCATTGATGATCAAGTACTGCAATTTCTGCTAAATATAGATTCAACGAAATTTTTCTGCTGCTATTTACTTTAGTACTGTTTTGACTGACTTGAAATTTGTGCAGGTGGGTGTAATCATCATACCTAGAAAGCATATCATGGGGCAGGCAGATGAAAGAGCCTTCAAAACATTGGTTATTCTGATATCTGCATCATTGTGTATTATTGTCATTGGATGTGTTTGCATTTTGATACTGACAAATGGAGTATCAAAGGAAATGAAACTAAGAGCAGAACTGATCAGCCACCTGGAAGCAAGAAGGAAGGCAGAGGCATCAAGCAACTATAAAAGTCAATTTCTTGCAAATATGAGGTTGGTTTTTCCGAGAACACGTATATAAGTAAACAAGACAGTATAAATACCCTGTACACAAGCTACTCTAAACAAAAACATGTTCATTTCCATGAAAGAGAATTAGTAACATGCCTGTGACCCAGATTACTAGTGTGTGCCATTTGGTTCACATGTATGACAAAATCCTTCCTTTTTGTGTGTTCACAAATGTGCTTAAATAGCTTTTTCTTGGGTGCATTACAGTCATGAATTGAGGACACCAATGGCAGCAGTAATCGGGTTACTCGACATTCTTATATCCGATGACCGTCTCACAAATGAGCAATGTGCAACAGTTACTCAAATAAGAAAATGTTCAACTGCCCTGCTTCGTCTACTTAATAACATCTTGGACCTAAGCAAGGTATGAGCTGCTAATAACAACCCTTTTGTTCAAGAACGTTTATTCCACACTAACATCAATTACTGAAATGGATTCTAATGCAAAATTCTCTTACCATTGCTGCAAAGCTGCAATCTTTCAAGAAAGACTTCTAATATTTTATAGAAAATAGGTGGAATCTGGAAAATTGGTCCTAGAAGATGCAGAATTTGATTTGGGGCGTGAACTTGAAGGGCTTGTAGATATGTTTTCTGTGCAGTGCATTAACCACAATGTAGAGACTGTTCTAGACTTGTCTGGTATGTGTCTTGTTTCTCTGATTAAGAGTTTAATTTTACTGAAAAGCATGAGATAAGAAATCATCACAAGAAGTGTCTGATGCATGGTTAATTTGCTGCAGATGATATGCCAAAGCTAGTTGGAGGTGATTCTGCTAGGGTAGTTCAAATTTTTGCGAATTTGATCAACAACTCGATTAAGTTTACTCTATGTAAGTCAAACTTTTTTCTTGTATAAAGTTTCAAAACAGTAGTGGTTGTAGAAAAGAAAACTTGTGTTCATATCATCATTGTAAGATTGAATTATGCAAGGAAAAGAAATTGTTTTATTGATTACGATCACATCTAGTACATTCCTACCACATCTGTTTGTAACGTTCGAACTGTCTAAAACAAGAAAATAAAAAATATGCCAATCAACATGGAGACATTCAAAATATTTTTATCCTAATAATCAGCTATTTGCAACCATCACTCATTAACATGTTTCTAAGAATTTCAGAGATTTAACAAATGGTTCAATTACTATGTATCAACGAAGTACTGAAACTCAGAAGACTAATATTAACTCTTTCAAATGAATTACAGCCGGTCACATTATTCTGAGAGGATGGTGTGAAAACCCAAATGCTTGCAGTGATGATACAAATTTTCCACTAGAGCAGAAGAAATCACGGTGTTCACGGAAGAACAGAGCAAAACAACATGAAAACCATGCACAGAGGACTTCCAACAGAGATAACAAAATAGTACTTTGGTTTGAAGTTGATGACACAGGCTGTGGTATGTTTCAAAAACTTGACTGGAAAAACAGTGGTGAAAACCATCGCTTTTGTGTGGCAAAAGAAATATGTTTGACATGTATATGGCTATCTTATATTCACATGCATCCCCTTCATAGGTATTGATCCAAGTAAATGGGAATCCGTGTTTGAAAGCTTTGAGCAAGCTGATCCATCAACTACTAGACTGTAAGTGACTTGAAATTTTAACAAAGACAACATATAAATGTGCTAAAACTTACATTTTAGCTATCATATTAGCATGGCCTCATTATCTCAGTCATATGAGATTGCTATTGAACTCTCAAATTAATTTGAACACATATACAGCAATAATTGATGACTTGAACCCAACCACTTTTAAATGTTATGCACTGAAAATTCAATAGTTCTGAAACCTTTACTCGTTTCAGGCATGGAGGCACGGGTCTTGGTCTTTGCATTGTCAGAACCTTGGTGAGTAAGACCTTAATATGTAAACCTCCACTCGAGCCAAGAAGAACTTTATTTTTAGGGAAAGTTGCGTACATTTTCATTTTATCTCTATTAATCTGTGGTGGTAGGTTAACAAGATGGGTGGAGAAATCAAGGTTGTGAAAAAGGATGGCCCAGGAACACTGATGCGATTATACTTGCGTCTGAGTGCACCCCTGGATGCCACAGAACAACATTGTCAAGTAGATTTTGCTAACAAAGGCTTAGTGGTGAGTAGAATCAACTTGGCTTTGAGTGACTACAAAGATAATAAGCAGGACATGAAATAAAATGTGTCAGTGCAGGTACTTCTTGCACTACATGGCAGTATGGGTAGATCTGTTACATCTAAGTGGTTACAGAAAAATGGGGTAGTGTCTATGGAGGCATCAGAATGGAATGGATTAACACAAATTCTTAGGGTACTCTTTCATGCTAGAAGTTCAGCTCATAATAATGGTTTCGATGCAAATTATTCGGTGCATGAAAATTTAAAGTCGAAACTGCTGAGCATACAGGAAATGAGGAACCCAGTTTTTGTGATTGCTGTTGACATTGAACTACTTGACTTGAGCACAGATATATGGAAGGAACAACTCAATTTCCTTCACAGATACTTTGGGAGAGCGAAATTCGTGTGGATACTAAATCATGACTCCTCCAATACCATAAAGATGGAGCTTTGCAGGAAAGGACATACACTGACAGTGAACAAACCCCTCTACAAAACAAAAATGCTTCATATTTTGGAAACCATTACAAAGGAAAGAAGTGATGAGCTACAAAAGAAAAACATGACTACTCCAAGAGCTACAGTGAAAGAGGGTTATTTGCATGAGAGTCTTGAGATTGATTACACTCAATGTGATGTTGCAAGCTCAGATGGTTCTGACATTTCTGAAACGGGAGGTTCTAATCCTGTTCGTGAAAGTGGGGATAAACAAAGAGAGAAGGAAGTGAGATCTGAATCATCATCACAACACAAGATAAATAACTTAGCTGGATTAGCAAATGGATATAAGGAAGATAATAATCCTTGGAAGGAAGAGTTGTGTGAGAGCAGCCTCAACTCTAACAATGTCACACCAAAATCATCCTCCACTAAACAACCACTAGGCACTGAAGGTGAAGATTCTGAATATGGAGAAACAAGAAGTGGCAGTAGCTCGAGCAGAACGGTGAGTGGAAAAAAATCTCTTGAAGGGCTGAGGATATTGCTTGCAGAAGATACACCAGTGATTCAAAGGGTTGCAACCATAATGCTTGAGAAAATGGGAGCCATTGTTGTAGCTGTAGGTGATGGACAACAAGCAGTGGATGCTCTGAATGGCATGCCTGGTGTTGAAGATTGTAGAAGGGAGTCTATCATGAAAGAAAGAAACACAAGATCATCTCAAACTGAGATTCTCAGTAGCCCACCATATGACTTGATCCTAATGGATTGTCAGGTAAAATTTGTTGCAATTTCATAATCTATTTCAACTTTTCATGTTCCAATTCCTTCTCTTGTGTGTAAAATATAACAGATGCCAAAGATGGATGGGTATGAGGCAACAAAAGCAATCAGGAAATCAGAAGTGGGAACTGGTTTGCACATTCCAATTGTTGCTCTTACAGCTCATGCAATGTCATGTGATGAAGCCAAGTGCTTGGAGGTTGGCATGGATGCTTATTTAACAAAGCCAATTGACTTCAAACTGATGGAGTCCACCATTCTTTCACTCACAAGAAGAACATTCTGACTTTTGTTTGATGCTGTAACGAAGCTAATAAAGGCTTGTCTTAAACATCGAGAATCATGGCATAACATAAGAATTCCAGAAACGTAATCCAATTTTCCTGAATTAACTAATTTGTACAGCAAAGGACTGAGACTTGTTACTCTTTCTTTCTTTAACCATACAGAGAAGGCCAAATTCTATGACAATGTGACAGCATTTTGTACAAGAAAGAACATTTTGTCTGTATATTACCTTATCTGTTTACCTATTTCTTTTATATATGAAAGCTCAACTATGAGCTTTGAAGTATGCAATCAACATAAAATTTGGTTAATCATCAATTTTTCATTGGTTTCACATTTTAGTTAAATTCTGATTTTCTCCTTATTTAGCCGCGTGTGCTCTTAGATTTGTCATCTCTACCATTTTGCCACCTGTTGGGACCAGCTATTGGCTGATAATGTACAAGATTTTAACAGAGATTTAAGCAGTCATTATATGTACCACATTCTATTTCTACACACAATAATTTTCTTAGATTTAGTCTTCGAGAACTTATTGTCATTTTCATTTGTCTAACTTAGATGGAATAATCATATTTTCATTTGTCTTTTAAAGATGTTGAAAATAGTTAGACAACCTTTCATATTGGAAGTGTCAAATTTTGAAAAAACTGCTACTAAAAGAATAGTTGATTTGTTTTTTGGAGAACAAAAAGATATTTTGGTTACATAAAAATAGCTAATGAATATATCTTACACTTTGTCAAGAGTTAGCATAACTTGGTTGATTGGTGAAGAAGATTAGGACACAATTTTCATGGTTGAGATAAACTATAAAAAGTTGTGTTTCTCTTTGTCTTGTGACTCTTTAAGAAGCTTTCATATATATTTAGACTAAAAGTTTTATAAGTGCAAAAAAAATTATAAACACTATTTAACCATTCACCTTCTACTATTTTTCACTAATAAAGTGATATTTGAGTTCGTAACGAATTATATTTGAAGAATATAAATAGTGCAGATATGTTTCTAAACCTCTTGATAGTTTGAAACGAGAGGGGAAAAGATAATAAAAAAATATTGGATATCTTTGTTGTAGAAGGAGCATATAATGTATTTATCCTCATCTATTATTACACTTATTTTCTGTGGATTTTGATATTGTTTAGTAATAGCATTATTACGTTTTGTATGAATAGAATATGTTTACGTTGTGTGTGATAAAAAGTAGTGTGGTATGAAAAAGTTCATTAAAATATTGGATGGTGAGTTAGCAAAACCGTGGTGGGACTAGTAAAGTAGGTGATGTGGTTCCATGGCCAGGCCCAATGTCAGCCCAACACGTTACTACTCTACTTGTTGCCTAAGCAGCTGCACTTTGTTCGATTTCGTGTTCTTTACTCTCTTCACCAAAGCAAAAAGCTTGAATAGAGAGGCACGGAGAGAACTACAAATCCCAACCCAGAAGTAAAACTAAGTAGCAAACACAAAGCACGGCAAAATGGCGAGGTACGATCGAGCAATCACGGTGTTCTCCCCCGACGGCCACCTCTTCCAGGTCGAGTACGCCCTCGAAGCCGTCCGCAAAGGTAACGCCGCCGTCGGCGTCCGAGGTACCGACAACGTCGTCCTCGGCGTCGAGAAGAAATCCACTGCCAAACTCCAAGACTCCAGGTTCCCTTCCAATTCCCCTTTTCTTTCAGATCCCTTTCCCTTCGATTAGGGATCACCGAGACAACGACGTCGTTTCAAACTAGACTTGACTTACTTCCTAATTGACTCTGTGTCGTTTCGCAGGACGGTGAGGAAGATTGTGAATCTCGATGATCACATTGCGCTTGCCTGCGCGGGGCTGAAGGCCGACGCACGTGTGCTCATAAACCGGGCACGTGTGGAGTGTCAGAGTCACAGGCTCACCGTCGAGGATCCCGTTACTGTTGAGTATATCACCCGTTACATCGCGGGGCTTCAGCAGAAGTACACGCAGAGTGGTGGTGTGCGACCGTTTGGGCTTTCCACCCTCATTGTTGGGTTTGATCCCTACACTGGCGCCCCTTCACTGTACCAAACGGACCCTTCTGGCACGTTTTCCGCGTGGAAGGCGAACGCCACCGGCCGAAACTCGAATTCGATTCGGGAGTTTCTGGAGAAGAATTACAAGGAGACCTCTGGGCAGGAGACTGTCAAATTGGCTATTCGTGCATTGCTTGAAGTGAGTTTCATTTTGGCTTTTTGTTTGTTAATGAATACCTGCCTTCCTGATTTTGTTGTTTGTCTAGAAACTTTTGCCTTGCATTTTGCTTGTTCAGCCTTTGGAATGGTCTACCCTGATGTGTTCTCTTTGCTTCTACCTTTTTATTGGAATCATAACATACGAATTTTTAACCTTATGTTCAATTCCATTGTATTTTTTAAAATGTATCGAAACAGAACAAAATCAATATGCTATGCTCTATCTTGTTCAAACCTTTCTATCAAAAGCTATCTAGTTGTCTTGAGTTTGATATGCCTTCTAATGTATTGGGCAGTTGAGTTGAAGTAACATTTTCACTAGATTAGACTGGATGTTCACACATAGACTTTGTCTCTCTTTTTGATTCTTGATGTATACCCAGCTTCATTCTAAAAATCAATAGCTAATATAGTCATAGGAGTTGTTATGTAACGCATATATAGCACTATTCTTTTGGAATATTTATCGTTGAGTAAGATTAAAAGACGAATCTTATGCACTGATTGATGTTTTATAGTTGTAAACATAAACCATGTTTTAGCATGTGACTCATTCTTACCTAAACTTTGTTGATACATGTCTGTAAGCTATCTGGTACATTATTAATACTTTATGCAAATAAGTATATCATTCAACCTCAACTTGAACCATCAAATTCATTTTAATTCACTAAAATAACACTTTTGTGGAATTTCATGATAACTTCTCAGATATCTAATATAATAGTTTATATCTTTCAGATTCTTTTTGCATTGATCTATTACAATGACCTTCTGTAATTGTGTGTAGGAATGTAAGCCAAACCAATATATGAATATATGAAAAACAAGACGACTTTTTAATACATTTATGTGGTACTTGTTCCACTTAGTTGAAAAGCTTTTCGTTTGAAAATTTGAGTATAAAATAAAAGATGAGAGCTAGGGCAGACAGTTGGAAGGAATGAGGATATTATTGTACTTAAGATGCACTTTTTCTTCCGTCTTACGAATTGTTTTTGCATAGAGGCTAGCTAACTTCATCTTAACTGATAAGTAAAATTATTAGGACACTAGTATATGTCATTTAGATCAGTTCTAGATGTTCTAGGATAGTCTGCAACCTAAAGTGAAGCTTATGTTGCTGTATTTCACAATACTTGGCACTTAATTCTCTTATTGTTTTCCGCAGAATTACAATTTAGGTATTTCTAGTAAAATATTTATTGTTTGGGAACAATCAACCAAATAAATGGTTAAAAATGTTGTAAGATTGGTTAATGGTATAACCATATATTGCTTCAATGAGCACTTAACTAATTAATTTTACTTAAATTGAAAAAAAAATCTTGGAATTTCCATGTGTTTATTGTTTTTGTATTTTTTGTGCCCTAGGCCCAGAATTCTTGACTAGTCCTATTTTTGGTTAGTGTTTTGCATACTTGGGAAAGGGATTGGGGCAATATTTTCCCATTGAAGACTGACGTTTTCAGTGCTGCAGACTGGTTCTTTTTTATTAGAGTTTTTTTTATTATTGAAGTAAATGTACATCTATGCATGACTAGTTTGCATTCAAAGCCTTTATGTACGATGTGTGTCTTTTGCCACTTAAAATGCAAAATTTTGGGCTGCGTAACATAATGATTTCCACACAAATATTGTCAGAGCAAGTTGATAAATCTGAGAGTAGTAAATTGGCCTGTTCAATCGAACTCTGAAATAGATCGAGTAGTTCTGCCTATTCCAGTTGCATATTTACAGAGTATTAGTGTTATTACTATCTTTTAATAGTTTTTTATGCATTCGGAACATGGTTTTTTGCGCTTCACTTTGTGATTTTTATTTGACATGGTATGTGATTAGGTTGTTGAGAGTGGAGGGAAGAATATAGAAGTTGCTGTGATGACTAAGGAGAATGGTCTGCGTCAACTGGAGGAAGCTGAAATTGATGCCATCGTTGCTGAGATCGAAGCAGAGAAAGCAGCTGCTGAGGCTGCGAAGAAAGCCCCTCCGAAGGAGACATGATTTTCTATTTAGTTTGTTACGCAGTGTTCTTGCTAGGTTGTGGCTGTACTCGCTGGAGCTAAAATTGATGACATTGTGTCTGAGATTGAAACAGAGAAAACGGTTGTTGAGGCTGCAAATACCATTTCTAAGGAGAAGACAAGATTTATGTTACTTTTGTTTAACTCGTGAACTGTTCTTGCTAGATGTTGGCCTAACTTAAAATTGAATTCTTTGCTGTTTTTGGGTACTGCCATATGATATAGTATTGGTCAAATTAATTGCATGCTATTATTATTCAAGTTCAAATTGAGTCGGGTGATACACCATGATCCACAACATTTTCATTGGCAAGAACTCGTGCTTTATACTAGTCAATACGACAATATTCAGGCAATATATGTCCATTGTGTAAAAGAAAGAAAGTGTATTTCCATCTCCAAAAGAAATTTTAATGACGTGAAATGGAAATAGTTGTGTTATTAGAGTCTGGTTAAATCATGTGAATTGTTATATCTATATATATATATATATATATATATATATATATATATTTTGTAGTATTGGAAGTAATGCGTTGAAAACATCTATCAACTGTACCTAGTTGTCACGTAGGTCATAGAACAAAATGCGGTAATTTTCTTGTGTGAGTGGGAGTGTATGTTTTTAATTGTTTGGTTTATTATGAAATTTAATCAAATTTTTAATATATTTTTTATTTTATCGTAATTTTATTATGCTCAAATGAGGTATGTTAATTAAAAAAAATTTATGTTCCATATTTGAATATTTATATTTTTTTATATGTTTATTTAGTGTATATTTTTCTTTTTTCATATGAGAATGTTTAACTCTCTCAGTTTAAGTGGTTAATAGTATAAACATTTCATTTATTAAGTAATATAAAAAAATTATCTTTTACTCTATTAATTTTTGTTTTGTTTGAAAAAATCTTGTGTTAATAAAACTATTTTGTTAGTTCTCAACTATTATATTTAAAAAGTTTTCTTAGATTTTTAAAGTATTCCTAATCTTTTCATTATACATTTATTTTTCATTGTGCAATTTTATTTAATAGTCTCTTAAATTGTTTCTAAGACACACATTTGATAATTTTTTAATATTTTTATTTGTTGTTTATTTTCCTAACTCATTATCAGTTATATTGTAATTTTGTCAGTATAATTGTATAAATAAATTTTATTTACTATAATATAAAAATTTAATGTAATTGTCATATTTTTTTATCATATCCAACATATATATAAGTTCGAAAGATACAAGATCTATGTTAAAATTTTATTATTACTAGTTTAATATTTGTTTTTTGCATGATTTTAATCAAGTGATGTATTATAATTTGTATTAGTGCATAAAGAATAGATTCATTAGAATTTAAAAAATTGAAGTAAACAAATATTTAAAATATATTTTAATTTGAATATTTGTTTTCCTTTTATATTTTTTTTAAAATATTTTAAAATTTTATAACTAGATTCCATTAATGTTTGCAAATTTAATAAATGTTTTGGTTCTAATAAAATTTTATTTAGTATTCTAATTTGAAATGTATAAATTATATTTTTTTTATATAAATATTTGATATCATAGAAACAATCATCCTTTTAATATAGAAAATTTGATAATATTATGTTTCATTTACCGTAATTATTTATTTATTTTATAAAAATTAATTAATTAGTATTGAAACAAAAAAAAAAGGTATGAGTATGAGTATGAAAATATACACATTATCTGGTGGAGATGTGGATGTAACAAAAGTTTTAAACCCGTTGGATTTGGGTATGAAAATGAAGATGAATATTTTTTATGGAGATGGAGATTGGATAATGAAACACGTTCTCACCTCGCCCGTTGTCATCTATATGCACAACAGATTATTTCTCTCATTAGTTACATTTGTTGTAGGTAACATTTGCTCCTCGTTTATTTGAGAAATTAATGGACCGTAACATTTAAATAAAATTTTCTTCTGTAACAAAATTTAGGATATTCTCACATTATGTTTACGTGAGATTTCACTAATATTTCTAAAGTTACAAGAACATGACATTTAAATCCACTATAAACTTGCGTCAACAAACAAAGAACATGCTACTTCTCTATCAAACCTTTTTAAAGGTTAAGGCATTATACCACCATCATATACTTATTTAGTTTTATCCTCATCGTTGAAAACATCTTCATTATATACTAATCCATTCTAATAGAATGATTAAAGGCTTACCTTAGTAAAAAGAAAATTGTTCTGTGGAATACTCTAACATGTTATTAATTTCTACATCAAATTTAGAATATAAACTAAATTTATGCATGTACCATGATTTAATATTATTGTTCAACCACTCATAAGTAACAATATTTAATATTTTGTTGACTTAATACTTAATTTGGTCATCTAATTTTATTCAAATTTTCAAAAAGACCTATAACTTTTTATTTATTCAATTTAGTCCTTCAATCTTTTAAAAATGTTTAGTTTGGTCTTTTTCGTTAAATTTACATTAACACTGTGTCCGTACAGTGTCACATGTCATGCTACTATCACATGACAGTACTTGTTTTCGTTTTCAGATTAGTCTTCTTATTTATAATTTTGATTTAAGTTGGTCATTTCTTCTTTTCAAATAAAGCAATTTGGTTCCTCTCCAATTTGAGACTAAATTAGTAATTAAATTTAATTACAACTTATATATACATGTTAAATTTAAAATATATATCAAATCACTCCACCTAAATATTCAATTTTTTTTTACATTTTTACATCAAAAAACTCCTATTTAAACTTATAATATTTTAAAAATATTAAAATGTAAATTTAAAGTGACAGTTGTAATTTTTAAATGTTTAATGTGACAAATATTTTTAATGTGAAGTGTCACTTTATATTTACATTTTTAATATTTTTAAAATATTATAAGTTTAAATAGGAGTTTTTTTTATGTAAAAATGTAAAAAAAAATGAATATTTAGACTAACAAAAATTAGTAAATTGAATATTTTAAAAAAGTTGAAGGAATAAATTGAACAAATAAAAAATTAAAAATCTATTTTAAAAATTGAATAAAATTAGATGATCAAATTAGGTTTAAACATTTTATTTGCTATCTTCTCTTCAAACGGTTGTACATATGTAGCCCCTAAAACTCTCATAAATTTTATCTTCACGGAATATTTTTTTAAAATCGTAATAAAGATGACACAAACAAAATTTTTTTAATCTCTTCCAGCATCATTGTTGAAAGTATGGACTAATCCCTATCATTATAGTGAACAAACATCAATTTTAACGAAGTGGATTAAAAATAGTAAACTAGCATAAGCAAGTGGGTTCTTAAAAAATCAGCTTCAACTTTCTTTATTTTAAGTCTATATAACAACTATTGTTATTGGAAAATGTAAGAACTTTTTTATTCATTTTGTTGTTGCATTTTGGTTCTCAAAACTCTTGGATAACTATGATTGGACACGTAAGTCTTCAATTTTCTCCAACCTTAACCATTTGAACTTTTTGAGCATTTTCTCTTTAAACAACTTTATTAAAATCTTAGGTTCACACGTTCTTCATTATCTACATCAAAATCATAATGTAGCTTATCAATATTACAACTTTTTTTCTAGCTCAAGCATTAGAACTCTAAGATCCAATTAAACTTCTTTGTTTTCTATTTTCCTTTTCTTTTCCTCCTTTGGTTAATTTAGTTATGGTTGTTTGAGTTGTAATTTTTTTTTTTCGTTTAGGGACTATTTTTTCTCCAGTTGTCTTTGCAACAACAATTTAATTTCCCCAAAATAACCAACCATGTGCAAGTCCTTTTATTCAATGTCATCGAAATGGACATTGTGAACCAATTCCAACTTTTGATTAGCATCACCCTTAATAACATTTAGAAAATATATCTCAACTTCAATATTATCATGTTTTTATTTTATTTATTTTTATATCTTATTTTTATTTTATTTTTGGATTTTGTTTAATATTTTAAGTTTTATTAAATAAAAGTGAAAAAATAGATGTCTGAATTATATTTTACAAATAAAAGGAAATATCAGATATTTGAGAAGATTATTAACGAGATTAGTGAAATATTGGATAGTCAAAGATTATCGACCGTATCAAATATCCAAGAAATTGGTTACTCAAACTACATGTTAGAATAATTGAAAAATAATTTTAAAATATGTATTAAATATCCAAAAAGTTGGTTACTTAAATTACATATCAGAATAATTGAAGAATAATTCAAAGATATGAAATCTCCAAAGATGAAAAGATATATATCAAGAATTATCTCTTACCATTTATTCAAGTACTAACATCAAATCTAAAGGTCCAGCCAATTATGTTATGAAAGTCTATAAATTTATGATTTGACATAGGTCAAACAAACACTGGGAGAGAAAAAAAAAACTTGATATCTCTACACTTCAAAGATAGAAGTAGTATGAAGGATGGAGACATTCAATTTCAATAGCATGCCTATGAGTAGATAATTCCCTCATCCACGGTAATGCATTCTTAATCCTCTATGAATCTCATTAATTAGTATAATTATTTTCCATGACTCTTATGAATATTGTGTTCTATTCTTGCTTTAATTGCATGATAATTATTGATTATTCATTGCATATTTGTGGGTATCTAATCATTGGATATCATATTAGAACTTAGATTAGAATAGACAACTAATTGATTGTCTATTTAGACATAAAGTACATAATTGATCATTCATAATATCATAATTTTGATCATTAATGTGAACTCTTAATAAAGAAAAAAGAATATTATTTGATGTTTTTACTTTAAATTAGATCATGAAACTCAATCTCAATGAAACTAAATCCCAAAGAAAAAATAATATTATTTGATATTTTTCTTCATCAAAGTCTTTGTTTTCATTGTATAAGTTCCTTTTAACCTTTACAATGTAATTATGAATTTATTTTATTATCTCAACCTAGATATTTTGTTATTCTCACATTGTTAGTAACTAATCAATTAATTTCAACTATATTTTATTATCCAAACATTTGTACCATTAACAAATATAGTGAGGCTATCAAATTGTTCATTTATCTCTTTCTACCACAATTTAACCTTGTAAATATCTTCGTATTTCAAATTTTTATGAATTCAATAACTTCAAAATATCTCCATGGGCTAATGTCTATGTATGACATGAATTTCACCTCTTATAATAGAATGATGAATAATTTATCCAATATCTAAGAGAGTAGATTTTAAATCTGAATTACATTCCTATATAATAAAACTCTCTCTCATATTATATAACCCAAAACCTAAGGACTGAATAAATATAAAAAAAATGAAAACCTTAATTCACTCAATTCCACCATCATCAAGAACTAAAAAAAAAACAAAAAATATGGATAAAAAAGGTAAAACAAAATTGAATACCCTTATCTATCCCAGCCCATCAACTTTAATGAAAATGAGAAACAACAGTGAACAATCAATAAAATAAAGATCTTTTAGTACACAAGTGTGTTGTTATCTTTTCTTCATCATTTTAACGATTTCACATAATTGCCTCCTTTGTGTATATTGAGTTCAAAATTCTACATTTTTCCATTTAAATTTTTAATAGAGTGATGTATATAAAAGTTTGAATGTAAGCTATATTTAAGATTTTGCAAAATTATATTCCTTTTATACTGTCTTTTTTTAATTGTTTAAAAATGATCATACCAATATTTTTTGATATATCATACTTTAACAAGGAAGTTACTTGAATTTATTAACATTGAAAATAATTAGAGTTTCTGTATTTACTGTACTCATAATGTGACTGCTCACTCGTTTTTACCCATAATACTAAATATCAAAAACATTGGCCCATATAGTAAAAAAATAAAAAGAACATTTAAACAAAACAATTTAGTGGCCTATGCAGGTCTCGAACCTGCGACCTTCGCGTTATTAGCACGACGTTCTAACCAACTGAGCTAATAGGCCAGTTATTGTTATTATTTTGCCATTTACATATCTATAGATAGATCTACGCAGAACAACGCTTTGTCCCCTCAGTGCCTTCAATCAAACTCGCGAGAAGGGAGGATCGGGCACTTCGTCAGATTGACATACACCATGAAAGAAACGAAAGAAGATAACGAGGTAATTTCCTTTCTCCAATAAAGTTACCTTTTATTTTTTTTTTCTGCTCTAAATCGTTTTTGTCACCACGCTCCCAAATAATTTTCTCCCATCTTCCAAACCCTTTGATAAAAATCTGTAAAGTTTCACCTTTCGATGTTAAAAGGAGCTTGTTGGTGTCATCAAGTTTGTTTTTTTTATTATTGTTGTTTTCATTTGTTTATTGTTCTTGTATCCTCGTACTGTTTAACGCACGGGTTACATCTCTGTTTAATGTTGAAATCTGCTTGGAAAGTCTCTACTTGGGCCAGATTCTATTGATTTATGTGAAAAAGTTGTAGCTTTCATCCCTTTGCTCACAGATAAATCATCACTATGTGAGGATTTTGCTATTTTGCTTTGAAAATTTAAGTTGATGCATTTTAGTAACAAGGTACAAAATCCTGTTATCTTTACCTGGGTAAAATTCCATCGACTAGAAGATCCAAAAACAACTTAGGATTTTCAAACGTGTGTCGGGGGGAGATTCAATGTAAAACAGCATCATGTGTATGATAGGGTTTTGCTTGAATTATGTGATATTTAAGGTTAGGATTCAATTCAGGTTATTATAGACTCATATTTAAGGTTATGGATTCAATTCAGGTTATTATAGACTCAAATTTGAAGGCAGATCAACTTGTGGTATTATTTTCAAAAGGTTTTGCACTTTTAGGAATTAGTGGTGCTCCCTGTTGAAAGACAAATTGAGGTCATTTTTGTTTGGTTGTTCTGATTAAGATTTGCATTGCTTTCTCATTTCATATTTGATGATTCTATTCATGTGAAGAAATCCATACACCTTGTCTGTAACTACACCCAATGGTCACTTAGAGACTTATCAAAAGTTCAGTGACTGTTACTGATTGGAATTTTGTGTTTGACGGATGGGTTCTTCTATTGTCTTAACTGACTTCCTCAACATGCGCATAGGCAGGACAATACACTTATCTAGCCATCAATGATATGTGATACATGGTTCTTTGTTCATTGTGTATTTATAGTTGTCATACACAATGAATCAGAGACACAGTGAGGATAGTGGTTTGATTTCACATCTTTCATACAATATCTTGTTTTAACATTGGTTTCTTAAATTCAATTTTGTCTGCAGTTGAGTGATTTAGACAAAACATCATTTTTGTTTCCTTCCGATGGAACTTAGATTTGTCCCTAAATGTAGATAGGATTATGTATATACTCATGTTCTCCAAATCATTTATTTGAAAAAAAAGTGAACTTTATTTCAGACAGAAGATAATAAGCAAGCTTCTGCTGATGTGCTGTTTCATTATTCAAGATTTGCTCTGGCATGTATTGGATGCAAGATTCGACCATTCAATTTAAGACTTCATCTGATGAAGGTAGAAGAACATATTTATGTTATTTTCTCATTTACATGTTTTGTCATAACATATTTATGTTATTTTCTCAGTTATATTACATGTTTTGTCATACGGCAGCATGTAGATGCATCCTTTTGTTATTTGCCTTATTTTTGTTTGATCCATACTTTTTATATAACCTTTTATGGGCATCACACAACATTTTTCAGGAGATATCGGGTATGCCTTCTTCTCTAAATAGGGAATCACCACAGAATGCAGCATCTCCTGATCCAATGGGTGAGTCATCAAGCACAGGAACAGCAAGACTTGACAGAGGAGACAGTTTCCGTGCACTATGACCATGTTTTTGTTTGGGTTGTGTGGCATCTGGTGTCTAGATTAAATCACTCTCTTCTCCCATCCCATATATTATGATTATGATGCTATACTCATCTATGCAATGGCTATAGATTATCAAGTTCACTCATTTCAACTTCATGTTTGCTGTAGTATGGTTTAAATTTAGTTACTTTAGTCAGTAATTGTCGTTTTAAGTGATTCTACTTTATTGTAGTTTGTATCTTTGCACCAAAATATCTATCAATAAGTAGATGCATGTCTTCACTCCATGTAAGCTTATCTTGTTGAATTTATTCTTTCATATATATATATATATATATATATATATATATATATATATATATATATATATATATATATCTTTCTGCAAGATATAAACCTTATTTTTGGGAGGATTAGACCAGTCTTAATTGAGCATTGAAGATGAAATATGACTTTAGTGATATTTTGGGAGAAAGAGCATCATTGAATTTTATAAGTTTGAATTCAGACTGTGATTAATATGAAGAATGAGACTGTTAAGATATGCTTTTGATTTTTTTTAAAATTTATGGAAGTATCTTTTAGTTTTTTCAATTTTTTTCCAAGTTTTATGCCTTTTTGAATTTTGAAATATGTATTTAATAATCAAGCATTTTAGATAGTCATTATGTAGGAGAAGACAAAAATGGTTTAGATGATTTTGCACTGGATTGCTAGAGTATAACATGATAAATCATTTTTTTTAATATGCATCTGTGAACGATATGATAAACAATATTTATACCTATTTTAGTTTAAAAATGGATAAGTTTATTTATTCTTTTAACATAATGGTACTTATCTTTAATCAAGTTTATAAATAAATATTTTTCTTTTTTATATTTCTAACAAGTGATATCCATTTTCTATATTTTGAATAAAGAGATTTTTTATTTATTTATTTAAAAATAGCATATTAATAAAATCACAAACAAAAATTAAATTTTATAATATAGAAATTAAAAGGTTATCAATGAAAAAAATGAATGGTTTAATTATTATGTATTAACAATATAAAAAGTATCCTTTTTATAAATCACTTTCTAATAAAATATGAAAAGGTAGATTTTTTTGAAATAATTTTTGATATAGAATAAATAAATAAATAGTTATAAAATATTTCTATTAAACCTTTTAGCTTATTAGTATATTTATGGGCTTTAATGCAAATATAAATAAAATAAATATATATATAAGTCTTTCTTTAGTAGGAAGTTAATGAGTATTTTTAAACTAGAGAAAAAAGAAGTATATTTTTATGAATGATTGTGATTGTATCTATTAATTAAGTAGTTCAAGTTTTAATTCTTTAATAATGAAATAACCCCATTAAAGAAAAATATATCATAAAAAAAATCTACAAAATTTTAAAGTTCCATTTATTTATTTATTACAAATTCTACGTGTATATTAAAATTATAAAACTTATTTAAAAGAAAAAATGAATAAAACTTTTTATTAGCCCAGCTAATTTAATTTGTATACCTGAATTATATGTGTGTTTTTAATTAAATATTTATGTTATATTATTGTCAATATTAATTATATATATATATATATATATATATATATATATATATATATATATATATATAAAATTGTACTATTTCGCGCAGAGTTTAGTTTGTATTACATGTTGGGATAGAAATACAGACAACTAAGTAGTTTTTAGTTACACATAGACATAACAATGTGATGTCTTTTTCTATTTTTGCCTTATTAATGTTGCCCTGAGCTATGATTTGTTTCGTTATTATTCTTAACCTTGAATACTAGAAAATTTTAAAATTGATTTTTTAAATTATAAAAGGCCTAAAAAATTAGGGTCAAAATTACATAAACTAAAACTAAAAAGTATATCTGATCCTATCTTATACATAGTATCAGGGGATATTATTTCTTTTCTTACATCTGGTAGTAAGAAATAGTTTAAAAGAGAGAGAGAATAAAGTTGAATTTAATAAATGGGATGTATAAATAGAAAAACCCCAATTTCACCCTAAGTAACGGCTACTTCTCCCAATCTCTCAACGGCTACTTTTTTTTCAGAAATTTAAAACGGTCACATTCTTCCCCACAGCACATCCTTCCCTTATTTCTTTCAATCTTCTTCTTCAATCTTCTTCGCTTTCACCGTAGCTTCTCTTTACTCTTTCAAAGCACTGTCCGATTTGTTCTTCTCTTGCAGAAGAAACATCGGATCCACAAAGTTTCAAACTTCTATTATCATTTCTCACATCACAATGCAAGACATGTGGAATGTTCCTCCGGGTTTCAGACCCTCCAAATCTGCACCTTCTTCTCCTGCGAAGCCTCTCGGAGCAGTTCTCAGAACGCGCTCTGAGTCCTTCCATATCACTCATAAGGTCCCAGTTGGCGACACTCCTTATGTCAGAGCAAAAAATGTTCAGGTAACTTTTTTTTGTTGTTGCAATGTACATGGTCCGTCCATTCCCTTCTGGGTTTTCTTTTTTGTTTTGTTCAAGTGTTGAAAAGCTTTTTTTTTTTTTCTTTTGTGGGTTTCAGTTGGTGGATAAGGATCCGGAGAAAGCAATTCCGCTGTTTTGGGCAGCCATTAATGCGGGAGATAGAGTGGACAGTGCTTTGAAAGATATGGCTATTGTCATGAAGCAGCAAAATCGGGCTGGAGAAGCCATTGAAGCCATTAAATCTCTTCGAAGTAGATGTTCCGATCAAGCCCAAGAATCTCTTGATAACATCCTCTTGGATCTTTACAAGGTAAGTCACCCTAACCGACCAAGTTTTATGTTCTTTTGTTGTAAAAGCTTTTAATTGGATTGTCATGTGTATAATATATTTGACTGGTTGGTTAAGTTGCTGTCATTTTCATCAAATTTGTGTTTAGTAATCCAGCTTGTCTATAGAAACTATTATGAATAGAAATACTTATGCATCACTTAGAAACTAATACTTATATGACTATCAATACTGAACAACAAAATTTTCACTTTGTCTTAACAGAGATGTGGAAGACTTGATGACCAAATAGCCCTCTTGAAGCACAAGTTGTACTTAATTCAACAAGGGTTGGCATTCAATGGTAAGCGCACAAAGACAGCAAGATCTCAAGGGAAGAAGTTTCAAGTTTCTGTGGAACAAGAAGCCACGAGATTGCTGGTAAGAATAGTTTTCACTTGTGTCTTTTCGGTGATGGACTTATGGAAAGAATAGAATAGAATTTGTACTTTATGGAACTGAATTGGACTTGTTTCAATGTAGGGAAACTTGGGATGGGCACTGATGCAGCAGAACAACTACATTGAAGCAGAAGAGGCTTATCGCCGGGCGCTATCTATTGCTCCTGACAACAATAAGATGTGCAATCTGGGCATTTGTTTGATGAAGCAAGGAAGAATTGGTGAGGCAAAAGAGACACTGTACCGTGTAAAGCCTGCAGTTATGGATGGCCCTAGAGGCTCAGATTCTCACTTGAAAGCCTATGAAAGGGCACAGCAGATGCTGAAAGACCTTGAATCTGAGATGATGAATAAGGGAGTTGATAGGATTGAACAAAGCAGGCTCTTTGAGGCCTTTTTAGGTTCTTCATCAATATGGCAACCCCAGCCTTGCAAGGACCACCACACAACCTTGCCAGCAGCAACAAATTCAGCCAGAATTCAAGATGATTTTGCTGATGAGAACATCAACTCCAACATAATCACCAAAAATCACACAGCACTGCCACCCCCTAAAGCTACCACTACTAGTTCTACCAACAAACAAAGTGTTACCATGTTGGGGAACTCACTGAATGTTGCAGCTCCACCCTTCTATGCATCAAAATCCATGCTGAGAGAACCATTTGAGAACCAATTCTCTGAGACCCTTAAGAGAACAAGGTCTGGAAAAGCTGCAGGATCCATGAGAATAGTTAGTGATGTGAAGGACAGCAGCAGCAGCAACAGCAGCAACAAGTTGCAAGTGGAATTAGAGGTGTCAGTGCCAGAGAACAAAACAAGAAGGCTGTCATCAGAGGATGGTGAGAAGAACAAGTTAACAGATCTGTTACCTGATGATGATGACTTTGAAGAGGCCATTCTTGCTGCAATTTTGGGACCCTCCAATGATAATAAAGCTACTACTGAGACAAGCAGAATTTTGCAGAGGAATAACAATGACAAGAGGCTTAAGGTTTTTAAGGATATCACGCTATCTCTGAGTCCTAGAGCCTGAAGTGAAAAAATTTTTAGTCTAATGAATAATGAATCAACATAGTGTTTTTAGGTTGGAGATGATCTTGCTCTCCACTTGTTGTTTAACTTCATCATCCATCTTTCTGTAGAGGGATAGGAATAGCTTCATGACTTTCGGCATGGAATCATTTCTTACTATCTGTTTATTTGTTTAATTGCCTTGTAAACAAGGCACATCATTGACTTAATAAATTTATATCACTTTTCCATTCGTAAAAGGTTATTTCTGTTTTTTTTTTTCTGCCTTCAATGATCCACTTGTGATTTTGCAACATGGGATCCATATATTCTAGGTGCTATATAATTTTACTAGACTTTAAAATGTATTGAAAAGCGTTAAGTAATATAAGTAATAGGAAAACGATTATTTGACAAACAAAATTTGACAAACTTTTTAACAAAGCTGAGCTGGCTGTCACATTTAAGTAGTTCTAATTTTTTATTTTATTTTAATAAAATTTTTCACGCTAGGAAAGGAAGAAATACTTTGCCCAATTGCCTTTCCTTAATTTTGCTTTTTAACTTTCACGCTCCACTCTCTCTCTCTCGCGCGCGCTTCTTCCAAATTTTCTAAGTTCTTTCTATGCTTCTCTTCCATACTCGTTCCTATAAAGTTGTTTTATGTTTCTCTCGCATTGGTTCTCGATAGAGTTTGATGTGTTGTTTTATGGATTGTGCTTTTGATTTCTGTTTGGAAGATATTATTGATAACTTTTCCTTTTTCTTCGTACTCTTTTTTTTTTAGGTTTTTCTACGAAGTACTGTTTTTGGACCTGTCTTTGGTCCTCTATGTATACTTTGTTAAACTCCTTAAAAAGACAAAAACAAACCAGTTAAATGAGAATCCCCTTGTTAGTCATCCAAATATGGTAGCTCAAGTCCTGGGGTGTGGGTTTCCTTGTGATATGCAATTAAAATGATGTGAAAAAAAAAACTCCAAAATATTTCCAATAAATATGTACTAAACACATTGTAATTAAGTGGCAAACACAATTAGAATTTTTGCATAATAAATTAAACAGATTCCAGATTCATATTGACAATATATTTTACATTGTATTTGAGGTGGGTGACAAGTCCATGTGGAATCTAACAAAGGTTGTGAGGTGTGGGTTTCCCCTATGATGTGAAATTAACATCATGTGCAAGAAAAACTCTAAAATATTTCCAATAACTATGTACCAAAAATGTATAATTAAGTGGCAAACACAATTATAGTTTTTGCAAGACAAGTTAAACATATTCATATTGAAAATATAATTCACACTGAATTTGAAGTGGGTGACAAGTCCATGTGGAATTCAACAAAGTTGTCGGGTGTGGGTTTCCCCATGATGTGAAACTAAAATCATGTACAAAAAAATTCCAAAATATTTCCAACAACTATGTACCAAACACATTGTAATTAAGGGACAAACACAATTAGAGTTTTTGCACAACAAGTTAAACAGATTTATATTGACAATATATTTCACAATGTATTTGAGGTGAGAGACAAGTCCATGTGGAATCCAATAAAGGTTGTGGGTTTTCCCATGATTTAAATTAAAATCACGTGCAAAAAAAAAACACCAAAATATTTCCAATGATTATGTATCAAAAATGTTATAATTAAGTGGCAAACACAGTTATAGTTTTTGCACAACAAGTTAAACATATTGATATTGAAAATATAGTTAACACTCTATGTTTGATACCTAATACTTGGGAAAATAGTTAATATATATGTTTTAAATTAATTTTTTCCCAATTGCATGAGTCCAAGCCTACACATTTTCTAAATATCATTCAAGTTTGACCTTGTAAAAGTTGTTCATAAGGTATCCAAGGTAGTTAACCACTTATTTATTATAATTATGAAAAAAACAGTATTACATTTGCCAGATAATTACTCTATGTTTGGTACCTAATACTTTGGAAAATATATTTGGAACTTTGTTTTTGGAACACATTTGATTGTTTCTTTTTTAATTAGTTCATGTCAACTTAAAAAAACTACCACATAATTATTTGTCATTATTCATCTTGATTTGGTTAACCCTATGTGCTAAAACTTGTATTGTGTTTGCCACTTAATGACAAAGTGTATGGTACTTAAAAAGAGAAAATATTTTCTAGTGTTTTTTCCACATCATTTCTATTTCACAACATGGAAAAAAACACAAACCCACTAAATTTTTATAAACCCCCAAGGACATGTGGTCCAAGTCAAATACACTTTGAAATAAAATGTTCATCTTGATATGGTTAACCTTGTGTGTAAACATTTGTATTGCGTTTGCCATTTAATGATAATGTGTATGTTACTTAAAAATTGGAAATATTTTCTAGTGTTTTTTCCACATGATTTGTATTTCACAACGTGGGGAAACACAAAAACCCACTAAATTTTTATAAACCTCCATGTACATGTGACCCAGGTCAATTACACTTTGAAATAAATTTTTCATCTTGATTTGATTAACCTTATGCGCCAAAACTTGTGTTGCGTTTGCCACTTAATGTCAATGTGTATGTTACTTAAATATTCGAAATATTTTCAAGTGTTTTTTCTACATCATTTGTATTTCTCATAATGGGGAATCCACAACCCATTAAATTTATATAAACCCACATGGACATGTGACTCAGCTAAAGTACAGTTTGAAATAAATTGTGCATCTTCATTTGGGTAATCTTGTGTGCAAAAACTTGTACTGCATTTGCCGATTAATGACAAAGTGTATGGTACTTAAAAATTAGAAATATTTTCAAGTGTTTTCCACATCATTTGTATTTCACAGCATGAGAAAACACACAACCCACTGATTGTTTTATAAACCCCTATGGACATATGACCCAGGTCAAATACACTAAAATAATGTGTATAAGGAAACGCACATCATAATTCTCCATCATATGCAAAGGACTCAACTCCCTTTTATGCACAAACAAAAGAAGCATCATAAATAGAACCTTTAGATTGGTTATATATATGGATTAGACAATTTAAGACTAATTTGGAACTTGACAATTTAAGATTAAATAACTTAAATTAAGAAAAAAACTATGTATCATCACAACACTTCAAACCTACGTATAATTCTACTCCTCTAAGGATTAAATAAATATATTAAGGGCTTTAGTTAATAACTCTAAATTCAATAACTACATATAATTAGACAAATTTAAGGAAATCCATGAATATTTAAACTACACATAGTCCACGAGATAAGGATTACACTTACTTAGAATCTTAAGTACATTATTCTTTTAAGAATTATGATTTCATTTATTAGATGCCAAACATTATTTATGGTACAGTAAAATGTACTCACATTGTTTTGATCAACTTATTATATCATTTCCTCAAACATATGTACATTCTTAATATGAAATTCTTCATAAGCCTTTTCAAGCTCATCTTGAGTGATATAGTCGCTTCCACTTCTATCAAAAAATGAAAAAGTTGCACCTAAATGATCTTCTCTGTAAACCTTTTTTAAATGCAATGTTGCAACAATCAATTCTCTATAGTCAATTGTAAAATGTTATCAACATCAACCTGCAATGAAAAACACAATTGGGAGATGAATTATAAGAATATGGTACTAAAAATGTGTGACATCATGTATGTGCAAAGGCGACAAATTTTTATTCAAATAATTCAACTAAAAAGTAAAAAACACCTCCAATATTTGCTATCAGAGCTGGTGTAGAAGAAATAATATCAAATAATCAAATTACAAAGTTCAGGATTTGGAGGATATCATTTTCACAATAAAATATAAAATATTGATATTTCTTGAACTTGTAAGCACAAACAATTAAGCATGTTTAAATAAATGGTCAAAGATGAGAAGAGACTAGTACTCTTGGGTTTCTTGGATCCTCAAGCCATGAAGGAAACATTTCCCATGTAACTATAGGTATGGCTGTGAATAAAGCAACAAGAATTACAAAAGCAAAATCTCAAAAGGATCACCAAATCGAAGGGGTTGAAGATTACCAAAATAAAGACTAGAGGACTTTCAATTATAACAACAACAAAAAAGACATAGGAACCTAATCCAATTTTTCAACACTTAAGGAATCAGCAAATCATGCAAAAAAAAAAATTTGTAACCTAACGCCATCCAAGCCTATTGTCTCATAATTATTATTGTCTCAACATCACCATCTACGAAAAAGAATGATTACTTTCCCTAAATTAGAAATCAAAACCCAAATACCAAAAAAAAATCCCTAAAACTACAAAATAAAATAAATTCAATAATACAAAGCACGTGAAAATGGGGGGACGAAAAC
>Ga0214544_1000358_pt1 | contig 80042 bp, 41 predicted proteins | sample CNSS3metaG_FD_160074 | JGI IMG/M metagenome (GOLD analysis project Ga0214544, IMG submission 160074) | Root nodule microbial communities from cowpea collected in UCLA plant growth center, Los Angeles, California, USA - CNSS3 | ecosystem: Host-associated > Plants > Roots > Nodule | place: USA...
TTATAATTGTGGAGGTTATAAATCTCTGCAAGAAAGAACTAAAACCTCCATTATTTTCTGCGCTCCAGACAATTTACGAATTATGATAATTTGTAGAGGATTTTTCTGACCTCCATAAAATAACCTCTACTGAATATTAATTTTTTTGTAGTGCAAGTTCCACTTCGTTTAAAAAGTAAATGTTGATTAATTAGAGGATATGTACAATCTACAACTTCAATAAACTTAAAGAATATTCTAAAGCTAAAGTTTTTCTTAACTTAAGTTTTTCTTACAGTGAATGTCTTCGTTATCTATAATTATGAGACTCATGTTCAATTTAAATCTCATTCAAATATCTTTTGAGATTTTAGTTAAAGCTTAAATGTATGTCAACTTTATTTAACACAAATATATATATATATCAACTTTAGCTGAACTATCCCCCAATATAGTGTATGCTTATGTCACTTGAAAAAGTGAAAAGTTATGCAAACTAAGGAGATAAGTATTGTCTCTTATTAGAGATGTTGCGTAAAGAAAAAAGAGCAATTAATGTCAAAGTTCAACAAATGGTAACAGTTGAAAGAAGAAGATTATCAAGTTAGTTCAAATCCACTTAATGTGAAGAAGTACTTGGGTTAACTCAAGAGTGACATGTGAAAGAATATTTAGTTTTGACCAAAACTGAATTAGGAAAGAATACTTGTTTGAGCTTAAAGTGGCTTTGGAAAGAAGACTTTCTATACTTTGTAGCGTGAGTTTGTAGCATGAGTCTTATTAGTGAAACTTGATTAATTGGTCAAGAACTAGAAGTATTTTGTGTGAACTAACGAACAAGTACAAAAGAATTGAATGTAGTCTCTGTGAATTTTGGCCATCAGTAAAATTTCATCGGTAAATATCGTGATTTGACCTTCCTCATCCTCCTACTCCTTTTTTTTCCTTCCTTTTTTTCTCTTTCATTTTCTTTTTTCTTCTTCTTTTTCCTTATCATGCTACTCATCCTCCTTTGTCGTTGTCATTATCGCCTTCACCAGCACCATCGTCACCTCTAATGTCATTACCTTCAATGCCCCTACCTCTTCTTCTTCTTCTTCTTCTTCTTCTTCCCCATTCTCCGCTGGTAATATGAATGGCAAATTTCATGCCAAGTCTTATGAGAATTTTTTATCTATTAAGAGGAAATGAGTTAGAAGAAGAAAAGAAGAAGAAAATAAGGAGGAAGAGAAGGAAAAGAAGGAGGAGAAAAAGCAAGAGAAAGAGAAGGATGAGGATGCATAATGGTGGCCATGTGGCGTGGTGATGGTAGTGTGGTGTAGTGGTGGCGGTGGCACAACAATGGTTGCGTAATGGCGCGATGTCAACTCTTCAACAAACCAAAGGTTGAGAAGGAGGAAGAGGAAGAAAAAAAAAGAAGAGGACGAGAAGGAAGGGTAGGAGGTGATGAGAGACAAGGCAGCAGCGACAATGGTGGATTTAAATCGTTGATAATCCATCGGTAAACTAAAAAAGGCTCAAACATGCTCCTTCTATTATAGGTTTTCCTTTATTGGTGACAAACTTTTTCATGTCAGATATGATAGTGTCTAATCTAAAATACGCATTTACATTGGACCTATAGTAGTGTTCGACGTAAATTTAAATCACACACTACTATAGATATGACGTAAATTTACGTCAAGCACTACTAACAGTCTTAAAAGTCTGACGTAAATTTATGTCAAGTGTTTTTAACACTATAAAATTTATGTTCCCTACAATGATGTCAAACCTAAGACTAACGTAAAAAGTAAAAAAAATTGACGTAAAAGACCTTGGTTGTGGTACGTAGTACCTACAACCTCCACTTTGCTTTATGTTCCCTACAATAACGTCAAACCTAAGACTAAGGTAAAAAGTAAAAAAAATTGACGTAAAAGACCTTGGTTGTGTTAGTACCTACAACCTCCACTTCTTTTTATACCATCACCTCCAAGAATCCATGCATGCAATTGCATATTTAAAATAGAAATTAAATCAAGTTTCGTCATCACATGTAATGAAAGAAAAGGGGGCCATACCTAAATCAAACCAACCATGCATATATGAGAGACTCACAAATGTTACGACTCTATTAAGATACATGCAAAACAAAGCCTCATTTCTAGATTGAAAGTTTTTCCTACATTAGCAGCCTCCCTTTGCCCTTGACGACTTTTATATGGGTTTGCTCATCTAGGTTTAAGAAAACTTACTCATGTAAATAGAGGTTTCTACTCATGTATTTTCTAGCTTGAATTTGAGAACTTAAATACAGCCAAATTTGGTGCACATCTCTTGTTTGAGCTCATCTTAGAGTGAAATTCTCTCTAGAATCACTATAGCTTCCTTCCTTAGAGTTGGTCTCACCTCTCTTAAGAAAACCTTCACCAAACAACACACCACCACCTAAAACCGAGACACTTTTCCTCTACATCCCCATGGCTTCTGCGAGAGTCACACACCCAATGGAGTCTTTAGCTTGCGTTTTCATGGTTTCACTTGGAGGAAGGCCATCATTTGGTAGCATGAGCCTTGGTTGAAGATCCTTCAAGAGATAAGGCCTTGTCCTCCTTTTGTTGTTGTCATTTCCGTGTTGATTCATGAAGTGCTTTACATGTCTTGATGTTTTCCATGTTCATCTTTCCATATTTGTCTTCTTCTTTTGTTCAATTTCATATAAGCCATCTATGTGTCCTTTAGGAGTTCTAATGTGTTTCTATGGTTTTTCTTTTTAATTTTCTTGAGTATTTCTTCATTTTATTTGGTTCTTTTATTATATACTTGAGTCACTTACATTTTATGATCCATATGTTTTGTCTAGAGTCATGTGTAGTTCATATATGTCATCAATTCCATGTCTAGCATTTTTATTTTTTCTTCTCTTTATGCGTTTTTAATTTTGCACTTTATGTGTTTGAAATGAACCTTCTTTTCTCTCTTAAAGCCTTGGAAATTCACCTTCATATCTAGATAACCTTGGTTATCTTAATGTCCAGTGGAAATTTTTCTTGTGCTTGCTTAACATCGCCTAAATTTAAATTTGGTTTGTGCTTTTGTATGGTTTTCTATTTCTGAATTTAACTTTTGTTTGCTAATTAGATCTCAGCAACATCTTAGAGTTAAGTTTCCAAGATGTTTTATTGAGTTTCATTCTATATATGATTCCTTAAAGTTTCCTTCTATTCTACTTTGCTTCTTGTTTTTCAACTACATGTTATATGATGAAGCTTTGGTAGTGATGATTCTAATTAATGCCTAAAATCATTGTTGTATAAAAGAGATCAAATAAGAAAAGAGCACCAAAAGAACAAAGAAAAAGTATCAAAAAGAAGTGTGCAAAAAGAGCAAAAGAAAGTGGCCAAAATTGTGCACTAGAATCATTACTAGCGATTGCAATACTGTTCTAGTAATGTGTTTTAAATTGCGCATATATTTTGTTTGATTTATCACAATAAATTGAGAATTGCAAATTCAGATCTGTTTGAAATAGAATTTGTGTAAGAACTTCACGAAAAATACAAAAAAAAAAGGAATCAAAGAAAAATGTTGAGAAATGAAAAAATGATGAAGTTGAAGTGAAGGAATCTGCTTCCGTTTCCTATTTGACAGCATTATGATAAATCATACCAAAGTGTATTTTTGAGGTTGTTTTAGTCTATCTTCAATTGGCCTTAACAAAGGTGGATGAATTCACTTGTTTTGGGTCCAACATTGGATTAGAACAAGCCTTTTTGCAGTTTATAAAATTTTGCTTTCTTTTTATTTTTTTTTTAATTTGTCAATCCGCTTTGGAACCTTTCTTTGGTGTTCATTTTGATATACTTACTTTCTTTCTATACCTTAATTTTTTGCTTGTCAATTCCTTGCTTATCTTTAAATATGCCATGGCTTTCATCCATTTGAGTTTTGCATCCTTAATTTTGAGCTTCTCTTGCTTTATTTATTGGTCTCTTTTAGTTTGGATATCATATTTGGTGTAATTTTCCTTTTGGAGGTGAACTAACTTTTCTAAGGTAGCATCCTATGAAGGATGGTATCTAGCCATGAAGGAGACTTCTCTTTGGTGAAAATCAACACGAGGAAGTGCCAGAGTGAAAAACTTAGGGAGGACCAAAACCGCAAGCCCAAAAGGAGAAAGTGACATGAAGCAATATAATTTTAGTGCACTTTGATTGTATTTATTTTGGGTTGTAAAATTGTAATGTTTTCCTTCTTGTTCTCACGACCTAATTAGGTATCTTAGGCGAGTCTTTGGTACTAAATGTCATCTCCTAAATAGAACCTCTTTTACACAATAGTAAAGCGCTTTTAGTTGGTGGAGTTTTGAATGTTGCAAGTGCCTTCTAATTCTACCATTAGGCCGAATATAGTTCTTTAAGCTTTTTGGGTTTCTTGTTTAGTAGTATAGTGTGTGTCTTCTTAGTCTTTGATCTAATTTCACTTTAGAAGTCTTGTCTAAGATCCAAGAGTTGCCTTGGCTAGGAAAGACTTGGTACTTAAGAAATCTAAGTGATTCTCCTCTCTTTCTTTTAAAGACCAAAGTTTTTGCTTCTCTTAGTCCTAAGAAAATAAAAATCTAAGATGTCTAAGGCACATTCCTATCAAATTGGTAGTGATTCTAGTGATGAGGCCCTTCCAAGTTGAAACCAATTGGAGTTATATATGATGAGGGAAGGGATTAGGGAGCATGAAGATACCACTATGTCTAGGTTCCTTAGTGGTTTAAGTCTTGAAATAAAAGATAGAGTGGAGTTGTTACCCTACCAAGATCTAAATGATTTGGTACAGTTGTGCATAAAGGTGGAGCAAGTCAAAGAAAGACCCTCCAAGAGTTTTAAAGAAAAAGAAAAGCCAAGGGAAGGGACATCTACACACACTCACACTAGTGATATGAAGTGTTTTAAATGTCTTGGTAGAGGACACAACTTCTCAATGACCCACCAAAAAGACCATGATTCATAGAGGTGTTGACCACTATAGTAGCCAAGATGAAAAAGAAAGTGAGAGTGATAGTAAGGATTCTAGTGATTCAACCAAAGGTTCCTACCTTGTGAAGGGGACCTACTTATGATAAGACGAGTCCCTAATAATCAACCTAGTCCACAAGCACTAACACAAAGAGAGAATATTTTTCACATAAGTTGTAAAACTTTGGAAAGTACTTGTTCTCTCATTGTGGATAGTAGATCGTGTTGTAACAGTTGCAACACTAGGTTGGTTAATAAATTGGCTTTGATTGTCTTACCCCATCCAAAATCTTACAAACTCCATTGGCTTAATAAAGATGGGGATTTGACAATTAATCACCAAGTAAAGGTCAATTTTTCCATAGGGAAGTATGAAGATAGTGTGTTATGTGATGTAGTACCTATGGAAGCCTATCATGTCTTATTGGGGAGGCCTTAGCAATTTGACAAGAAAATCAAGCACAATGGTCTCACCAACGAGATTACCTTCACTCACAAGGAAAATATATTTGTTCTTCATCCTCTTTCTCCATCTCAAGTGGCAAAGGATTAAGTTCAAATGAAAAATTAAAAGGATGAGGAGAGGAAAGAGGACACTAAAAATAAAATAAAAAAGAGAAGGTCTTCAAACTCTCCCAAAGATAAATAAAGATGAATATGAGGTGGGAGATATTGGCATTCCTTCTCCCAAGGTCATTCAACATAGGAACATGTTAACAAGAAAATCTTTTGAAAAAGTTCTCCATGATGAACAACCTTTATACCTCCTGTTGTATAAAGGAACACTCACATGCATTGCCACTTCTCTAGAGTCAAAGAAGCTATCTCCTGAGTTAGAAAAGCTTTTGAAAGAATTTGAAGATGTATTTCCCAAGAAAGGCCCAAAAGGACTTCCACCTCTAAGGGGGATATAGCATTAAATAGACCTTGTGCCTGGGGCAAATCTTCTAGATAGACCAGCCTATAAGACTAACCCACAAGAGACTAAGGAGATAAAGTCTCAAGTTCAAAGGGTTTTGGAGAAAGGTTGGGTTCAAAATAGTCTTATCCCTTGTGTTTTTTCTTGTCTTATTAGTACCTGAGAGAGATGGAGAGTGGAGAATGTGCTGGAATTGTAGAGTCATCAATAATATTACTCTTAAGTATAGGCATCCAATTCCTAGACTTGATGATATACTGGATGAGATACATGGGTTCATCATATTTTCTAAAATTGATCTAAAATGTGGTTATCACTAAAATATAATAAAAAAGGGTGATGAGTAAAACACCGCTTTTAAGACCAAATTTGAATTATATGAGTGGTTGGTGATGCCTTTTGGCCTTACTAATGCACCTAACACATTTATGAGGCTAATGAATCATGTTCTAAGAGATTGCATAGGTAGGTTTGTGGTAGTTTATTTTGATGATTTTGATGTATAGTCAAAGTTTGCCTGAAGACATGGGACACTTAAGAGTTGTTCTCTCCACTTTGAGGGACAACCAACTTTTTTCAAATGTTGACAAATGAACATTTTATGTAGATAGTGTAGTCTTTTTGGGTTTTATAGTCAATAAAAATGGGGTTCCCGAGAAAATCGAGGTTATCCAAGAATGTCCTACCCCTAAAAATGTTGGAAATGTTAGGAGTTTTCATGGTATGGCGAGCTTCTATAGGAGATTTGTTCCTAACTTCTTAAGTTTGGCTTCACTCCTCAATGAATTGGTCAAGAAAGATGTATCATTTATTTGGGGTAAAAAACAAGAGTATGCTTTTCAGCAACTCAAGGCAAAACTCACCAATGCACCCATTATAGCATTACTTGATTTTTAAGGAACTCTTGAGCTAGAGTGTGATGCATTTGATGTAAGCATAGGTGCGGTGTTGTTACAAGGAGGTCACCCAATTGCTTAGTTAAGTGAGAAACTTCACAGTGCCTCTCTTAACTATTCCACCTATAACAAAGAGTTGTATGTGTTAACGAGAGCCCTTCAAACATGGGAACACTACTTAGTGTCTAAGGAGTTTGTCATTCATAGTGACCATGAGTCACTCAAAGATTTGAAGGGACAACATAAATTGAACAAAAGAGTTCTTAGAACAATTTCCATATGTGATAAAATACAAGAAAGGCAAAAGTAATGTTGTAGTCGATGCTTTATCTAGAAGGCACAACTTGTTTTCAAAATTGGGAGCCCAAATTGTTAGATTTGATCATGTTTCTAAGTTATATGAACAAATGTTGAGTTCTCTTCCATCTTTGCTAGTTGTCAAAAGAAAGCACAAGGAGGGTTCTATGTTTCCCAAGGCTATTTGTACAAAGAAGGAAAATTTTGTGTGCCCCAAGGGTCTCATAGAAAACTCTTAGTGAAAGAAACACAAGAGGGGAGTTTATGGGCCATTTTGGAGTTGACAAGACTTTAAACATGTTAGAGGAAAAAATTTATTGGCCCTATATGAGAAAAGGTGTCCAAAGACATTGTCATAGATGTAGTGCATGTCTTCAAGCTAAGTCTAGGACTATGCCCCATGGTGTGTACACCTCTCTACTAATTGTTTCATACCCTTGGGAAGATATTAGCATGGATTTCATCCTTGGTCTACCTAAGACCCAAAAGGGATTTGATTTTATTTTTGTGGTTGTGGATTGATTTAGAAAAATGGCTCATTTTATACCATACGACAAGGTAGATAATGCAAGCAACAGAGCAAGACTCTTCTTTAGAGGTGTAGTTAAACTTCATGGTTTACCTAAAACAATAGTGTCTAATAGAGATATCAAGTTCCTAAGCCACTTTTGGAAAACTCTTTAGTCTAGGCTAGGAACTAAGCTTAATTTCTTTACTTCTTCTCACCCTCAAACTAATGGGCAAACAAAGGTAGTCAATAGGTCTAAATCTAAATTCAACCCTCATGGAGATAGTCCCTAATATTTGGTTACTTGATAAACTATTTGTATTTTAATAATTTAAATAAAGACAAGATAAAGACAAAATATGTATTGAGTATCCATTTGAAAAAAAATAGTACTACCAATACTTGTATCGTACCCACTCAATGCAGAAATCCTTCGTCAAAATAGAAACAGACTTGTATTATAGTACTACCAATACTTTTTATAAATCTAATAAATTCCTTGCAAACATACAATATTACACAAACATAAACATCAAAGTTAGATCTTCTATGTTGTTTCCTTTCAATAATATTTTTTTTTCTTTTAGCATTTTTCTCCTCCATGTTAACAATGTAACATTCATACCATTAGAATAACTCTTCTTTCACCTCATCCATCCATATGTTAAACATATTATTATTCCTTTATCACATTTTTTTGGCATAAACCAAATGTGAAACATATTATTCCTTTATCATTTTTTTTTTGGCATAAATCAATTTAAGTGTTTTAAATATTTCTCTCGTATATGACTAAAAGAATGGATAGTATAATAATAATTAAAAAATTAATTTCAGTTCTGTTCGATTTGATTTGGATGAGTTGCAAAATGTCAAACTGTAAACTGATTCAAATTGGTTGGTTGAGAGAAAAGAATAATCAATTTCGATCCAAAAATTCTGTTTTCACCAGTTTTTGGAAATCGGTTGTCTTTTTTTGGGATCTGTCTAGTTCTGCACAATCCCTAAATTTGGACATCTAAAACTTAAATCTAAAAAATTACATCAAACTTATGCACATGATGCAACATTAACACTAGACAATCACTTATTATTATTGACACTTTTAGGTAATAGCAGACCTAATTTAATCAGGAGAAAGGGAAAGTAGCTTACGTATTACGTGGAATTCAAACAGGAGTCGAATCACCATATCGTTATTATTAGAGCATATAAAATTCTCATGGGTAACATAAATAATCCAAACACATCCTCAGTAACTTCCAAAAAAGGATCTTATCTACTTTATAATACATTAATGTATCATTGTAATCAATGTCGTATACAGGGGCAGCGACAATGAAAACAAATTGCAGAATAAAGAATATTGAGTATCATAAGGAAAAAGGTTTTCTGTAAACATCAAATGCTTCGCAAGCCGTTAACTGAGGTTCCTGTCGAAACAAAACGCAACAAGGAAAAACAACAGCGGAAGTAAGTTTAACATAAGGAAACTCAATGAGTACAGACACAAAGATAAAAAAAGGAACTCTTATAGGTGGTATACAAGTAGTGAGTTCAGAACTTCATATCATCCAGCAACTGATAGAAAGGGAACAGTTAAAACATGGTTTGTCATACGATCAAACAACTATGAAGTAAACTATATTTACCTGTCTCAGTCCACCAGCACTTAAACTACCTCCGGTCACAAGCATGGTGAGAAGAGATGTCACCACATCTCCACCACCACCGCCACTGCCAACATCTCTGATGGCAGTGCGCATTGCAGTGAGAATGCTGCCATAGGTAGCCCCATGACCTCGCTCTATTGCTTGGATGAAGCAAAATGTCATTGCCCCAGTCGATGTAATCTTTGATAGAGCCTGTTTATAAATATAGTGATTATATGTTTGGATAACAGATCTAATTGGTCTAGATTGAAACACGGTCAGAGATAAATCAATTTGAATTTGCTGAAACTTACAGATGTATCAGCGGAAGTTTGATCATCATCGCATCCACTGAAGCAAATAACTTCTCCACCATTAGATCCTTTCCATACACCAGACCTAGGACGATGGTCCTCCCATGCATATTGTCCATTTCTGTTACAAAGGTGAATAAGTGGAACGTAAGGAAATATGATGGGTCAACAACGCAAGCTGTTAGTAAGTTAGTACATTAGACAATTAGCTGTACTCACTAGTTTGTTAGTAGCTTAGAAGATATTTTTATAAATGGGGAAATCAGATTCGAGGGAGACACTGTAAATTTGATGGATTTTGTAAGTGAAGGAAGAGATCCTTCATGAAGTAGAAACCCCTGAGAATTCTATTCTCTATTTTCTGCTATATTCCTTTGGTTCTTTCTCGCCAGCTTCCATCTCTTTTCTCTATATATGTACAATCTAGGCCAAAATAAAGTAAAAACTAAATTTATAAAAATATAGGAAAAAAAGGAAGAAAAAGCAAAACACATCTTAGTTTTCTTCTTGTAAATTCTTTTCCCCTTGAACTCTATTTTTGAAAGAATAAATGCATAAGCAAAGTAAATTTAAATAATGCAATAAATAAGTTTTATCCTACACATGCAGTACGCCACATACAGGCTTCAGTCTTTACTCAATAAGTGACGCTCCAACTTTCTATGGCATACAATATTTCCTACACGTATAGTCATCCACCTCCATATTCTCCTATATGCCTATTAATCCTCATAATACTTGGTATTAAATTAAAAGTGCATACATTTATATCCCTTTTCCTTTTGATGAAGCGTCAATGCAAAGTTAAAAAAACTTCATTAAACATCACAACGCTAAAGTCAACAAAGCCAAATATAATAAAGTTAAACCATGCAGAAACAACAGATTATTTTAGAAGGTAACCTCTTCATTCTGCAAAGAAAAGGCAAATCTAGAACAGTTCCACTGTGGCAGGCATCAATTAGTGCATGTAGCTTAGCTCCGTGAGGAATGGGTCTAACAAGGGCTGCATTGATCTCATCATCTACAATCATACCCTGCGTTTCAAAATCCAGGGGACATAGAGTTTCATCATATCCATCAGCTTCATCACCACTATAGTTCCTTTGCTGTGAACCATGGCCAGAATAATGGAAAACCAGGGAGTCTCCAGGTTGAGATCCTTGCGCAAGCCAATACATTGCCATCCTAATGTTGTGCTTGGATGGAAATTTGGGGCCATGGGGATCTTCTTCTTCTGCATTTTAAAATTCAAATGCTTTATGAATTTCTTTTTTTTTTTTAATAAAAATGTAAGATAATAAACTCTTCCAAATTTTTGGACTAAATCATAACCACACATTACATGTCAAATTTTAAAATCATTTAGCCCAGACAAAGTGAAAAGGTATGTTGAGAGGATTTGACCTCCCGTTACAAAGGTTTTAGAGAAGAAATAAAGGAATTGGGAATGGAACTATTTGGCGCAGTTACAAGTGGTCATGAGTTAGTTACCATGTCAATATGATTAGTTAAAAAATAAGAGAGCTTTGTATAAATATCACGATGAGTAATTAGTAGGGAACCAAACTGAAAGTGCTCAGGAAAAACCCTGGATTGGAGTTTGTTTCAGAGGAGTTCAATGAGTTCTGCAGGGTTGAGGAGTAGCGATGTACAAGACGATTGCATGTGCATCACAACAAAAGTGGCCGGTTGAGAGGATGAACAAAACAATTTAGGAAATGGTGAGATCGTAGGAGCTGGATCGCCTATGTTCTTCTGCGAATTAGCTTCAAACATTGTCATCTATCTGATAAACAAGAGTTCATCATCTGCTCCAAATTGCAAAACTTCAATGGAAGTATGGAGCGGAAGGCTTGGGATTATGAGAATCTAAGGGTGTTTGGCACTTTAGCAGTTGTACATGTCAAAAATGACAAACTAAAAGCACAGCTGAGAGGTGAATAACCATTCGTGTGAAGGGGTATAAGTTATGGAGGTTGGAGCCTGGAAAGGATAGATGCTTTGTTAGCAAGGGCGTCACATTCGATGAAACTCAAATAGGTATGATATTCAGAGATCCAGAGAAAGTCCACGTCGAGGTGTGGATTAGACCATCTAGAGGTGTTAGACAATGAGGTATTAGAGGATGTAAACCAACCTTCTACCTCTTACTAAAGAAGGCCCAAACATGCCGAAGTAGACTCCAAATATGACATTATGCCTGATAAGGAGTGAAGGATGACCAAACCAACACAGAGGTTTGGATATGCTGACCTTATCAACTATGCTTTGATAGCAGCTGAAGAGATATATTGTTTAAAACCTAAAAGCTTCCACAAGGCCTCACAATGGAGGAAATTGAATCTATGTGGAAGAACCACACATAGATGCTCGTTGATCTACCAAAAAAACAAAAAGGGGGGAATACCAGGTGTGGAGGGACAGAGATTCAAGATTAGACTTGTTGCGAAAGGTTTTACACAAGTGGAGGGGGTAGACTATAATGAAATCTTCTCACCTCTGGTAAATCATTGTTCAATAAGGATTTTGATGTCTATTGTTAACCAATATAATCTGGTATTGGAACAATTAGACATGAAGACAAATTTTCCACATGGAATTACCAAATTGTCTCCATGTAGCAACCTGAGGGGTTTATTGAAGAGGAGGGGAAGGTATGTCTTTTGAAGAAATCATTATATGGCTTGAAACAATTATGATAGTTGTGTCTACATTCTCAAAAAACGAATAGTTTGTGTTGTTCTTACTCTTATATGTAGACAATGCCCTTATAGCTAGCCAGTATAAAACTGAGCTTAATGAAAAATTAAGCCGAGTGTTTAACATGAAGGCTCTTGGTCCTGCAAGACAAATACTAGGGATGGACATACAAAGAGATCAAATGGTTGGGATACTGTGTTTGTATTGTGATAATAGATCAACCTTTACAAATTGCTTCCAATCAGTGTTTCACGATCGTACAAAGCACATTGAAATAAATTGTCACATCATACATGAGAAAGTTAATATTGGATTGATTAAATTGCTTCCTATTTCATCTTCTCTTTAATTAGCAAATATATTCACGAGAGTTCTTTATCCTTCAGTTTTTCATGGTCTTTGGTCCAAGCTGGGAATGACAAATATCTATTCCCAACTTTGAGGGACTCTTAACCATAACTTGTTCATTCTTGACTATAAACATTTTATCATACTCAGTTTCTATAACGGATTTCCATTTTGTCCTTCATTGTATATAAACTATTGATCATTATCAATAATATACAAAAAAAAAGCTGTTGATCATTTCTTGATGTTTAAATTTTCTTGTGAAGTTTTCTCTGTCTTTCTAGATCTATAATATTGTTATTTATCATGATTGGTCTTTGTCAGAAAGTTATTAAATAGTAAATTAGCAACTAATTTCAACAGTGTAAGCATGTTTGAAGTGACATCTCAATATCAAATTATCATTTTAGAAGTGGTCATTTAGTAAATTATCTTTCCACAAACTATCCAGCATTATTCAGGATGCCTCATTTAGTTATCTACTTGTTCCAGCCCATGTTCCCCATATTGCCTTATTAAATTATTCTTTTTAAGTTGCATATTTGTAAGATAAGAACTTATTAAGGTTCAACTTTAAGACAATGTTCAAATATTGTTGTTAAAGAGGAAAGACATGCATGATGGACTGAAAACCTTGTATTTGAACACAAGCATATGTGACTTCATATCTACTTATAACATTAATTATACATAATTAGAGGATATTCTAATTCCTCAAAGTCAAAGATTAGATGTCTATAAACAACTATTATTACAATAAATATAGAATTGTATTCACATTTTCAACAATTGTCATTTATGTTTGCAATACTAAAATTTCAACCATGTTCATGATAATTGCTGATTTATTTTGCCCATGATTAGGGAGCAAGTTAGCCACGTTATCACACTATAAATTAGAGATCAACATGCATCCAAGAACACAAAACTTCTCTAGCACATGTTTCAACTAGTTAAATGTCAAAAGGGTTTCACGTATGTTTCTTCTTCTCTGTACCAATAGGATTTAAGAATGAAAATCCAGCATGCATCGAAAAATAGTTATGCCAATCTCCAACATGTATTTGGGATTCACATTTACTTAGTCGATAGAAATACCACAGTTAAAATGTATTCAAGATTAGGTGACAGATATAAGTACATGGAAACAGTGTTATAAATTGCATGTAATAGTGCAACAATTGCAGCATTATTTTGCATCGTGGCCTTGGTCTACTATATAAAAGCCATCATGCTGTGATTTTGTGAAATATCTTTCACACCAATTAGCAGCTATTTTCCTCGTTTTTCATTGGATAGAGCTTTGAACTCCTCTCCTATGTAACTTCTATTAAACACAAACTGTCTAACACACAGCTCTGTTTTGTGTTTCTGGCCAACCTTGGGTCAGTAATCCGGCATCCTTTTAGGAAAACCAACTAACCTCTTTTGCTATGGTATTTTTCCTGCTGTCTTGGCATGTCTACATTTTGTTTTCCTCAGTTCTTTGATCCTTCCTATTTTCTATTCAGATAGGCAATTCAAAGTTGCAGAAAATTGGTAGGTGTCAGTTGTTATTGACTATGTGCAGCTTATGACTATAATTTTTTTACTTTTAATTTTGAATATCTTTACTTTTTGGAGAACTTATGTTTTAAGCATTTATATGTATACAGTTTACATTATTTAGTTTGTATTTATAAACTTAGTATAGAACCTATTATACCATCCCTTATGCCGCTATAGGTTTCAAGGTTGGACTCCATGCACCAATATTTTGGATTGATTAACAAAATGAAAGTGACTTCAGTCTACTGCTTGGAGTTGTCTTTGTGAAACAGCAAACTGAAAAGAATTGACTTAATGACTAAATTCTTAGAACTTGAAGAGTAAATGACAAAAATCTGCCTGACAAATGACGATTGCGTATTGGTGACTTTTCAAAGCTCAATTCCTAAAGTTAAACAATCTATCTAAAGGCCGGTAAAATTGTAACAAGTAATAAGATTTTTCCCAAATTTTAAAGGGCACAACACAATGCAAGGGCTGGTTAATGAGCCAGTGTGATTGTTGCCTAAATATAAACTGGCATAAACCAAGACTGAAGAGAGAAGATGTATGGATTTTCCATCAGATACTATGTGAAGAAAGTATACATACCTGATTCCTAATATATGACAAACTCACCACCTACCTTCTAGGCCAAAATGTAACAGAACTTCCCATTATTATAAAATTTAGCACACGATTCATCTCCTCCCAAAAGCTTTTGATGGAAAGACAAAAATGGTGTTGATGAAATGTTCTATTAAAGTTACCCTCTTCACCAAAAATTGAGAAAATGATATTTATTGAATTTAACTCTCTTCAACTTTTGGATAATGAGGAGAAAAATAAAAGAGAAACCATGCATCTAAACTTTATATGTTCTATTTATATAAATAACCAAGAAATCAGAACTTTATAACACACCAAAACATAAAATCAATCAAATCAGATATATAGTTGATGAATCTGTGCTTGAGTTACCAGATGACTTGTATTGTGACTTCCATAAAAGGATGAGAGAAGCATCTAATTTTTTCATTCTTAAGAATAAAGAATGAACTATGTAATTCACTCAATTTTATAACTTTTATTCATAACAAACATATAAGAATTTTTGATAAATTTTTTTATTCAAAAGCTACTATAACTTTGGGTTGGGAACATATAAGGTAAATTGTTAAATAAACAAAGTGAGAAATAGATAATGATAGATCGGAATATAGTATCCACACAAAGTATTGAAACACTAACACAAGGACCAAATTATCTACAAGCAAGTAACTAAAATACAGGATTCAGATATCAAGTAGCATACAATTAATTCAATTAAAACCTTCAGATAGAGAAACAATTCATAAAACTAAGTGCAAACTGAAAATTCCTATATTCCTCAATGAGTTCGCTTACTAACCTGTGTTTCTTCTATCCATTTTTTAATAGAAAATGTGTTTGTCAAGAAAAGCATTTCTTTTTGTATTAGGCCGTGAAGGCAATAGATATGGGGACAAACTGGCAAGTTACGGTAAGGGAACATTTCAATAGGGATAGGCATGGGTTCCCTAGTTTTAGATATGCTCCTGTTTTTTCTTTTGTTTTTATATTCGCAGGGCACGCTGCAGATGATTGTTAGAGTCTTGGGTGCAGACATAGTTCAGATCATTGAATATATAGTTATGTTTTTGTATGCTCCTTTTTGAAAGAAAAAAAAAGAAAGAAAGAAAGAAAAGTCATTGATTGTACATGTTTCAAAAGCAAAGCCTGGGGGACAAAGTGTCACTTTTTAAACACAGGTATAGTGACTGATTTTTTATTCAAATCATTCGGGTAAACTGTGCTTGACCTAAGTGACAATGTTCCAAATTATTCGATAAGGAAACCGAGGACGATTCCCTATTTCTCAACCATATTATTCAAAAAAACCTAGTGGATACTCAACTCCAGCAATTCTCCTTCCATCTCTACTGAAGAAAAGTGAAAAAAGTTACCGAGCTGCAAGCAGAGCAATAAACAGAACTGCTAGATATGGAAATTTTCAGATTGAAAAATATGAAGCACAATATTTCTTCAAACAAAAGAATAAGTCTATCACAATAAACTAATATATATAATCAAAATAAAATAGATAAATAACAAGTCTACTCCTAGAATGTTTCAACAAGCAGTTGAGCCTGCATTATCTGAGAGAATTGCATCAGTTGGAAAAATCAAAACCACTCCCGCGTCTCAATCTCAGTTAGCTCGAAATAATTAATTGAAACGAAATCAACCAATGCAATAAACACTAAAACATCAATTATCGAAAATAAAAAGCAAAATCCATTCACACGATAAGAAAAATCCTAAATTATGACATTCCATGAAAAATTATCTCAGGAAACGGAGAGAAAAGCGGCGATCGAAAGATGAGAGGTGTACCGGTGAGCATAATGATGGAAGATTCTGGAAAACTGAACTTGTTGATGAGAAGGTATTTCATGCACTTAGCGTCGTTGATGCATCCCTTGAGCTCGTGCCTTGAGAACCGGTACGAGATGCCTATGATGACGGCCTTCTTGCGGCCGTGGGGGTTGGGCGGGGGACCGGGCGGCGCGTGGTTGTAGGGAGATGGTGGCGGATGCGGGTGGTAGGAAGCCGGGGGCTGAGAAGGGACGGCGCGTGGGTCGGCGATGAGAGTGACAGCGTGGCAGAGGGCGCAGCGGATGGATCCGGCGCCAGGTGGCAGCTGTAGAGGGGTGCGGCAGTTGGAGCAGTTGACCAGCATGTTGCTGTACATGATTACCTGCCAACACAGAAAGGCTTGTAAATTAGTGAAGATGGTGGGGGTATAATTGAAATTTGGCGTATGGTTTCGATTTCTTGGGTGCGAAGAAGACGCCGAAGGCTTTCAAGCTAATTAACAGAGTTTTCGTTTGTGAGAATGAATAGAGGCAAAAGCGTGTCTCTTTTATTTATTATTTAATTTAGTGAGCTTCTATTTGGATTTGGTGAAGTTAATTTCCTGGAATTTTAATAGAAGATTCATTCGGACCTTCGTCGTATCTTCAAGCCCGCAATTGTTACATCAGTAACTTTTCGGGAATTTAAATAGTATGAAAATTTAAATATATTTTTTAATTGAAATTGGAATGTTATTTCTTTTTTAGTTAAATGTTTTGAGTCTTTTAATTTTAAAAATATTATTTTAGTTTTAAGGTTCTACCACGTTATTGATGTTAAATGTAACGTTTCAGGGTCCTTAATCCAACCCCTACAAAATCATGCATACCATGATGCCAAAGGAAAACAATAGCAAAGTCTAGAGATTAGAAGTAGAGTAATAAAGCATATCGAAATATATGGGACAAAGCCCTAAAGAAAGCCCAAAGAAACTAAGATCCAGCCCATGCAAATTATGCAGCGGAACCATCACCTCCCTGTTGTCTATGGGTGTTCCTCGCATCTGCTCACATCAACAAATGATCATCGCAAGAGAGTACCACACAGTAGAACACACAAATAATAAAAATAATAGGGTAAGCTAGAGTACAAAAGACTTCATCCATACAATCAGATACATTTTCACGATTTCATATACCCATATCAATCAAGCATGTTATGACTCCTCAGACAATACACTAAGACACAACTCGACTCATCCGGATACATATAACTTGGTCGGATTCAGCGGATGCTCGCACTTATGGTAGATACCTCTACTCACCCCTGAGCTGCTCACCCCCGAGCTATGTGTTACAAGTGTTACAATGAATCAATTTCCCTCACCACAAGGTTAGCCCTTAATGAATTTCAGGCCTACTGCTACTCTCACCACAGGAGTCAGTCTGCTCTAGGTGACACTAACTGACTCCTTAGAGTGTCAAGATGCAACCTTACCTTGAATCCTTACCTAGTTATACAGATGGGGCACCACCATGGACACCCACTAACAGAGGTCATGGAATTACGTCCCGACCACTGAAGAGCAACCCCGGAGGTCCACCTAGAGACTTCAAGGAATTACACACTAACACGGACCAAAAATCATAAATCAACAATATGAGAACACTAATCATGATTACAATTCCATACTAACCTCTGAAAATAAATCCCCATTCGTATCACATGTTGAATCCACACCTCTGGTCATTACCACCCCATGAGTATAGGGCCTCATCTCATATCAATACCATGTCACTTTAATTCCAACCCACTCATTAATTTCACATGCCAAGTTCCCACAATATCCATCATTCACCATTCATGAATTATGTCACGCATACATAGCAATCCATTATATATATATATATATATATATATATATATATATATATATATATATATATATTCCTCATCATAACAATCATACCCAAACAATTACCAATCATCCAAAAGCAACCAAACAACCAAATAGCGTACTGCCTCGCCCAGCCCCTCACTCAGGCTGAAGGGTCTCACTCAAGCGAGACGTGCTCGCTCAGGCGAGCCCCCTTCGCCTAGGCGAGGGCTCAAAAAAAAGAAACAGGGGCTAACGCGGGATCTCGCTTAGGCGATACCCCTCTCGCTTGGGCGAGATGCTCGCTCGCTCAAAAGAACTGAGTTGGTCGCCTGAGCGACCTCTCGCGTACAGAGGGTTTGGACAAGTCCTTGTTCATCTCGCCTAGGCGAGACTGGCTCGCTTGGGCGAGATTAGCAGGTTGTAGGGCAGCCCTTAAAATAAGAGAACAAAATAAATGGCCTTACATTCAAGATTTGGAAAACTATTGTTTATTCAAAAAAATTTAACAAACTAAATTGAGGTATATTTTTTTAAAATTAAATATTTAAATTTCCTTTTAGTCCTTTAAATTGAGTATATTACTTTTTAAATCTTTTATTTCTATTCGATATATTTTTAGTTTAGGGTTACATACTAATAAGCGATATCCATTTGTCACTTTATTGGTAATACTCCAATTTAAATTTAAAGCATTATATAGTTGATAACAAACATAAATCAACAATTAAGTATATAAAAATACATTTTACAAATTTTTCACGAAAAAAACTTAAATTTTATAATATATATATATATATATATATATATATATATATATATAAAAAATTATTAAATATTAAACATCACAATAAACATTATCAAGATAGTAAACACAATCAAAAGAAAGTAGCCAAAGAACAACAAATCACACCTACCTCATTCATCCCATTCTCATAGCCTTAAATTCTCACACTATGTCATACATATGTAATTTACCTCAATCCAAACTCATCTCATAACATAATTCATCCATTATCTATTTCAAATTACACATTAATAATTCATCATTTAATTTTTATTGCATTAGCATGATATTCAAGTACAATGTTTCTACTAAGTACATCAAAATATAGAAAATCATAACCCTAACTACATACCTCAAATAAAAGATCTCATCGATCACAATGAAGAATAATGTGTCTAGGACTAGCTTTCAAAATTTCAGCTCGATCCAACGATTAATGAAGAAGAAATCCCAATTTTCCCAAAATGAATCAAAATAGAAAACAGAATGGCGTCCAATTCTAGGAAAAATGACGCCCAACACTACAAACTCTTGGGGCTCACTGATTTGAGAGCGTCCGATAGTCCAAAAATGGCGTTCAGCATCCCCAAGTCAACGAGCTGACTAACTTTGTTGCTCCCAACGGAAAGAAATTCTCCCCAGCACAAGCAAAGTTAGTGACCATTGTCCAAGTGGTGCTACAACGGCGTTCGGCGATCTACTAGAAACGTAAAACTCCTCTTTGAGTTTTAATTGATTAAATTGATTCTTCCTGAGCTATTCTCCACTTAATAAACTTTACAAAATGATAATATAATTATCTCTTAGCTCAAGAAGTGCCAATTTAGTGTATCAAAGGTCTCATAGAGAAGCCCTTATCAATAAACATCAAAACTCATATTTTACAAGATCAAAACACCCTATGATTACAATTGAACCAGGGTTACTAATCCTTGAAGAAAAACCATCATCTATCACAATTCCACGCATCACTATTTTAACATGTCTCAATTCAATTGTAAATTTACTTTATTTGGTCTTAGATAATGTTTTTTTCTTTTCTCTTCACAGATCACAACAAATTTTACTTGATTTGGTCTTAGATAATGTTTTTTATTTTCTCTTCACAAATCACAACAAATTTCAACTTATCAAATACACTAATTAAAATCAATTGAGTCCAATTTACCAATCAGTGCACTAGTTCAAAAAACACTTTCAAAATTGCCTAATATGCTTTAGTTTCAAAAAAAAAAAACAAAGCCTTTCAAAACGAGGTTGCATTTTAAAACATTTTACACAAATGTAGCCTTTGGTTCTAAAATAACCGAAGTCTATACTGGTATATGCTTCGGTTCTTTAAATAATCGAGGCCTATTCATCTGCTAGGGTTAAAATTACATAAATTTTACATCGCCAACAAAGTTTTCCTATTTGCGTCGTTGCATCACTCCTCCACTACAAGAGTCATTATCCATCCTTCCTCTTCACCAAACGCGAACCATGTCGCCACTTTCGCTGCCACTCCTCTTTCCCTTTATTTCCTTGTCGCCAACACAAACTGTGTCATCGTGTCGCCGTTGTGAGTCTCCCTTTCCTTCCCATTTTTAAATCGGCGAGAGGTTCATTCTCTCGTCTTGCATTTTTTTTTCATAAACCTTTCTTCCTAATGAAATTATTTGTTCTAATGCCTTTTATTCAATGTGGGGTGGGAAGGGTGGCGGGGAGCATGATGGTTCTGGGGTGGTTTTGGGGTGGGAAATGTTGGGAAGGTGAGGATGGAAAGAAATTGATAAAATAATTTAAAAAAAAAAGGAATAAGCTTTGGTTCAAGAAAGAACCAAAGCATAAAGAATAGGCTTCAGCGATGAATCGAAGCCTAAAGTCCTGCCCTTTTTACCTTGTTTGAATATGCTTTAGTTAAAGAACTGAAATTGAATTCCCAAAATAATTGGTGCCAAATCCCTTACTTGCACTAGTGGTGAGACCAACACACCAACAAATCATGCTTTAACACAATAAACTTAAATACACTATCAATTAAGTCAAACACAATATACAAATTTTCAACCAACTAATTCAAATCATACAACACATTCAATTGAACCAAATCACAAATTCATCGTAATCACAAACTAAGGCACAACAGATTTTTAAATAACTAACTTCTCTTACCTGACTTATGAGTACAAAAACAATATCTCTTTTGTCTCTAAGCACTCTTAACCATAAGAAAGACAACATTTGCACTAAAAAGGATCAGATCAATATTTGCACATTTTTAAATAACTAACTTCTCTTACCTGACTTATGAGTACAAAAACAATATCTCTTTTGTCTCTAAGCACTCTTAACCATACGAAAGACAATATTTGCACTAAAAAGGATCAGATCAATTATCTATCCATATCCTAAAAATTCTAATTGATTAGAGTGTTGACAAAAGGAAGATGGACATCTTCCTTCAATAAGGATTTTTGATGATGATGATGACTTATAAAGAAGTATGGAAGACTTGATGATGATGCATAGAAAAATGTTGAAGACTTAAAAGAATGGTTGGATTCAAGAGATACATTGAATACTAGTATATTTTATATTTAAAGTTCTTATTGTAATAGGCTTAACTTTCTTTAGTTAGTTGTAAGATTGTTAGAACAACAGCCAACTCGCAACTCCTCTGAGAAAAACTAATTTTTTGCAAAAATCAGTGTGGTAATCGATTACCAACTTATGATAATCGATTACTAACTCAAAACTTTTATTTTTCAAAAATCCACTTAAGATAATCGATTACCATGAATGGTAATCAGTTATAACTTGGCTCTTCAAAAACAACTTGAAATAATCAATTACCACTATCAGTTATTAAATTATTTGTTCGAAAATGTACATGAGATAATCGATTTTTGTTTTGGGTAATCGATTACTACTGCAAAACTTTGTTTTCGAAAACCACTAGAATAATCGATTATCTTGAGCGGTAATCGATTATATATGGCAGTTGTGACTTAACTTTTTCATATTCTTAACCTAATTTCTAAATAGGCTTCTATAAATAGAGTGGTAGGCTTTCATTATCAAAAACAAAAGTTAGAGAAGTCTAAGTACTTGAGAACTCTCTGTGGGAAGGCTTTGAAAAACCTAGTGTGGGTAGAGCGATAACTTTCATCAAGTAGGATCTTAAGTGATTGAGTGTTGTTGTTGTTGCTAGGAGAAGCCAGTCATCCTTTGTGTGATTCAAAGGAGGTGTTTATTCCTTATGTGATTCAAGGAAGGTGTTTTCATCCCTTGTGTGATTTCAAGGGAGGTGTCTTCATCTCTTGTGTGATTCAAGAGAGGTGTTTTCTAAACCTTTACTCTTTTATAATTTGTTTGTAATCTGATTATTATAGTGATTGAGTTAATCTCTTTGTTTAAGAGATTAACAACTAGACGTAGGATATTTTGATCCGAACCAGTATAAATATCAGTGTTTATCTTCTTCCCTAAACTCTTTATTTATCTGCACTTGTATTTAAAGTAATTGTGACTTTAAGTTAATCACTAAAATTTTGAGAAAATTTTTAAATCTGTTAAGTTTTATCAAAATCCAATTCACCCCCCTCTTGGTTTTTTACCACTGTCTAGTCATTCCGCTGCGTGATAACAACATAGAGATTCATCTAGAGCTTGGAGATAATACATGGAAACCCCAAACCTCACACATGCAATATGAAAACTAAAAAGACTCTAAAAGGAGCAAAAGATGAACTTACTTTGTTCGACAAACTCATTGGGTAGAAAGATAGACCTTGTAGTTAGAAGTCCTATGACGTACTCTGATCTTCAAACAAAGGAAGGACGAAGCCAAAGATATAGAGAGTGGGTAAAGAAATGGTTTAGAAAATTTTTTAGAGAGATGGTAGTTCTTATAAAATGAAACTCAATTAAATAGAAACTTCTATTTATAGACTGACTTTTAATAATAAAATAATTGAGTATCATCTTATAAGATTACTACTACTTTTAGTTATTTTATAGGTCCTTACATTATTCACTAATATGTTGTACTTCACTTCTATATATATTTCAAATTATTAATCAAAGATGTAATACTTTCGGCATTAATTGGAATTCCTTTATTAGAATCAATTTCATGGTCTTAGCTAATGGCCTTTTTTGTGTTTTGTGCATTACTATTAAGGAGTAAAGTGGGGATGTTAATAGCAAGTGTCAAACGAAGTTCCTACAACATGCTATGAACATGTTATTTTTCTTCAAAGGTTATAGATATTGTCTTATTACACCCTTTCAAGGATAAATTGTCATTATGATTGTAGATGTTATTTGATCATTATAGGCATTGTTTATTAGAAGGAATATTATCTAGTGAATGTTTGAGCGTGTAGTGAACTATTGCTTTTCTGCATGCATTTGTTTAGTTACTTAGATGTTAAGCTTATTTTTTATTAACTTGTAATTATTTGGCTTAAATATATATTTAGTCCCTATTTTTGTTATTTTTATTCAATTTGGTCCTTGTTTTCGTTTTGTGTTCAACTAGGTCCTTATTTTCGTCAAATTTTAGTCAATTTGGTCCTTTTGACTAACAGTGTTTAAATAATTAATGTTTTTGAACAATATATGTCACGTGCCAGCTCCTAGTTTTTTTTATTTTTAAATTTTTTTTAAAAAAATTTAAAATTTTTTTATTTCAAAAAAATTGTCCACATGTCATGTCACAATTGTGCCATGTGTCAATGATAGTGTCACGTGTTAGTTTATGGTTTTATTATTACTTTTTGTTCAATTTAGTCCCAGTATTCGTTATTTTTGTTCAATTTAGTTCTATATTCGTTAGTTTTGTTTAATTTAGTCCCAAGTTTTGTTAAAATGTAACAATTTAATTTTTAAAATTGGCATTATTATTAGTTATTTTTGAAATTAAATTATAAATTATTATATTTAATTATACATTTAATATAATTCTTAGATTCAATTGTTAAATAGAATATAATTACGTAAATATTATTAAAATATATTATTAAAATTTTAAAAATATATTAACATTTGTAATATTGACATTTAAATCTAAAATATTTAATATTTTTATTGCATTTTAGATATTAAAATCTAAAATATTTTATATTTAAATGTTAATTTTACAAATATTAGTTTACTTTTCTAAAAGATTTTTAAATATCAATTTGAAAATTATTTTAGAATATAAATATTAGAAAAAAATGATAATTATATTCTTATAATATTTTAAATAATTATATTCTATTTAGCAATTAAATATAAGAATTTTATTGAATTTAAAAAATAATTAATAAAAATGTCAATTTTAGAAAAAATATTAATATAATTTGTATAAAAGATATTAAATTTAGTGTCAATTTGATAAATTTGATAAGGAGAAAATTGATTTATTTTAACAAAAATTGGGACTAAATTGAACAAAAATAACGAATATAAGGGACTAAATTGAACAAAAAAATAAATAACACAATCACAAACTGACATGTGACACTACCATTGACATGTGGCACAATTGTGACTTGACATGTGGACAATTTTTTTTAATTAAAAAAATATTTAAAAAAATTAATTTTTTTTAAAAACAAAAAAAAAAAAAAAAAAAAAAAAAGAGCTGAAACATGGCATATACTGTTCAAAAACGTTAACTATTTAAACATTGTTAGTGAAAATGACCAAATTGATCAAAATTTGACGAAAATGAAGACCTAATTGAACACAAAATGAAAATGAGGACCAAATTGAATAAAAACAACGAAAATAAGGACCAAGTGTATATTTAAACCTAATTATTTATAGCCCTTTATAAATGTAGGCATTGTTTATAACATATATAAAAATTAAAACAATTTAGTGAGTATGTGATAACACGTATTACTTAATATAAAGGATAATTCATTGAGGTATGCTTTTTCAAAATGGTGTGAGTCGCTTTATCTGTTTAATATGTTCTTTCATTGTTCTTGGGCTTATTTATTAACATTTTAATCAAGACAAACTAATGAAAAAGTTACTTTTTATCTTGTTTTGTGTTATTGATATATTATTGCAAGATGATGGTTATCTCTTCCAAGCTCAAGAAGTTCAATAGAAAGAAAAAAATTCAATATTTAGAGAATAAAGATGGGGTTTTTGCTTAAGGAGTAAGGCAAGAGGGCACCATCTTTTGGAAGTACACCACACATTGTGAGGCATGTTCTAGAGTAGATACAGTGATGAAAACCATCCAACCACCAAATTCTTGGCTAATAAGATAGAAAAAACATGAAGCATCATGAGGAAGACTCTACATTTGAAGAGTTAAATACAAGAATTTTCTTCCTTCCTCTTAGTCTTACACAAATGTATATGGATAATTTTTACTTGTAGGGAAGAAGAGCACAACAATGTTGTGGGTCTTCATGACAAAGTTTACCTCTAATAAGTTGATGTTAAAGAGGCCACATTATGGATTGCATATAAAGGAGGATACATCACTCAGGGCTCACCTTAATGAGCTAAATTCTATTTTGATGGAAGTGATGTAAAATAATTTTTCTTGCCTGGAAAAAATAGCATTTTCTCTAGAAACAAGAGTTTTAGGTAGAGCTTTAAAACTACCTTAAAAAAAGTTCACAATGAAGTTTATTAGACACTTATAAGATATCATCTAATGGTTATATATTTAAGTTCACAAAAATATTTTATAAATTTTTTTAGTGGCAACCAACAGTTATAGTACAACTAGTAGAAAGAGTTAATGAACACTTTGTTTTAATACTAGTTCTTCCTTAACTTTGGCTACATATAATTCTTTAATGATAACAATTAAACTAGCAATATATATACAAGCATTTTTATTGTCACTTCTACCTTACAAGAGTACAAAAAGTCTCTCCAAGTTATTCGCTAAGCTCTCCCTAAGTTTAAGCATAAGTACACAAGACCTTTCTAAGAAAAACACCAAAAAGCTTTTCCCAAAAATTGTATACAATGATTTTACAAGCTATACAACAAAACAAATGGTTTTAACAAGATTCACACTCAAATGAGTGATATTGATGGCCTTCCTCCAAGCAAGCTTGCATTCAACATGAGGAAGGATGGAGCATGATGAAGAAATGGAGCAGAAGCATTGAAATTAGGATAGAAATGGAGTGTTTAGGTTCAGCTATTGTGAGAAACTGAGGGAGAGTTGAGACCAACTCCTAAAGAAGGAAGCTAGATAGGTTTAGAAAGGAGACTAATCTAAAGAGAAATTCAAGACAAGAGTGACTCAAATTGGGCAACATTTCTCTACTAATCTCAAAGTTGAATTACATGTAGTAGATACCTTTATTTATAGGCCAAGAAACCCTAGGGTGGTTTCCAAAAAAGAGAGCCAAAAATCAAATTCAAATGTTTGAATTTTGGACCAAAGGAAACAAGCTTGTGGTCTGAGTTGCCAAGTGTCAAGGTCATGCTTTTCCCATGCATGTGACGTACAAGGAGAGAAAAACCCTAGCTCAGAGTGCAAGCTAGCGCACACCTAGGGTAAAAAAACCATAATTTTAGACGTCACACACAAAGGTTGTCTCTTTTAGGCCCAAAACCATACTACTAGGCCCAAAGCTCAAATAAAAGGTCAAAGAAAATCTTACACTACTTAGCCCAAAATACAAGGTCCAAATTTAATCTATTCTAATATTTACAAACAATGTTGGACCATGAGAAAAGAGTTTATGCCCACTTAACTTAGGTGAAGCTCACTCTTCTTGTATGCACCTGGCCATAGCTGGGGCGTTTTCCATCAGATATAAAATGCAAGACTCCTTGTTCTAAGAGATAATTTAATATATGTAAAGGATTTACAAATATGAACTCTCTTTTACAAATAGTGATATATCATCTTGCTTACATAGTCCAAATAACTGCTAAGTTGTGTCGGGGGTAATATATTTGTCTTGAAACTTTTTATCTATAATGTTTTCAACCCTTACTTGGTTTCCAAACTCCTTAAGTTCCTCAAGCTACAAGAACTTAGCGGCTCTTTGTCTTAGCTCAGCAAGGTTTGATGCATGCTTCTTAAATAAGTTATTCGAGAATGGTCTTGGTTTAAAAGCGGTAACCATGTGATACATGGCGACCTTAAGGTTAAGGTTTTGGATTTTGAATAACACTTTCCTAAATCGTTCCATAAAAGTGTGAAGTTATTCAGGTTTCTCTTGTTTGATGATGATGAGAGTTATTGATATGAAGTGATATGGTCTGCTAGTCGTAAACTATGTCCTAAACTTTGTGACCAAGGTATTGAAGTAGATAAATAAATGAGGAGGAAGGTACGCAAAGCAACTTAATATAACTCCTTCCAAAAATATCGAAAATACTATATAAATAATTGCATTCTTGGAGGGGTGTAGTGTGACTTGCATGATGTATATATCAACATCCTCATTTAGGTATGTAATTCCATTATATTTATCCAACGTGTGACTATTTCAACGTCAAGAAGGTCGTTTTCATAATCCCCTTTGTAAAAAGATGCCAACGAGAAGACGTGTTGAAGTATAGATGCAAACGAGAGGTCGGGATTGTGCATTCTAAAAGTTGTTGACCTCTTGTGTCCTAGGGTAGGTATGTAGATTGGAACCTATGGGATCCCTAGGTTCTTGGTCAGAAGGTAAAGGTATTATCCTACTACCCTCTAATTTTTGCCTCATTTGAGCACTCTCAACTCTTAATGCAACCATTTCCTTAACATTCTAATGATCATATTTTCACTCACATTGAGAACATTTAATCTTAGCTTTGTTGGATCATAATTAAGAATAACTCCAATGTTCTAATTAGAATATGTCCAATTAAGGTTATTTGGACCTCAATTGAAATCATTGATTAAAGTAAGATTTTAGCCTTGTTAGACAATATGATAAACACTAGGCAGTCTAATTTATTGATCTCTGCTAGACCATCTGTGTGCTATAAGTTATGATGATAAATGTTTAAATTCATACATACTATCTTAACATTGGAACATGTGTTTTTGTGTAGTTGAAGGATAAACAAGCCCATACAACATCTACTTTGATACAATGCTAGATTGTATAGTGGACCTATAGACGAGCTAGCAATTAACATGTTCTTGATGATTTGAATTAAACTTAAATAAGCAGGTAAATGATCAAATACTTTCCAAATAAATGAATATTGTGATATGTTGACTAGAATAAATGTTAATTGAATCATATTAATGATTGATGGTCTTATTCACATTAAAAAGGGAAACATGCATAATTCAAATATGGAACAAATTATTATATGCAATTGCGCTTAAATGTGCTTTGTAATTTTATTTGTGATATTGTTTGAATTATTCCCTTAAACAAAAAGATACACGTTTTATGCCAAAGTGATGGAGATACACGTTTGATAATGTAGATTGAGAAAATTCAAGTGTTAGTTTATAAGAGATACATCAATTATATTCAAAGAGCTACATAAGGGAGATGAGAAGGACACACTCTTGATAGATTACATCCTACGTTCCAACGCTCTTAGACTAGTAGAATTGTGCCATTTTTCTATTCTTCATTTTTCTTATTTTCTATTCTTCTCCTTGTCTTCTCCATGAAAGGCTAAACCTCTATGAGTTTATTCTCTTGTGAGTTCACTTTGAATAATGAGGTTTTGTGCAATTCAAATTTATTCTTCATTTTCTATAATAGAATGTGTGCCTAGATCATTTGTTCTTTTTGAATTCTAATTTTTGCTCTTAGAATTGTTTTGAATGCTTGTTGATAATTCTTGTTAGTTTGTTTGATTTTAACAACTTGTTTGCTTAATTTAATATGTAAAAGAATAGAAATCTCACATGTAGAAGCTTGAAAGTGTTAGGTTTTTTAAGGATGGGATTTCACTGGGGAGAACAAACACCAATAAGATCTGAGCCCAACCACATAAGGCATTGACACCACTCTCAACCCAAAACCTTAAGGGACATGCTTACTTGGAACCCGCTCTGATATCACTTGTTAGGTTTATAAAAGAGGTTTCACTGGGAAGAACAAACACCAATGAGATTTGAGCCCAACCACATAAGGCATTGACACCACTCTCAACCCAAAACCTAAAACCTTAAGACAATGAATTTATGGGTCTTTATTCTTATATAGTGTTCTACTTTCTCATTTTTAGTCAATGTGTGACTTAGACTGTGAGATACCTAATAAAGTTATTGATGCTTGTTTAATTAATTTGATTCAAATTGGAAAGTGAAGGAATGATGATTATATAATAACCAATGAAGAATTCAATTGTAAATGAACAGGGAAATCAATCTACTTATTTAATTGTTTTATTTTTATTCTTTTATTACTATCTTCAACAACAACGAACCCCTTTTAATTTACCGCTCCTTTTAATTCTATGCTTTACACAAATGTTTTCGAATTCTAGTTATAGTTTACTAAGATTATAATTGAATTTGTTGGGTAACGCCTTTAGGTTAATTAATTGTATAATTGTATCTATATTTAAAATTTGTTTAAATTTGTTGACTTTCTATACAAAAGGGGTATACTCTTTCAATTTGATTGAACATGACAGTGATCAAATTCATTCTCTTCATTGTCTCCAACTCTTTAAATAATTCCAACATTAGCTTTGTCTAGTCAACATGGTTGTTTTGAGTCTCTTATGAATGATGTCTCTCATCACTCACCATGTTGTGTGTGGTTACCATATGGCTTTGTGAAATGGTCTTCCCTAATCTCATGATGAACACAAAAAATGTTCTTACAAGGTCGAGATGATCCTGAAAGACCACTTACATTATTGAATGACGTCTCAAAGTCTTTTGTTTTAAGCCACTCGATTTTTATGATCTTGATCTTTATTCTAGTGATCTTAGTATTTATTTTCATGATCTGATCTTGGAGTGTAATGTTTACATTGATACTCCAACATTCAAATCAATATTTCAAAATGAAGTTCAATATCACCAATATATGACTTAGTTAAAAGAAGAAATTAACATTTCACCTTGAGATGTTAACCTATTAATACTACCTTTGACCCGTTGAGATGCTAACCTATTAATATTACTTGTATCTATTAAGAGAAGTCCAAATATTCTTTAATCACAGTTTAAATTAAATGTTGTTTAACATAATATTATCTATTACATGATTAGTTGGTAATTCTAAGAATCAATGTCGAGTCAATATAAGTTTCAACCAACCAATGTTGCTGAGAGAATCTCGTGCTTAAGCCATGATGATGGTCATACTAGATGATTTTAGCAACCTTGTAATACACAGATAAACTTGTTTTCATGGACCAATAGTGTTTAAGTCGAAGTAGTGTCTCAAAGAGATTGCTTATCATCTATTTATAATTTTCCATTCTTCAAATTTTTATTCAAGAAAGTGAAGTTATTTTAAGTCATAGTTTGGTGGGGAATGTTTTGTTTTTATTTGTTTGTCGATTTAAACTAAAGGATTCATTAAATGAAAATAAATTGTTTATTTTAATTTTTAAGAGATATTTTAAGCTTCATTTGGACAAGATGATAAATAATCATTTTAACCTTCATTTATATATTTATAATTATTATTAAGATAAATAGTGAATTCAATATAACTCTCGTCGTACACCCTTTGGGCACATTCTGAAAACGTTGACCACTAAAAATGCAGGTGGTTGAAGGCAACCCAAAAAGAATCAGTAAAAATTAGCTTATTGTGAGTAAAATAAATTTACGAGATCTAACTGAAACAGGTTTGAAGTAAGGGAAAGAAATTAACTCTTTATTGTATATATTTCTCCTCTGGTTATTTTAGCAAGCGATTATACAACAAGAGCCGGTGGTAGGTTTCATCTGCACACCAGCACTATAAATTTACAAAAAGTGGAAAAAATGAAAAGTTATCTATAAAATAGTTTTACCGTATGGATGCCATCACCCTTCCTCCCTCTATACAAGGACTGCAGCCGATATGGATAACAAATCTGCTTTCTTTCAGCCAATAATGAAAACATAAAATCAAAGAAAGCAAAATGCCAAAGCAATTATTGCAATGGGGATGAAGCTGTTTAAACTACTGTAGCCACCTACGGAATCGGCTTTCTTCTACAATCTCAACCTTCTCTTGTAATACAAAAAAAAAGCAGCTGAGATACTCTTACATGACAGGAATTGCGAAGCTTTCGGTGTTAACCTGATGCATCCGCTTTTGTGCAGCTTTCACAGCAGCTACTCTGGCTGCATTCGCTGCTCTATTAGAAGCTGCTACAGCTCGGTTTACCCCTTCATCTACCTTTGCCACTTCATACGCTTTCTCTGCTGCTCGTCTTGCTTCCTATTTGTTCAACCAATCAAAACAATTTTTAAGCAAAGTTAAAAGGATAACGCAAGTGATATCCAAAACCAGTATTTCTAATCTCAAATTGTCATAACACAATCGAATGAATCAAGCGATAATAAGGGCAAATATGTTTTTCATACATGTATCGACAATTTTGGTTAAAAAAATTGATTGGTCATCATACAACAACTAATTCTATTTGGACTTTACTCACATATGTTACTTGTGACGTGTTAACCTATTACATTTTTTTTCACATAACTATGTATATCACTGCCGTAACAAATATTGACTGGTCTTAATGCAAAAAGCAGGGTAAGGTAAGCAGACCATATTCACATGTTTAAGAATTTGTGAAATAAATGAGATTTTTTTTTAGTTCTGTTTAGGTCGGTAATTAATCCAAAAAAGCGTCAGTGGGCCAAATAACATGTTAATAAATTATAAAAAGAAATAACGTCTATTCAACTAAAATAAACATGTTTTTTCCTTTAATTTTTTTAAGACAAAATCTAAACAAATATATCATTTTACTAACATTTATAACAAAAATATCAATATTTATAGCATCAAAATTTAAACAACCTTAATTAAAATTTAAGATCCTTGACAAAATACTTGGTAAAATCCACAGTAAGTCTGTGAACCCGAGCATTAAATCCGTTAAGCCCGCAGGTTTTGCAGACTAGACTCAATTTTCCCGATGGTCATAAATGTTTTTTCAAAAGTGAGTTCGTTATTCGCATGGTTTGTGGACTCACCCACCCTAACAAGTATAATTTCATCGTTGAATAGAGAAATGTCTTTGGTCAACTCGTCGACGCCAAACCCCGTCTAGCCAGAGAAGGTTTTCTTGTGGAAGTGGAAGCAGAGGTGTTTGCCACCACCAAGAGCTCAAGGAACTTAGGGATACTGCTTCGGGATTTGTCCAAATTGAAGTGTTTGCAATTTTCCTTTCATTGAGCCCTAGAGCTTATCCAAAATCTAGAATCTAGAGAACCCCTATACAACCTCTCGAGTTCTTCCAGCTCTCCATGAGGTGGCAAACAACTCTTGACTTTCACAAAAATATCCCCAATATTTCCTTATCTGGCGAAAAAAATCCTCATGAACATATAACGCCGCTAACTAGACTTGTCTGCGAGTAGGCATTATGTTCAAAGGATAGTCAATCCACTCACCTTCCTTCTCCTTTCTAGGTAATCATGGTCCAGGGTTAAAATTTATAAATGAATGACTGCTCATAAATTTAACTAAATATAACAATATTTTTGTATTTAAAGAAATTCTTAGTAAACAATAATCCAAAAAAGCCACCTGAATGGTTGCACATGTAAGTAACTAACAAGTCACTTATTTTCTCTCTCTGGTAATGTCTACGTAAGCATTTACTTGACCAGCTAACAGATGTGTGTAAAACCCAAATAAATAATTATTTTGTGCATCAAGACCGGTAAATTTGTTTAATTATACTAAAAAAGAAAACCGACAGTACTTGTATGAAAAAGCATAATAACTTAATACTTTTCACTTAACAATATCCACATCAGCATTTAACATCTCATTTAACAGTTACGACTAAAACTCAAACGGAATTATAGTTGTCGTATGATGACAGATCCATTTTTTGTTACAGTACTAAATGCGAAAATTGACAATGCTTGAATGAAAAACATATTTTATGGTAATAATGAGAAAGGATACTACCCAAGTTAAGTTAGTACAAGGATAGACTGAGACATCATCCTAATCTTTCGAATAACATTATCAATGGCAACCAGAAATGACATACTACATAGGACCCTATGTGAACAATGAGATAAAATATTCAACACTATTCACCCTTATATATATATATATATATATATATATATATATATATATATATATAACTTTAAAGAAACATTTAACAAGAACCTACACAAATAATTCATAAACATATAGAATGTACCTGCACTGCATTGAGCACTTTGGAATGAGATAGACCAACAGGAGAAACAGGATTAGTAGTGCTTTGAGTGCTTGGAATGTCAAGAAGTCCATTTTGCCAGTGACCGGATTGGGTTTCACCATTTCTAAATGTATACATGCCAAGTCCTTGCCTTCTACCTTCATGCCAGGCTCCTTCATATAGATGGCCAATTGCAAAATGATATATCCCAAAACCATGCATCTTGTCCGCAAAGTATTCACCCGCATATGTATCACCATTTCTAATTAAACAGATGTAATTAAATTCAAAGAAATGCCACAAATAAACTTTTGATGGTAAGCAGAGAAAAAGGAACACAATTCCATACATAATGTTCACAATAAGGCGTAAAAGTTATTTTTCAGAAATGCTTGTTATACACCAGGATACACCGATGCTTAACATGATGAAGCACCGATTGTTGCATGCCAAGGATCCAACAAATTGATACTAACCACACTGTTAGATTTGCAGAGGAAAATGCAGTGGGTATATTTTGAAATATTCAACACAGTATCTACCAAAAAGTCCAATCATCAGAGAACAGATAAATTGTAACGAAAAAGGGTAAAAATAGATAAACAAAGGATGGAGCTTATTGAGTATCATTCTTCTCCCTGAATTTGAATCAAAATGATAACAGAATCAGAAAAAAGACAGAAAAGAATAAATACAGACTAATGTTTGACACAGGCACTGCTCGAGTAAATCTGAGTGTTGAAGATCCATTTCAACCTCTGCTCCGAAACCAAAAGTTCTCCTCAATTGTTTTTCCTCTCGTATTTAATATACCCTGTCATTTCTCTTTCCCACTGCATAACCAATTTTTTATTGTTTCAGCAAACTGACTCATTCTATTTCTTATGCTCTTGAAAATCGAAATGCCTATCTCTTGCATTCATCATCTGGATTGTAGAGCACATCATACCTACAACTAGGAGTGACAATGCGGATCGACCTGACCCGTTTAAGCCCATCTTTTACTTGGTCCGCAAAATGCAGACTGGACTGGCCCGCCCCGCATTGATAATGTGGGCTCAATAATCTGGCCTACCCGCATAGGTCCTGACCTGCTTATTTTTATTTTTTGTGATTAAGTTGAGTGACCTACAAATTGGGGAACTTTGACAAATTCACAAAAATCAGGGCTTCCAAAATAACCATTGAATATGCTAGTTGAAAAATCCATCAGTCTCAGCCTTGTCAGTTAGAAGTGCGGTGCACTTCCATATGCATTAGTTTCATATGAGGGCAAATACTCTAGGCTTTCCCTAAGTTACTGTCTAATATACCCCTTCATTTGTGTATACATTATTTTTCTAATTAATCAGTCACATGTCTAGTAAATATTCTACTGGTGAAAAACTTTGCCTCTTCCCGACTTCTTTCTTCAGTCCATTCAAAGACATACCTCCAAGGTATTTCAGATCCCTGCAACGCAAAAGGACCTACATATACAATTACAAATTATTCTCTTTAATCTTCAAAAATATGACATTGGCTTCAGACCAAACAACAACTTATGTATATTCCGCATCATAAGGATTGAACCCTCCTAATCACGGTTACACACACAGAAAGCGGAAGAAGAGTGAATTAGTGAACAAAATTCCCACCATTAGAGCATGGAAAGCACCAGAAAACCCCAGAGCAATCATCACAACTTGCAACCTTCGCCATCCAACAACAGTTTAAACTCAAAATAAGACCCACCTGCAAGTATCTTCTCCCAGATACAGGAAAATGTCAAGCTTCTGCAAGTATCATACCTTCCCTCAAAAATGTGTATACTTAATAGTGGATGTTGATGATATAGTCATTACAAAGAATGATGCTACCTGAATATCTCAGCTAATGGAACATTTGTCTAAATATTTTCAGATCAAGAATCTTGGATGCCTCAAAAACTTCTTAGGTATTGAAGTAACTCAATCAAAAGAAAGTGTTGCAATCTCTCAAAGGAAATATGCTCTTAATATCCTAAAAGATGCAGGTATGATTGACGGTAGACCAGTGGATAGTCCTACAAACCTAAATAAAAATGTAATGACAAAATAAGATAAATCTTTCTTTGATTTGAAAAGAAATAGAAGACTGGTTGAAAAACTTATTTATCTTACTATTACTAAACCTTATCTATCTTTTTGCAGTTAGTGTTGTTAGTTGATTCATATAGGCTCCTTGTATTGACCATTGGAATGTTGTCATTTGTATCCTAGGATACCTCAAAAAGACTCTAGGACAAGATTTGTTATATGAAGATAAAGGAAATACTCAAATCTCCGGATATTGTAATGTTGATTGGGCATTGTAATGTTGATTGGGCAGGATCCCTTACTATCAAACTCTACTACGGGATATTTTATTTTCATTGGAGGAAATATTATTGCTTGAAAAAGTAAGAAACAAAATGTAGTTTCCTAGCAATAGTTGAAGTTGAAAAACCAGGTTGCACTCCACATTGCTTTCAATCCAATGTTCCATGAGAGCACTAAACACACAAAGATTGACTGTTACTTTGTTCAGGAAAAGTTGTTGCCCATGGAAATTTGTAAGTTTATCAAATCCAATTATCCACTAGTCGATGTGTTAACAAGATCCTTAAAGGGAACTCAAATTGAATTAATTTGTTCTAAGCTTGGTACATACAATTTATATGCTCCAACTTCAAGAAGAGTGTTAAAATAGGTATGAAATATAGGTAGGTAGTCGTATTGGCAAAATGTTATATGTTGTACCTATTATTGTACCTATTATTGTACCTAAATCTAGTTGATTTTTGCTCTTCCCTATACTCATTGTATCAAAACTTTGTCAATATAAATATGAGAACATAAGAGGAGTGTTCAAACTCTCTCAAACACTCTTAAATATAGTCTCTTTTATTTCTCAACTGATACTAGTTGATAGAAACAGGACCAGAGAAGAAACAAAAATGAAAATTGAACTTTTAGGACCAGCCTTTTCTCCTTGATTCTGAAACATTATGACCGTAGAATCAAGAGGGAAGATGAAAAAGGTGGGATACAAAAAATTATACCTAACAGCTTCCTGAAATTTGAGTGTCCTAATGCTCCCCTCCAAACTAACTCCAAAGCTAAAAGCTCCTCCCTACTATTCGTACAACGTTACACCTACCTCACTATCTCTCCCACCCAAACTGTAGAACTAACCCTCTTCCCAGTCAAATATGGGGGAGTTCAAAAGCTTTAATATGACAGAATAGTAAAAAATCAATCCCATCTGATTGGGAAAAGTAAACATGACAATAATTAAAGAACGGGATTGTCTCAGACTATGACTATGACTTGTTGTTGCTAGTGGTAAAACAGTAGTAAAGTTTGAAACAAAAACACAAGCTCACATAAAATACCATGTTCATTTTTGGTGATAAACCGTCCTAAATGTGCAAAGAAAGAGATCATATACAAGGTTATAGTTTATGTTAAAATAAATCTTAATTGGTTTCGCAATTTTAGCAGTTGTGTTTTCATAAATTCTAAACAGCAAGAAAACACAATCACTGCATATTTGTGCAAAAACCTAGCAGCTTGGAATTGAAGCGGTCCAATTTTTCTGAAGGCTGAAGATGTGTTAAAAATGAATATCCTCAAAAATTGGCTACATAAGACGTATCCACCTAATCCATTGTTATCAACAGGTGCACTGAACTACAGAAGGGAAACCAGGATATTTTCTAATCTGAGAACTACATAACATGTAATACTGATGCTCACACTCAGTAACAGAACCTCCCTCCAACAGCAATCAAAGATACACAGTATCATTCCAATCCAACACAGACGCGCAGCCACCGAAACACCCACACACACATATATATATAGAAAACAAAACCTATCCCCAAGTTCACTACTCTCTCCAAAGTTAGCTTAGAACAATTGTAAACTTTAATTAATTGTTACACAACCCCATAACAGCTATTGAAGCAATCATAGACAAAAAAGCACAACAAATTAGAAGCCAACCTGAAATGGTAATGACCAAGGCCATGCTTGACACCCCACTTGAACTCTCCAACGTACCTACTCCCATCCTCGCACGTGTGAACACCACACCCGTGACTTTGTCCATTAGACCACTCGCCGGCGTACACATCCCCGGTGTAAAACCTATACACCCCAAACCCATGTCTCAAACCCTGCCGGTAACACCCTCGGTAGCGACTCCCACGCGCCCAAGTCTCCACCCCATAGCCATCGTATTTTCCATCCACCCAATCCCCCTCGTACCTCCCACTCCTACTATAATAATACACCCCGCTCCCGGAACACTTCCCTCGGTGAAACTCCCCCTCGTAAACGTCGCCGTTCCCGAAGACCTGCACCCAGCACCCCGACGCCACGCGCTTCTCCGACTTGGGCCGCGACCCAATCGTCCAGAACACCGGCAGCTGCGGCGCGGGGCGGGTGACCACAGCGGACGGCGACTTGAGCCGAATAGAGCGGAGCGGCAGCGGAAACGCGAGGTTGAGAGAGAACACAAGCGCGGCGGAGAAGGCGATCGCCGAAAGAAGGTCGAGGAGGAAGGAGCGCGAGACGAGGAAGTAGAGGTAGAGGAGCGGCACCGCGAGTAGGAGCAACGCGCGCTGGCGCCTGACGCGACGCAGCGCGCGGAAGGCGGCGCTCTTGGCAGCGACCGTTACGGAAAAGAAGGCGGCGTTGTGCGACTTGAAGAGAGGCGGCTGGGCGTGCGGGTGGAGGTGCTTCTGCTTCGAGAGCGAGGGCGGAGGGGTTACCTGCGGCGGTCCGGTGCGCTGTTGCGGTGGGGAGATATCGATTTCAATTTGCGGATAGAATTGGTGACGGTGGTGCGGGTGTTTCTGGTATTGCAGGGGCGGCGAAGGATTGAAATCGGAAGAGACGCCTACGCTTTCTTTTCCGATCTGAACCTCTGATTTCTTCTGATGCATTACATAAGGGAAAGAAATCGAAAATCACTCACTCGCTCGCTCGCTCCAACGATTCCGTTATTATCACGTTCCAAATCTTCTACTTGCTATTCTCTGTGTTTTGCTTTTACGGCGTGTCGTTTTGTTTCTTTCTTTGTACCGCCTTTTAATTTCTGGCTCTCGGAGTGGTGGAATTGTGGGTTTAGCGAATCTCTCTCGGGGCACCGCGATGGATGTCTTGTGCTTGAAAATCGGAGTCTGCAAATTGAGTGGAAAATGGAAAGCACAAAGCCAATGGGGAAAATTTTATTTCAAAAAATCTTTTATACACTAGATTTTAAATTAGATTACGGAACTATCCAACCAAACCATATATATATTCCTTTGGACTTTTGCATTTTGAAATCTCATTACGTTAACTTCAAGGTCGCTTTTTCCTTTTTTTTCTTTTTCCTGATATATATAATATAATTGCGGTGGCTGATTGGATCATTAGATGATAATTGGGAAATATAAGTTTGTATTTTATTTTTATTATATTAACTATTTAAATAATTTAACACTATTTTTAAATTTTTTTAATATTTAATTTTTTACTAAATGATGATGCGTAAGCGTAACCGATAATGTAATTATAAAATTTAAATTTGACAAAGAAAAAGTTAGTGTCAGAATATAAGAAAAGTTATAACAAACAAAATGTAAACTTTGTTTCTTTTTACGGTCAAAATATTTTTGAGCTAAAAACATAGTTTTTCAGTTTTTATTTACAGTTTTTAATTTGAATCTCTAGACTTCAGAAAATATTTGATTCAATACTTAATTTTTTATATGCTATTTTATCTTTTTTATACACTAATTAACTAAATTGTTCGTGATAAAATAAAATAAAAATGTTTATTTTTAAGGTCAAATACTAGATTAAATTGAGAGAATAAGATTATGTAGCATTAAATATTAATAAAGCATCGTATATAACAATGAAATAATATGGTATTGGTATATTTGTCATTGAGCAAGTCTTTCACTCCTCGTCTGTGTTTTCTTGGCCGAAAATTTTACGTCGTGAATCTCACGTCCCTAGTTCCTTTTTCATTTTGTCTTTCACACCTTTCTTTGTCACTCAATTCTTAGCTTAAACAAATGTATAATTATGAAAAAATATATATATTTCTTGATTTTTCTTTATCTTCAATCAATATTTGGGGTGTCCAAATTTTTGTTGAATTACTTTTCAGTCTATGTTTTCATTCAAAAATATAAGTTGGGGTTCTCTAATATTTTATAATCTCAATCTGATTTTTAAATTAATGTAATTTGATCTTCTTGAAGCAAAATAATAATTTTTCATCAAAATTGATACTAGGATTATGTAAATTTCATCAGTAAAGAAAATCATCCTTATTTACAACTTCAATCCTTGATGAAAAAATATTGGTCCGATTCCAGAAATATAATGAAAAAATGACAAAATTGTATCATTTTTTCAAAAATTGAGAAAAAAAAACTAGAGGACCAACTTGATATTTTTTAACAAAAAAATGAACTTAAAGATAATTCCAAAAATTTTATATAAACTAGTAAAAACATTGTATTTACATTTTTATAATAATAAAAAATAATAAAACTATAATTATTGTTATAATTAAATATAAATAATTTTTTTAATAATTAAATTTAAAAAATAATCAAATACTTCATATAAAAAATAGTTAAATTAAACAAATAATAAATTAAAAATAATATTAATAAAATAATTATTTATATATAAAAAATATTTAAAAAAATTAGAAAATAAATGTGGAAAAGAAAACGTTTTCGCATCTATAAATATAAATGTATAAAAAATTATTAAAATATCAAATATATAAAATATATAAAATATATTAAAATATTAAATTTTGAAAATACATATATAAAATTATATAAATATAAAAAAAAATTGGGGCCATGGTCCCCTTTATCAATCCTAAGGTCCGCCATTTCTTTTTTCAATCCATCCCAACGATGCATAAGTTGAAAAGTAGATTTATAATAAAATAATGGTCCTCTCCAAGAAATTTCAACGTCTTTTCCTTTTTTCTTTTAAACCCTTAAAGGAAGGTAAGGATTGTTGTGATTCTTTTTTAAAATATTTATGTTTCTCTTCTCGATTACTTACAATACTTTATGAAAACATTTTGTGAAAAATACCAAATCCAGTGAAAATTTTCGTATTTATTTGATACATAAAGTATAATCAAGTTTTCATTTATATTAGAGAATGTAAAAGTTGGAAAAGTTTAGTTTTTCAACAAATTCATAAAATTATTTTCTTATATAAACAAATAAAGAATATAATTACGTTAATCCAGAAGTAAATACTTCATTGAATAATATTTAAACTAATTTTTTTAGTTAGTCTTTAAAATGAATGATGATAACTAATAGAGATAGTTAATTGACCAATGTCAATTGTCACCTATCATAACAAGTTATGACTATGGTGTCAACTGAAATGTTACTTAATGTATCATGTCATTAGACTACCTTTGTTACAACTAATCAACATGAAAGATAGATTTTAACCTAGGATATTAATTTTTAATTCAACGCTTTTAGCGACTAACTAGAAGGCAACATGCACTTTCAAAGATTTGAAACATTATTCGATAAAAATACTTATATTCTTGTGAGTTACTGAAAATGTCAAGAACTAGACATTGTTTAAGTAATTGAAAGAAACTAATATGAAAACTAACGTGATTTTCATGTGTCTCAATCTCTTTGTTAAAAGATTCTTTTAAAGTTGTTTTAATACTTAATTACTTTCAAATATGCAAAATGTGTCTTGATCGTCTTATTAAAAGGCTTTTAAACTGGTTTTGATAATTAAACACCCTTTTTTAAAAATTCAAAAGTTTTTAGTTATATAATTCAACTCCCCTTCTTGTATGTTTTTGCTTAAGAGTATTACACAATTGAACTTCGATTTAGTTGATTGAGAAAGACAAATTGCTAATAAATGTATCACCTAATATTGGTTTCCTTTTTATATACATAATGACTATCTAATAAGATGAAAACAAATTTATGGACAAAATAAATTACTTTATAGACTTGTTGGAACCATTATTACCATATTATTTTGGAAAACAACTTCTAATGTTTGGCAATCATTTACACTTTGATTCTTGACTTCCTTCATATTCTTTGTCTCAAATAATCTTTTCAACTCATCTTCATTTGTTATATTTTGGCTTATCATATTTCAATCAATACACATTGTTTTCTTGATTTAACAAACTTTTGTTTATTTTACCTTTCATTCATCATTTCTTTCTACACTAGTGCAGAAAAAGCCTATTACATCAGTTATTTTGGGCTTATTACATCGGTCATCCGACCGATGTGGTAGTGCCCGATGTAATAAGTGTTTGATATATTACATCGATCCCCGGATTCGATGTAATATCTGTAACATATTACCTCGGTGCACTGTAATCGTTGTAAGCGCTTCAAAAATAAGAAAACAGATCCTGAACATATTACATCGGTTAATGTACAAAACCGTTGTAATATGGGTGTTATTACATCGGTTATGGTCACAACCGATGTAATAGAGACATGATTTTTTTTTTTTAAAGTCGATATGTTTTGGGAACTATCCAATAACCTGCAAAAGTCACAAAAATTCCAGATTCCAAACAATTCAAATTTTTGTTTCCTAAAATACAATCATTTACTAAAGCCTATCAAAACTATTAGGCTAAATGTTAAGGCCACAAAATACCTAAAATATCCAAAATAAAACATTTCTAATTACTATCAAAACTAATGTTTTAGCTTAAAAAAATATCTTGCCCATTCCTTACGAATTTCTTCAACTTTATCTTTACCAGTGGCTCGACTCCATCAAAAACCTGAAATATGGAATATATTAATTATGGTGTATCATAGGAAGCAAAGTTAAACATCAATAATTGAATTAACTCTTACATCGGCCCATGAATCAACAATGGTAGCACGAACTATAGTCCACATCCAATGCATAACGTAGTATCCACATTCTAAGCTTCCACGTTGCCTATTGCACTAATATATGAAATTTATGTAATTAATATATGAAGAACTAAGACATTTTTTGTTGATAATATGTAGATTCAATGCAAAGTACATACCTTAGGATAAATCCAATCAAGATGAGATGAAGATGCAGTGGATTTACCATCCAAGACACCACTTACATTAATAGCACTAAAATAAAAGTCATTAGTAATTTACAATATAATCATGATAAAACACATTACATTTGTAATGAACACATACCTTTGTATTAAAGTTTTCATTTCTTTGCTTGGCTTCTTGTGCAATGAACAAAACCATACGATAATACGGTCTATGGGGCAAATAATAATCAATTGTCAATGACACCTGGTAAATAAGAATTTTAGTTAGTGATATGAAATTAGTTAGATGATAACTAAAGTAAGAGTCCAACTTACCCTTCAATATAAGAGGCGATGTAAATTCTTTTCTTGGATTCATGAATCCATCGTTGAATATATCTTTAAGTGTGCATTGATCTATTCCCAAACTTTTGTATAATTTGAGGCTCAAGGAAACCATAAATATCATTGTGCCCCGCATTGACAATTAATTCATTTAGATAACTACATTCATACAAATTCAGAAGGCTAAGGTTGATTTCACAAAAAACATAAGATAAATGCAAAATCTAAATTTAGAATGCACTCACATAATCCAAAGTTGAATGATTGTAATGTTCAACATCTGACTACCCTGTATTATTTCCTACAAATCTAACATGTTCACATACAAAGGTATATTGCCATTGTCAATGCCAAATATTGTTGCATCCCAAGGAATGGGAAAAGGTTCTTGATTAGGGGTGGCAATACAGGCTGAGCCCAACGGGCCAGCCCGTTAGCCCGTTATTAAAGGAACGGGTTGGGTCAGAATTTTCAACCTGTGGCCCGTTCTAACCCGGCCAATCTAGCCCGTCAATAGGTCGGGTGCATGACAGGCTAGCCGCAGGCTGACCCGTAACCCGTGTGTGAAAAAAAATTAATGAAAGGTTGGCCTGTGTGTGATGAAAGGCTGACCCGTGTGTGATGAAAGGTTGGCCCGTGAGATAAAAGTTTTCTTTTCTTTCCTTTCGTAGAGTTTCTTCTTTTCTCCCAAATCAGTGACCCACTTCGCACCACTAGACCACCCCAAATCAGTGACTAGACGCACACCACCACGCACGCACCACCGATCCACCTCGCACCACTAGACCACTATGCACAGGTGACTGGCGACGACGACAGCGACGGCGTGAGTCATGGAGGAAGATAGCGACGACGTACAGTGACCCACTTCGCATCTAATCTCTGACGCGAGCAACGATCAATGCGAACAACGATCTCTCCCACTTCGAATCTAATCTCCAACGGTGGAACAACGATCAATGATTGACGCAAGCAACGATCATCATCACGATTGACGGCGATGCAGGTTCGTTCCCGATTTTCAATTTTTGATTCCACTTTGTGCCCTAATTTCTGGTTCTACTACTGCCATGGTGATTTTGAATTTTTGATTCCCCTTTCTGCCCTAATTGTTGTGTTCTTCTACTACTACCAATGACATTGAATTATTGTTTGTGCTGAATCTGATTGGTCTCTGTTTCTGCTATATATTTTTCGATTCCTCAATTCTGCCATTGTTATATGTTTGGTACCTTGGAATTGGGTGGTGGCGGCATTGCGTGCATAGGCTCATATGGGAAAATATTGACAATTGGTGGCACTACGTATTGGTCTTTATTTATGCTATTGTTATTTGTTTATTGCATTACTGTATCAGTTTGGTTTGGACAATTTTCGATTGTGGCAGTGCGTATTGTAATGCTTACTATTGTTGTGTTGTGTTGTGTTATATTGTATATGTCATCTTTAGTTTTTCAGTTTAGGTTTTGTGTGATAGGAACCTCATAAAAATAATGGATGATTCAGTTAGCAAACCTAATGATGGGGATGTCCATGAAAAACCAAATATTGTAACCGACAATGTGATTGAGGATAACAAAAGTGGTGAAACTAATAAGAAAAAGAAGAAGTTATCATCCTCTGATGTTTAGAAATTCTTTACTAAGATTGGGGTTTGTGAGGATGGAAAAGAAAGGGCAAAGTGTAATGGGTGTAACCAAAAGTATAATTGGTGGTGTAAGATATGGTACTTCCCATTTAAAGCGTCATATTGAAAAGTGTACCAAATGTAGATTTGATGATGTGGGTCAAATGATGGTGGACATGCAAGGAAAATTGAAAGCCAAAAAAATAGACCAAATGGTGTCTCGTGAATTGTGTGCTAATTTAATTATTCGGCATGGCTTACCATTCAAATTTGTTGAGTACCCGAACTTAGGACTTGGATAAGTTATTTGAATCCTGAAGCAATTCTTGTTTCTAGGAATACTATTAAGAAGGACATATTGAGAATATTTAAGAGAGAAAAGATCAAGTTAAAGGGTGAGTTGCATAACATTACAAGTAGGATTTGTTTAACCTCTGATCTATGGACATCTTGCACTACTGAAGGTTATATAAGTTTAACAGCACATTATGTTGATTCAAATTGGAAGTTGAGGACCAAAATTCTTAACTTTTGCCATTTCCCTCCAACTCACACTGGATTTGAGTTGTCTAAGAAGATAAATGCATGTTTGCATGATTGGGAAATTGAAAAGCGAATATTTTCTATCACCTTGGATAATGCTTCTAGCAATGATGTATTGGTGAAAACTTTAAAAAATCAATTGGTTTTAAATAATTCATTGGTTTGTAGTGGAGAGTTCTTTCATGTGCGTTGTTCTACTCATATTTTAAATTTGATTGTACAAGAAGGGTTGAAGGTACTTGGTGATGCTCTTCATCAAATTAGAGAGAGCATCAAGTATGTGAGAGGTTCTGAAACGGGAATGATTAAATTTAAAGAATGCCTTCAACAAATAGGGAACATTGATTCATCAAGTGGATTGTGTCTAGATGTTCCTACAAGGTGGAACTCAACCTTTTTTATGCTTCAAAGTGTTGTTAAATACCAACGGGATTCTGAAAATTTACGCTTAGTTGATGAGAATTACAAGTATTATCCATCTGAGGAGGCATGGAAAAGAGCAAAAAAGATCACTGTTTTCTTGTCCCCATTTTATGAAATTACAAATTTGATGTCTAGCTCAAGTTATCCTACATCCAACTTGTATTTTTTTCAAGTTTGGAAAATTCAATGCCTTTTAATGGAGAGTGTGCAAGATGGAGACGAAGTTATAAGAAATATGGCTGAAAAAATGATGGTGAAATTTGACAAATATTGGGATGAATACAATATTGTTCTTGCATTTGGGGCAATTCTAGACCCAAGGATGAAATTAGTTACATTGGGTTTCTTCTTTGAAAAGGTTGACCCTCTTTGTTGGGAACAAAAGGTGGAGAAGATAAAGGACAAAATGTACATTTTATTCTCTCAATATTCTTCAAAGACTTCAACTTCAAATGCTCAAAAGTGTTCCATGAGTGATGCGTTATCCTCATCTTCTACGAAGCCAAACCTATTTGATGTAAGTTATTTACTTTCTTCTAATTTTATAATAATTATTGTTCATACTAATATTCTTTCATTTTGTTTATCATGTTAGGAATTACAACAACGTAAACTTCAACTAGTGGCTAAAACGGGAAAGAATCAACTTTATACATATTTGGATGAGCCAACATTGGATATTCATTTTTCAGTAGCTATAGATGTTCTTGAATGGTGGAAGAGTAACAATGAACGTTTTCCAGACCTTGCTTTGATGGCTAGGGACTTGCTAAGCATTCTGATTACTATTGTCGCATCTGAATCAGCATTCAGCATTGGTTCTAGGATTCTTAATAAGTATAGAAATTGTTTGTTGTCAACAAGTGTGGAGGCAATTATTTGTACTTGCAGTTGGAAGCATGGTTTTTGTGATGGTAAATTGTTTATTATTGAATTGTCATTTCATTGTAAAGCATCCTCACTTATTGAATTGCCTTTTTTTAACAGAAGTTGGATTGAGTTCAGATTTGTTGGGTTGGAATCAGATTACTGGAATGTGAATTTTGAATGAGAAGGCTGATTGCAATTGTTCCAAAAGAGTTGTAGCAGAACAAAATACATGCAACAATATTTCAGCATTGTTTTAGATTTTATTTTGTTTCTTGTAAGGGAAAATTTGTAATTTTCTTGGATAGTCAAATTAGTTAGTTTAGATTACTTTGTTCGGAGCTTTATTTGTGAAACTACTCTTCAATGCATGCATTTCTGTTCTATTTTGAATCACAGGTATTGCCATTTTTTTTCAAATCACAGGTATACGGGCTGGCCCGTTAGCCCGTTAGCCCGTCATGGGACGGGGCGGGCTGAGGTTTCTGGCCTTTTTTCTCTTAATGGGCTGGCCCGTCCCGGCCGTTTTCAACGGGCCAAAAATGGGTCGGGCCAAAACGGGTTAGGCTGGCCCGTTTTGTCACCCCTATTCTTGATACAAATCAGAAGAAGCCACAATCTATAGAAGCATATATTTTTTCATTTAACTTTTTATGTCGCTTTGCATCTTCCATGAAGTGGAGAAGATCATTTCTCCAATGGGTGTTTTTCTTTAACTGAGATTCGAATGTAGGATGATGAAGGAGGCACTAGTGGAGAAATAAATGACGATACACAATAACAGAACAATGCAAGTGATGTTCTTCCATTTGCTAAAAGGTGAGTTTAATGCACAAATGACGCAATAAATGAACCAAATAGGAACATGAAGAAGCAACACAATGGAATACAAAGCAATAAATAATACATTCTGGATTTTATGACCCAGAACACATCTCTGTTTTCTATAATAATTTCATATTATACGATCCGGAATATATTATTAATTTAAATATATTTCTGATTGTTTAATTCAACATGTACTTTCAAATTTGAAAATATTTTTCTGATTACATAATTTATAATGCAAAATTTTTTAAAATGTATTTCGGATGCTGTAATAAAAAAAAATTCAGATTATATAATTTGAAATGTGTTTCAACATTTTTCAGTAAGGATAAAATAGGCAAAAAAACATTACCGGAAGTCGACTTCTGGAAATCAAAAAATTAATTCTATAGAAATAAACTTTTTGATTTTTGGAAGTCGACTTCCGGTAATGTTTTTTGATTTTCGGAAGTCGACTTCTGGTATTAATTTTTGACTTCCGGAAGTCAACTTCCGGTGATATATTTTGACTTCCAGAAGTCGATATCCGGAAGTCATTTTGGGGGTGTGATGTTCGTGGGTTTCCTTAAATGGTCAAAGGGTTTTTTGGGAATTTAAAGAAATTTTGGAGGTGTAGAAGAAATACTTGGAGGTGTAGGAAGAAAGACCCTTTTCTATTTAAACGCGCTTTTCCAATGGGCTAGTGCCGACTGCCTGCTTTTTACACCCACACCAATTTTATTTTTGAAATTTCTTCCTACACCTCCAAGATTTCTTCTGCACGTCCAATAACCTCTTAAAATCCAAAAATATTCTTTGACCACTTGAGAAGAGCAATGTAGATCACAGCTCCAAATTTATTTTCAGATGTCAACTTCCGGTAAAAGATCTTTTCAGATGTTGACATCCAATAAAAAATTTAGACTTCTGGATATCAAAAGTATATATACCAAAAATCGACTTCGAAAAATATATATATGTAGCGGAAATCGACTTCTAAATAAATATATATATATATATATTCGCATTTTTTAATTTTCAAGAAATTTAAGTTAAGATCAATAACAAATATATAATTTTTAAAATAGTTGTTAAATATAAAATTAAAAAAGAAATAAGATATGTAAAAAAAATTTAAATAATGATTTAAGACAAAAGAGATTTCTAAAAAAATGATTAAAAGTAAATTATTTATAAAATAATTAATTTTTAAAATAACTAAGGGTAAAACGGATATTATGAAATGTGGACAAAAAAGAAGAATCCTCTTTATTATTATAATAATAATAATATAATATAATATATATATAAATATATATATATATATATATATATATATATATATAATAGATATAGATAGATATATAGATTATTATAGATATATAATTATATATATTCGTTTTTAAAATTTTTAAATTTAAATTTAATTTAATATAATTCATTAAAAAATTAATAAAAGAAAAAATTAAATATATATATATATATATAAATAAATAAATAAATAAATAAATAGAAATCGTTTATATATATATATATATTATATATATATATATATATATATATATATATATATATATATATATATATATATATATTTGTTTTTTATTTTTTTGAATTTAATGTTTTATTATTTTAATTTTACTTATTTTATAAATATTTTTATAATTAATTTATTTATGTGATTAATATACATTCTTTTATATTTTATTTGAATTTATTTTAGTTTTATTTAAATTTTAAATATTTAATTTTTATTATATTTTCTTTATTTTTTATTGTATTTTTTTGTAATTTTAAGTTTATATTGACTTTAATATAATTTATTAAAAAATTAATAAAAGTAAAAATTAAACATAATTAAAAAAAAGCAAATATATATATATATATATATATATATATATATTCTTAATTTTTTATTTATATTTTTTTATATTTTAATTTAAGTTATATTTTAATTTTATTTATTTCATAAATATTTTTGTAATTATTTTATTTATATAATTAATATACATTTTTAATATTTTATTTGAATTTATTTTAGTTTTATTTAAATTTTAAATATTTAATTTTAATTATATTTTTGTAATATATTTTTTTATATTTTAAAATTTTCAATTTACTTTATTATAGTTTGTTAGAAACTTAATAAAATTAAAAATTAAATACAATTAAAAAATAAACTTTAAATTTAATAAAATGAAAACGATATATATTTAAAATCAACTTCTAATAAATAAATATATATATATATATATATATATATATATATATATATATATATATATATATATATATTTCTTTTAAAATCGTTTATATATTTTTGGAAGTCGAATTCCATTTCTTTTAATTCATTGTTTCTATTTTTTCAAGCCAACATGTTTTACAACACACTTCACCCTTATTTTATTTCCACAACCATTTTTCCAAAATGGGCTAAAAACCTAATCTTCAAAACATTTTCATCCCCATATTTGTCTGCACACACTTTTTTTTGTTGGCTGAGATATGTTTTTAATATCTTTACTGGTTTACATTACTCTTCATACTCTCCCTAAAATCTATTTCTATGATATGTTCACCTTTCTTTCTCCTTTAACTAAATTGTATTTTTCATCAGGACGATGATATTTTGACATCAAAAATGTTTTTACACTCCTTTTGCACTACTTTTCACTTTCTTTCTTTTTTTTTCTTTACAAATACAAAAGTTCACTTTTTTATGACCATTTTACACCCCTACAGTGGGTTGTGAAATGGTTTTTTTTTATACAATCATTTATGGCCGACTAATATCCTTTTCAAATAATTCAAAAATATAAAAGAATTTTAAAATTATAAAATATCAAACGTAATTATGTGATCCCTAATTTTTATTGTGAATGGAGAGATACATAGAAGTAAAACTAGTCATTGTCAAGTTCATCTAAAAAAAATGATTTTCCAAAGAATTTTATAAAACTACGTAAATCATGATTTTCCATTATGAATGGAAATACATATGAGTGAGGTCAATTTTTATCGGGCCTAAAAATTTGAAAAACTATTTTTACTTCTTTTGTATAATCTTTTTCTTATTTTTGGAGAAAAATAACATTTAAAAAAGTAATTATTTTTCGCATATTTAATTAAAGATATCATTTTTTGAGAGGCATTGTAGGGGGCTAACACTTTCCCTAGATGTAACCGACTACATGATGAAAAATAAATAAAAAAATAGAAAAAAATAAGTAAATAATAAGTAAAAGAAAACAAAAAAGAAGAAGAGATAAAAGTAGAAAAAAAAGTCCAATCCATGTTTTTCACTATTTTTTATCCACGCCACACTGTGTTTTCTTTTTATACCTCCATTGCATGTTTGGTTAACAACCCAAAACCATTTTGATGACCAAACCACTTTTTTCTTTCTTTTAAAACAATGTTTTTAGTCCAATCCACGTTGTTACCAAAACCCTTTTGGGGCCTTCTCCCTGCACCTCTAAAGATTCTTCTATACCTCCAAAATTTACCATTTTGACCTTAATAAATAATTTACATGTCTCGGTGGTTGAAGAATTAAAACTGAATTTACTGTGGCTGGTTTTGCTTTTATTACTACAATGATGTACCCCCAATATTTATGTTCCGTTCTTTCTTCTGTTTTCGTTCTCTCCTTCTTCTCTCCGTTTGTTATTGTGTTGTCTTAAGTGATCCCCCTGCTTTCCATCTCTTTCATTTGAATGTGCTCTCTCCAGTGGTGCTCCTTGCTTTCCCTCTCTGAAGGTTGTAACACTGGTCTGCTTCAAGCTCCTCCAACCTCATTCCATACTAGTTGAAACTTCTCAACGCTTTTCTCTAGAAAGTTCTTCTTGCAAGTTAGTATGCTTTCCACTTTCCACTTTAATCATGTTTGTTATTAATGGATTGTTGGAATATTGTCTGTTGCAAGTGATATAGTTATATTTTATTTGTGATCATTACGGATGTCGAGATCCGTTTCAGGAAAATATGAAACAGATGTCTACATCCGTTTCATTTTTTTTTGTTTTTTTTGTACTATGAATATCGAGATCCGTTTTAGAAAACTGTGAAACGAATGTCGACATCCGTTTCATTGTTTTCTTTTTGTATTACGGATGTCGAGATCCGTTTCAAAAAAATGTAAAATGGATGTCGACATCCGTTTCATATTTTTCTGAAACGGATCGCGACATCCGTTTCGTTGTTTTTTTCTTTTTTTTTATGAAACGGACGTGGAGATCCATTTCAAAAAAGTGTGAAACGGATGTCGACATCCATTTTAATAAAAAAACAAAAAAATTAATGAAAGCGGATGTTCGTTTCACACTTTTTTTTTAAATGGATCTCAACATCCCTTTAGTATTTTTTTTAATCCCATTTGGGTATTATAATTAATAACTGTTGTGTAAAGGTAAAATATGGCTTATAAAAAATCCCATTTTGTACTTTTGATTCCTTAACCAGTGCATATGGATTATCTTTCTCCTTCCCATATTCCCAATTCTGAATCTTCTCGTGTGCCCTAGATGGCTCCCCTACTCTCAATCTCTCTCACACACAATACTTCATTCATCAAGGTGATTGTCGAGAACAAATCAAGCTTTTCCAAATCTGAGAGTAAGCTCCAGTTCATCCATTCCCACCTCGTGTATTCTCTCACCCTCCCCAAGGCTTCACTCTGCCATTCTCGAAGTCAAAATCGGACACTCCTCTGTCTATCTCTGCAACGGAACCCCACTGTATGCCCTCTTGAGCAGGATCTGGTGCATAACGGGTTTCATGAGGTTAAAGGTAGGGGAAAGGGGACCGGCGGCGTTCTGGCCCTGAAATCTAACCCAACGGCCGGAGGCAGAGTCAACTGTGGAAGTGTCAGACTCGTCGCACTCAGGGATGGTGGAAGTATCGACGTGGTGGCGGTGCGAGGGGCTGGAGGGGGCGGAAGTGGCAAAAAGAGGGTGGCAAAAAAAGGCTTTGGAGAGGGAATTGAAGTCAGACTTGTGCTTGGAGGTTTGGGGAGAGGAAAGAGGTGGGGTGACACCATTGGTGCCTAGGAGGTTCTTCTCCACCACTGCATGAGCCTTTATCGTTGTGGACTGCAACAATTTCCTCTCCGGCTTCGAAAACCAACTTGGAAACGCTTCTTCGTGAGCTATTTCGGTGTGATGGTCGTGTTTCATGAAGTCCATGTTGATGGCCAAGCTGTTCCTTATCATCTCCGTCACATTGTTGTATTTGGGAGCCTTGAAATCTTTAACACCTAGTTCGATGGTTCCATCTTGACATGTTTGAATGTTGGTTAGGGCAGTGTTGAGCCATGTATGTGCATCAACCGAGGAGCAGTTCTGGTTCCCGTGGAAGCACTCGAGGGTGCGGTTGAGGTGGAAGATGGTTTTTCCATAGAGCTTCAAGTAGTCACCATGAACGGTTCTGTGGTTCTTTGTTGGCATGCGGTCATAGTCAAGTGCTTCTTTCTGCATGATGAGAGCCTAGTTTAGGGCATGTTCAACAAGCATTCCTCGGAAGATAGTTCTGTGCTTGATCAATGTAAAATTGTGGTTCTTGGTTTGAGTGGTGGTGATGTAGTATTTGCATGGCACAGGGTGTGGAGTTAGGTTGCACCACCAATTGTTGGATAAAGCTGGTTCTCTTCTTGATGATGCTACCGAGAGGATTAAAGACATGAATAGCAGTGTGATGCATAGTTTTGCAATAAGGGTTTCCATTTCAGGTGGAGATTGAACAAATTAACAAAGTTTTCGTGAATTGTAGTACTTGCACTTGCACAACAGAGAATGTTTGATATGCTTTTAGGTTTGTAATGGTTATGGTGATGAAATTGTGTTGGATGTATATATATATCTATCTGGAGTGTGGAAGGGGTAAACGTGTGAGCTGAATAAAAGAATGACACTAATACAAACTGTAGCAGTTTTTCAAAACTTGATAAATTTTGTGGATACGTAAAAGATATTTTTTCACTTCCATCACGTTGATATGTATGAAAAAAAATTCTGAAATTTCATTTTTTACCATGTTTTCAAATTCATTATTTTTTATATATCAAAATGGACGCTTCTATTGTTTATAATTGAAAAGAATATTTATAAGAGGTTTTTGTAACATATCTTTATCTTTTTTTTCCTTTTTTAGAAATTTCATTGCTTTGTTTACTTTCTAATACTAATAGTTTTTTATTAAAAAAGGGGAGAGGTGTTCTTTCTAAATAATAAAAACAGGTAACAAATAAGAAAACAACAAAGATTTTAAACATATAATTTCTAAATTCTGACAGAATGTAAGCGAGTAGTGGGAATCGAACCCGCATTGTTAGCTTGGAAGGCTAAAGGTTACAGGTGTAGTTTTGGCTATATTAACTGCATCTTTTGGTGTAACTGGTTATTCCTTACCTTGGGATCAAATATGTTATTGGGCAGTAAAAACAGTAACAGGCATACCCGAAGCTATTCCTGTAATAGGATAGTCATTTCTGTACATTCAATGTACTCTACGGATAGAGGAATACATAGAGTTGAACATAGTAAAATAAGAAATTGAAAGATTTCGTTGAAATTATTCGTTTGGAAATTTCCTGAAAAGGTAATTTGTTCGAGGCGTAGATAAGCTAATTCTTGTAGATGTATATTTGTCGGGCTGTCCACCTAAACCAGAGGCCATTATAGATGCTATAACAAAACTTCGTAAGAAAATATCTCGAGAAATATATGAAGATCCAATGAGTTTGCAACACACAAAAAAACAATACCTTTTAGCGTATGACAAAAAGAAAGTAATGAAGTCCAGTTTTATAAGTAGAATTTAGCATGGTTAAGTGTTTAAATACATAAATAAATTTTAGCTGATGTATAAATAATAAGCATTGACTAAAATTAAATATAGTAGATTATAATATTTGTGCATTGATGAATTTACGAAAATATGCACGAGGTTGTGGACTGTGAATCATACAAATTATTTTAAGTTTAAATTTCTTTAATTGTTGTAAGGAAATTAAAGTTAAGTCTTTTCCAATGTATTGTTCATCAATATGATTTTGGCATGGAAATGTTAATTATTTAAATAAAGAGTTGTCATTTGCAAATTTAAGGGAAGGCAAAGTGTTTAACTAAAAAAGTCTCTCTTTTTTTTTTTGGCAAATGTATAATAACAACACAATGACATAAAAATTAACATAAGCATATAGTATAATTGAATACAAGCCTACTAGACATAACACCTGTTTGATGGATATAAAGTTATAAAAATGTGCACTTGGCCTTGTGAAGCATGAATCATAAAAATGACACTGATACAAACTGTGGAAGAAGAAAGAAGAAAGAAGAGAGAATGAGCCAGGTCAAATGGTTTTAAAATATTGGGGGTACACTGCACGAGCAAACAAAAGAGAGAAGTAATAGTTTTGAAATATTGGAGTTGGTGGGCTGCTGGAAGAAAAGACAAAATTTATTGTTTAATATTTACTTTTTACTACAAGGATAAAACTGAAATTAAAAAGAATTTTGGGGATACAGAAGAAACTGTTGGAGGTGGAGGGAGAAGCCCCCTTTTGTTTCCCTTTTACACATGCTTTGCCATGCGCCAGTTGCCCAATGCCTAATTTTACATCCACACCACCTTTTTCATATACCTTGTTTCTATTTTTTCAGCCCAACAAGTTTTACAACTCATTCCACCTCTATTTTATTTTCACACCATTTCCAAAATGGGCAAACATTTGTTTAATCTTTTTTAACACTCTCATCTATATATTTTTCTTCACACACTTATTTTTTATTGGGTTTGGAAGTGTTCTGATTTTAATATCTTTATACATTTACATTGTTATTCACACCCTCCTTAAACTCCTCTCATACCCCACTTTCTCTCTCCTCTAACTAACTTGTTATTTTCATTAGAATAATAATATTTTGACATCCAGAAAGTTTTTACATCCATTTGACACTATCTTTCCCTTTCTCTTGCTTTTTACAAATATAAAAGTTTCCTTTTTTTTTATGACTATTTTCCCCCTATAGTTGGTTGCCAAGTGATTATTTTTCTGAATGAATGCTCGTGTTGCCTAATATCATTTTAAAGTAATTTAAAAATATAAAAAATTTCAAAACTAAAAAATATCAACTGCAAATAAATTTGTTCTTCTTAAGAACTATGTGATTCCTATTTTCTATTGTGAATGAAAATATGTAGAAGTGAGGTCAATCATGGTCATGTTCATCCAAAAATAGAAAAGATGATTTTCAAAATAGTTTTCTATAACTATGTGGCTCATGATTTTTCACAATGAATGAAAATATATAGGAACGAGGTCAATCTTTGTTAGGTCCAAAAGTTTTTAAAAAAATTATTTTTTGTACAATTTTTTCTTATATTTTTGGGAAAATTAAACATTTAAACAATCACATCATTTTCACATATTTAATTAATGGTATCATCTTCTTCGGACATTTACCAACACCTTTTGTAGACATAACCGACTCCGAACCCATAATTCAATTTTTGTAGATCACGTCTTATCTTTGTAATTTTTTTGTAGTTTTCTAGAATAAACTATGGTGGCGATCCTAAACTGTTTTATTTATAATTTGTCTTCCCATTATGATTTTGGTTGTGACAATACATTAATGGACTCAAACACAAGTATATGTGCGTGTGTGCGTGTGCATGCGTGCATTTGAGTGTATGTGTGCATGCGAGCAAGCGTGCGTGTGTGGGTGCATGGGTATGTGCGTGCGTTCATAGGTGCATGCGTGGGTGTGTGCTTGCTTGAGTGAGTATCTACATGTATGAATATTAAACCTAATGAATGTGAATAATATATATGTCATCATGTAAAATTTTAGAAATTACATAAAACTTGTTTTATTAAAGAGCTCAATTGTGATCCCTATACTGCAATATTTAATGTGTTATTTTACAAGAGGTTATATATATTCTATAAAAAAAAAACTACTATTTTCCTATGAAGTCATGTACTTATATCTATATCGGTGGCTAAGTCTTTGAACTCTTAATTAGTTTTTAGAGGGTTAGAGGTTTACTTAGAGATCTCGACCATTGTGACTTAGAATCTAAGGTTTCAAATGATCATATTTGTCAATACATATTTTTGTTTGGGTAAATAAAATTTAATTTTAAAAATCCAAAAATAGGTAGTCAATAAAAAGGAATAAAATAAAGTGTTTGAAACAATTAAAAAAAAGATTAAAAATTAATTAAAAGAACAAAATATTAAAAATTAGAAAAATCTTTTTAAAAGGAATAAGTGATGAAAAATAAATAGAAAATAGAAAATGTAAGTAAATAATAAATAAAAGAAAGCAAACAAAAAAGAAAGAGCAAAGAGAGAAAAGCAGAAAAAGAGAGTCTAGTCCTTTTTCACTATTTCTTATTCACACCCCACTGTTTTTTCTTTCCATACCTCCATTGCATGCTAGGCTAACAACCCAAGACCATTTTTAATACCCACACCGACTATTTTTTTTCTTCTTTTTACACCATTTGTTTTGCTCAATGCATATTGTTGCCATTATCCCTTTGTTTTCTTTTTACACTTGCTTTTGCAATGACCTAGTAGCCCAATACTTGTTTTTACACCCACACCACCCTTTTTATTTAAAGGAGCTTTTCCTTGCACCTCCAAATACTTTTCATGTATTCCATAAAAATTTTAAATTTTCATTTTGTTCATCAGTTAAAAGTAACTACATTTTTACTCTTTTGTAACTGACCCACCCCCATTTTTTTCAATAGATGTCAAAATTCGGTGCATTATTTTGTTCTACAAATGTCAATATCCAGTACTTTATTTTTATTTTAAGTTTTTGTCTAGAACTATCAAAACAGGTAACACAGTTTGGTCAATTCGGCCCATCACGGGTTGATCACTTAATGAGTCAATTCAACCTAACTCACTTATTAGCGAGTCAAAATAATTTGAACCCGGCCTGGGCCACCACGGTTTGGTGGGTTAAATGGGTTGACTCATTGACTTAATTAAAAAAAAATACAATTTTTTTCTTCCATCTCAAAAAAACTAAATTATAATTATGATTAAAATATAAATAAACTTCAACAAAATCCAAATACAATCCAAAAGGATGTTAAGCTCCAAATACAAACCAAAATCACAAAAATACATATTACCAATGTGTTGGCTAAAAAAAAAAAATTTAACCCGAGTCAAATGCAAAATCCAATATAATAAAAAATACTTATGTGACCCATTATTTGCGGGTTGGTAAATCAACCTGACTCATCACGAGTTCAACCCGGGAGAGCCAGGTCAAAAATTAACTCGTACTGAAATTTGTAAAAAAAATTCAACCCAACCTGGTCCAAATCAGTGGTGGGCCGAGTTGGCTTGCGACTTCCAACCCATTTTGACAGTTCTATTTTTGCCTGTTATGATACCTTTTTTAGTAACTACCAAGTGACATGTGAAAGTCATTGTTCATTTCCATTAGTTATTTAAATGATGTTAGTAAAAAATGACCAAATTGAACAAAATTGACAAAAATTTAGACCTATTTGAAAAAAAAAACAATATTAGGACTAAAATGACAAAACTGAACAAAAATTAGGAAAAAAAAGTATTTTAACCAATATAAAAATTATGATATTCATGACTTGTTTTTTTTTTTAAGTCAAGATGCCCGAATATGCTGATTAGTTTGCGGACCCGCAGACCCACAAGTATGTGCGGACCCGCAGACCCACAAGTATGCGAGACGGACAATGTTTTCAAGCTTGCAATTTCTTTGTGGGGTGGACCAACCTAGCCAATAATGCGTATACCTAATCTGAAGTAAAGATGCCACTAAATTAACAGATCTGTTGTTACATCTCATGTTTAGAAAATTCCAAAAAAATCATTACTTTCCTAAATAATTATTCTGAAATTGAGTACGCTATGTTACAAGATACCTATTTTAAACAATCATACGCGTTTTATATGTACTTCTTCATAAGTAATATGTTATCTTTATTTTATACTTCAAAATACGTATTCTAAACTGTACACCCGTACCTTTTGAGGGCTTTGAATTAGTTATTTAGAAACACAAATATTATTACGTATTGACCATTAAGTATACTTTTAGGCCTTAAAAAAAAGAAGAAAAGGGTGCAAGAGGAAATATAAAAGGCGTAGGAAGTTCACCTGTATTTTGATGAGAAGCAAATCGAAAAGCTTTTAATAAAATGATTTAGCTCATGTTCTCCACATGTCCCTTCATAATACATTTAACTGGATCTTTTTCACGTATCTAATGAAAGCAGGAGAGAAGTTAATCTTCGTCTTAAAACTATACAAATAATTAATATTACTTTATTTAAATCTAGCCTTATGCATCCATTATGAATGTATGGCAAAAATTTAGTGCTCCAAGGCTTTCATTACTCACATAATACAAGATCAAGTGAAAAAAATCATTGAAACCAGTCAGTGATGCACAAATAAAACCAATAACTCTAACTGTGTCAATCACCAATTCAAGTATAATCGCATTGGATTCTATCATCTCACAAAATCGAGTAAGTATTCTTCCTATCAAGCATCATCGATCATCATTGGATTTTTGTACCAGGATAAAAGCACTCGATGCCAGTTTCCTTGATCTTGAAGTGAAAATTGTAACTCTTAATGGCTGTAATTCCATGCTGATGTTGTGTTTCCTTATTCAACACCATCAACTACATACAAAACGAACAATAAAACATAATCAACCACGGTGGATATATGATTTAATCAAAAGTTACAGAGAAGCTTTTATATTAAATCATCATCTAAGAGAAATCCAAGGAATCAACGCACGCAGTAGCATGATCTATTAGCAGTTGCAATGTCACTTATACAACAAAATTCAACAAAGGGAAGATAAACAATAATGGTAGTTATCTCTTTTACATTTAATCCATAGGGATCAGAAAACCTTATTTGACACAAATTTGGAGGTATTAAAATGGGAAGTTGGGGAAATTGATTTGTGGGTCAAAACATGATATAGAAGAAAATGTCATTGCGTATATAGGTCTGGAGATCAACTCTGTAACAAGTTCTCTGCTATATTTTTAGATGAACCTGAAATAGAAACAATTTAAGCTAGGCCGAGCTACAAAACATAAAAATAAGACATTTTTCTTTGACTGAAATACAAAAAGCAACCCTTGGAGCTCCCTCGTATATAGACTGTGAAATTTAATCAGAAAGAATAGAAAAGAGAAATCAAATTCAATAAGCAGACTACTTATACCCTAGTGAATTTTTAACACAATACTGCCTTTGTTTGAATTCAGATTGAATTCTTTAACTTAAAAAGTGAAAAACTTGAAAAACGTATTTCCAATTAATAGATCTATAGGAAAAGTTAAGTCATTTGATTTGTACCCAAACACCAGAAAGAATTAGAGTAAAATAAGTTCGTCATATACCCTTGAAAAGAAACCTCGGAGAAAGGGAGTTTAAATATGAGGACTTCTAACCAGACATTACAAAACGATAAAACTTAAGATAAGGTTTCTTAGTAAAGATCAAACTGAAAAGCTTGTAGCAATCCATGTTTCGAAAGCCAAAGGTATATAGTGTCATTAGTAAATGAAAAATTTTTCTTTGCTTTCAAGGTCTCTAAGAAGGTGAAATGTTTTCATAACAAGTGGTCTCTTGACTTGCCTTGAAGGTTTTTCCTATTCTATATTTCATTTCAATAGAAAGGCAGCAGTGGCATGGTTATTTAATCAACAAAGTGAAATAATATAAAATAACAATTTTGTCATAAGCTTAGATTAAGATGGAAAGATAGGAAGAAGTTAAACGGGTTATTCTCAATAAGATAACATCCAGAAAATCTTGGGACTGTATAAACAATTTCAGTATGAAATTATTATACTGCAGTGCAGAATGATACAAGTCTACCTGACCATGCACATCTTTCGCTAAACCAGTGGCCAATGGTTCAGCCTTGACCAAAATCTCAGCAAGGTACTCCATCTCTAAGATAACAGCAGTCCTGTCTCCATTCAAATAAATATCTTTATGATCAAGTGCAATAAATGCACAACCCTGTGAAACAAACACAGAAATGAAGAACTAAAAACATTGGAATAGATTTCAAACACAGAAAAGGTAGTATTATCTTACATATTCTGATGTTAACGTATGGCAATAATGCATCAAGTTCAAAACATCATCTGAAGAACCATTAGCAGCAACTTCAAGAAAAGATATATCATCTATAATGATAGAGATGGATTTCTTGTCTTGATGTAACACAGTGATCACTCTTTCAATTTGCTCAAACACAGAAGCAAGCCCATCATGATTGGGTTTTCCTTCACCTAGGCATCAATAAAATTTGTTACTCAGGGATGTATATAATCCCACAGACTCTACATTTCTCAATTTCATTATTGTTCCTAAAGCTATGGAATTGATAGATAAGTATCGAGTAGACAGAACCACACAAGGCTCCAAATTGGGGGATATGGAATGGAACTAATTGTTCTTTCTTATAATTATTAACTTCTTAATCTCATCAGATGAACTGTGTTCACGCAAACTTCGCACCTCACATTATGATCAGTTACTAATTTAGAATTATGGGATGTAAATGTTTAAATGGAATAGAACTTTCCGCACTACACCAAAATAATAATTTTTCACTTGCCATTCTATTGACCCTTAACTACTCTTAGATATTCGTCAATACCATGGTCACTAAATTATAGGTCTAGAAGATATCACACCAGTCATTAGGTTCCTGTCATGCCTATAGCATGATACTTTGGATATGTCGTCACCAACTTCCGTATATCCCTATCAGTATCAATTCTAGGCAGCAACCACCCAATTTTGTATTTCCATCAGTGGATGTTCTCTTTCCTCGATCTAAGGAGAGAATGGATCATCTTGAAATATATAGTCAAGATTAATTAGATTAAAATTAGTGTTATTTCTTCTTGACATCTCGTTTTATGACTCATTCTTAGCTTCATATAATAAATTGTGAAAACAATCTTTTGCAACTTTTAATAGCTTGGAAAATAGACTTTAAACCTAATTCAACCTCACAAAATTTACATAAAAGATGAGTTGTACCTACTTATATATATTATAATTTGATCATATCTCTATGAAGATGTGGTATTCAACACATTCCCACTGCCAAGGACTAAACATCTCAAACATGAGAATAGAGATTCATGGATGGATGGTCCAATAACGGTACCATAGTGGGTGATATGATGGCCCAGTATATACCTTGCTAATATATGTTCTAATCCCATAACTAACTTAAGAAAACCAACTTATAAGTCAATATGGGATATCTAACAGTCTAATATAATAGTTGACTTTATTTCCTTTTTTCAAATGAATGTAGTAAAAGCACTCTAAAATTTCTTTGACAATTTCAGGCTGAAATTGTTGAATAAAGGATTTTATTAAAACTATTGAAGTTTAGAAGCACATGAACCAAATTTCAAGTGTCTTCATATGTAAAACACATTGTTGGCTTCTCATCACTGTTGACTAGCCAACAAACTTTTATATAAGCTCAAATACTTTTCGTATATCATTAACTTAATCTCTAACACAACATTTCTTTTGTGCTTCAAATACTGGGCTGCTGATTCATTTTTCTCCATCCAAAATTTAGATCTTTAAATTCTTTAATGTTGAATATGTTTCTCAAACCTTGCTTTTGATTCACTAGTGATCAAAGCTACAAAACCTGCATTGTGAATCAGGGGACCCTAACATGGATAAATTCTCAACCTCAAATAAAGGAAAGTTTTCACTATCTTCATTTACTAACTTTTGCTCATTTTTCTTTCCTGCATATTCTCCCAAACAAGGATAAGAACGAGCCACACACAAGTAGACCAATAAAAGTTCCACTTCTTTTTCATTATTTGTTTACTAACTAATTTGAGTACTTCTATATTATCTATAGCCACCTAAACTTCATGCTCCTCTGTTTCTTTCAGTAGTACTATATTGAGTATCTGAAAGTAATAATTCTATTGCTACTACTGACGCCAAAAAGCATCAATAGATTTCAAGAAAATTGACCAGTTACTGCAGAACATCAAGAAATTCACAATGTGTCTCTGGTTCATATTATCCATACAACCATCACATATTACTACTGAATTACTCCTTCCCTCTCCATTTCAACTTATTTATCCATTCTTGCGCATTTCTTCTATATACATCGCCTAAACATAATTGTAACTGCTTCACCTACTTTAACGATTATTTATAACAATGAAATCAAGTAATGAAGGAGAGTTAGGGAAAGACTCATGAATGACAAAATCATGTAGTTTCTGATCTAAACTTTAAACACAGTACATCAGTAACAAATTAAAGACAAACTATTGCAACAAATTCAATCTTTTTCAAACAAACAATGAGAAAAAAGAGCTAAATACCAATAACGAAGTTTCTCACCTGGACACTGAAACATAAGCATAGGAAGGAAAAATAATCTGCCATTATCTCTTTGAGCAGTTAAGTTGCAACCCTATCACATCACAAGTACCCGTGAAGTTTGTCAAATACAACTGAGTAAAAAACGAGACATCGTAACAGAATACAACAAAATATTATGACAAACAATTTTTTTATCATGGTATTACTAGTAAGGATCGTTCATCGCTGAAAGCAATGATTCAGAAACTTTGAGGGCACACAAGGTGAGTGTTCCTCTCCCAACATGGTTTACTTCATACCAAAAGTGGCACCACCAGGATTGAAAACCTGGACTACTTGTTTAAGAGACACAATTTACTACGACTGTTGTCAACCAATGTTGATTGACAAACAATTGACTAGCATGTTATGAAACCAAATTACGACGAAAACAAGAGCAAACGATCAATTTAGGTTACGAAATATCACGCACTTTTCAAAATTTATTGTTTACTCATAAGAAAAAAAGGTCCAATACCGAAATTGGTCCTTTCTCTTAGCTCCAACCAATGAGAAAATTAAAAAAAAAAAAAAAATCCTCATGCTATCAGTCTATAACTGTAGTCCCTAAAATTATGTTGAAGTATCATTCACACTACATTTTTTCATTTTAGATTAAACTAAGTGACAAATTGCACTTTCACAAACCTTTTTCAATTTATAGTTCTCAAGGCATAATGTGTACCTTCAAGGACCAGTTTCAAGTATCCACCAAAAACAAAGATAGACAGAGTAACACTATTACAGTGTCGAGTTGTTGAAAATACAATTAGCTAATAACATAAGCAAAGACATCCAATGTGAAACGAATATTTAGCTACCTTATCAGTAGCAAAAGCAGTTTCACCACCAAATCAACATTAGGAAACGTAGACAAATACAAGATTACAGTGCCCAAGAAAAAGAATAAAATGGATATATGTAGAGAGAAAAGGGAAATACGAGCTTTCGGAGGACGCGATCGTAGTGGGAGAAAGGATGAGAAAAAGCGAGCAAGAGAACGGCGGAAGAAGGGTGAGAAGAGAAGGAGCGTTTGAGGATGTGGTGAAGAACGAAAGCGGCGCTTGTGTCAACACAGTCCTCCACAAGAACAAAGCGACCACACAAAGGCCATGGCTTCGCGTTGTCATTGTTGTGAAGCCCCAGCGCTTCGTCCAGAAGGTTCCAATTTTTCTGCTCCATCTTCTGCTTCTTCTGCTTTCAGTTCACCGTTTATGAAACTTCCAATCCAACTGCCTCCGGCACGACCCGAATAATTAACGTTTTTTTCTTCTCGTTTTCTCGCCCAACAACCCGAACCATTAGTTAGGACTATATGCGAATACTTTTTGTTTTTTTCGTTTTATATATTTTAGGGTTAAATATGTTTTTATCCCTCAAGTTTCAGTGAATTTTGGAATTAGTCTCTTTTTGAAATTTTATACTAATTTAGTCCTTCATCTTTAGAAATACGGGGATTTAGTTCTTCTTACCAAATTTTGTTAGTTTTATTTGACATTTTAAACGTATTTTATGATAATATTTGGATTAACATTGAAGCGAAAATGTGTCAAACGGTATAAACAATTCAAATATCATCATGAAATGCGCTTGAAATGTCAAATAAACTTAACAAAATTTAGTTAAAAGGACTAAATTCACACATTTTTAAAGATGAAAGACTAAATTAGTCAAAATTTTTGAAAATGAACTAATTCTAAATTTTACTGAAATTTGAGGACAAAAACATATCTAACCCTATATTTTATGTTAACTTTATAATACTTTTGAAAACAAAATAAAAAGAATAATTTGTACGCATCAAATGAAAAATTATTATCTATACTGTTTATCATATAATCATCTTTTTGTATTCTTCTAAATCAAAATAATTATTCTACCCTTTAAATTACCATTTTTTTAATTTAATCGTTTTTTCTATTTGATATTTTTTCTTCTTTTAAAAATTTAACCATTCTTTTAAACTAAAATAATTATTTATAATAAAAAATATCTAAATATACTAAAAATTACGTATAATAAAATTATAAAAATTATTTATATTTATTTTTATAATTATAATAAGGGTTGAATATGTTTTTTGTCTCTACAATTTAAGTAAAATTTGAAATTAATATCTCTTCAAAAAATTTTATCAATTAAGTCCTTCATCTTTAGAGATGCATGAATTTAGTCATTTTAACCAAATTATGTTAAGTTTATTTGACGTTTCAAACATGTTTCAAGCGCATATCATGATAGTATTTGAATTGTTTATACTGTTTGACACATCTTAGTTTCAATATTAACTCAAATATTATCACAAAGTCACTCACAAAGTTTCAAGCACATATCATGATAGTATTTGAATTGTTTACACTGTTTGACACATATTTGCTACAATATTAACTCAAATATTATCATAAAACATGTTTGAAACGTCAAATAAATTTAACATAATTAGGTTAAAAGGACTAAATTCACGCATCTTTGAAGAATTAAATTGGTCAAAATTTTTGAAGAGGGACTAATTCCAAATTTCACTTAAATTTTAGGGACAAAAACATATTTAACCCTAATAATTTTATTATTTTTGATTATCATTAAAAAATATGCATCCGCATAGCACGCGTGTTCATTGCTTATATATAGTTGAAGTTCTGATTTTAGTTGAACTTGTTACAAGTTTGTTTTCTAGTCTGCATCCTATAATTTCTTGCACCTTGTAACTCATTTAAGTTTAGATATGTTTTTTTTTTCCTTTACCTTGTGTTTGGATGGAGCATTTCAACCATGCTTAGAAATTGAAATGCTTTGTATTTGAATTGCTTGTAATTAAATTCCATTCATTTTTTAAATAACTTGTTTGGATAAGGAAATTAAAATACCTTACATTTCAATTTCTTGTTTGGAAAAAAAAATTGAATTTATTGTGAGATAAAATTTAATTTTAACAATATTTATTTTAGGCTTAATTATGTTTTGAGTTCATGATAATTTTGGAAACATGCTCGACAACCCAGATGGGTCGGGCTTACCCAACTACACAACCGGATTGGTTAGACACGACGACCCACCCAAGCTGGACCGATTGGGAAACCCAGACAAGCTGGGTCGGCCCGATGATTTAGAGGCCTGACGACCTATACTGGACGATTGTGTCGTCAAGTTCGTCAATATGGTCTGGTCCAGCCCGTCTAGGTCATTGGCCCCATGCTCTAGACTAGTCCGACGACCCGAACGGACCCGACGATCAACACGGGCCCGATGACCTAGACGAGCCCAACGACCTGGACGAGCCCGACAATCCAGACGGGGCCGAATACCCGGATGAGTCTGAATACCCGGACGAGTTCGACGACCCGGACGGGCTCGACGACCTGGACGTGCTCGACAACCCGGACGTGCTCGACGACTCGGATGGGCCCGACGACTCAGACGAGCCCAACGACTTGGACACTTTCGACGACCCAAACAGGCTCGACGACCTAGATGGGCCAAACAACCCGGACGAGCCCTTTCAAACTGTCAGGTTCGTCCGGGTCGTCGGGATCGTCCGGATAGTCTGCCCCGTACGAGTCTTCGGGCCCGTTTGGATTGTCGGGACCGTTCGGGTCATTTGGCCCGTTTGGATCATCGAACCCGACGGTTTGGATGGGCCTGTCTAGGTCATCGTTCTCGTCTGATTCGTTGGGCCCATCCACGTCGTCCTACATGTTTGGGTCGTCGGGCCCATCTGAGTCGTCGGGCTCGTTCGGGTCGTCGGGACCGTCGGTGTGGTCAGGTCTGTCTGGATCGTCGGGCCCGTCCGGGTCGTCGGGCTCGTTTGGGTAATCGGGCTCGTTCGGGTTATCAGGCTCATCGGGTTGTCGGGCTCGTCCGGGTCATTGGGCCCGCTTGGATTGTCGGGCCTCTTTGGGTCGTCAGACATGTTTGGATCGTCGGGTCCGTCCGGATCATTGGGCTCATTTGGATAGTCTGCCTCGTCCGAGTCGTTGGGCTCGTCCGGGTCGTCGGACCCATTCAGGTTGTTGGGCCTGTCCCATAGATAATAATATATTTTAAAAAATAATATATTTTTCATGTTGAAGATGAAAGCCCATGGGTTGGCCTTAACCCACAGGGCTTTTGTAGGGTTTTTGGCCCTATTGGCTTCTTTGATGGGGGCTTTTTTTAATGTGGGCTCTTTTGGCCCTAGCCCACATGGGTCAGGGCCAAGTCCTGTGGGCTAGGCCAAATTGGCACCTCTCGGACCCGCCCAACCCGTCTGGGTCCTCATACCCGTTTGACAACTCCACCATAGAGTTTAGAATGTAAGGTTGAGTGAGAAGAATTTCAAATTCTACATATTTTGAGAGTATTTGAATTTCTACTAATTTAGCTAATTGAAATCCTTCAAAAAAATGCTTGCATTTGAAATGCTTTTTAATTTCTCTATCCAAACAAAACATTTCATTATAAAGAAATCTAAATTTTTCAAAAAAAATGAACTACCTTCTTAAATTGCCTCATCGAAACAGATCCTCCTTGAAGGCTATCCTCCAAAGTCTTTAGACATCTCTAACTCTTTTCGATAGTTATCTTTCCCGTAACACAAATGTATTATTCTTCGGGTTGTTATTTTCTGAAAGCCTATTTCGAGTCCGGTGCATATTAGACATGTTACAGTGAGTTGAATCCGTGAATCAATTTGATTTCGCACAGGTTCCATTAACGGGTGAGGTTAAAAAATTAATTTTTTTATTAATTATAGGTCAAAATCAATTTCGTTCACTTGACCTACGGATTATGGATGGAACTGGATTATAATGAGTTTATCCACAACTCACCTATATTTTTAAATAAATAAGCTAACATGAAATTAATTTAAGATTTAATTATTTGGATAGTACTCACTTTAGTAAAGGTGTGTCAATTTAGTTCCATTTTTTAAAAATTGTCAATTCTATTACAACTTTTGAAAAAATGTCTCATTTAGATTATTTTTAAACAAAAAATATTAACGCTATTAACAACGTGCCACATGTCAATCTGTATTTTTTACTTTTTTTTAAATTTAATTTTTTTTTGTAATTTTTTTTGCCACGTGTCAGGTTCTTGGTATGATACGTGACATTGTTAATGCCACATGGCTGGACAATGTCACGTGTCAGTGTCACTATCAAATTTCATTGGCTTGATTTTAATCTCATATATGTTTCAGTAATTCAATTTAGTCCCTACTTATATGTCTTTGATTCAATTTTGCCCAATATTTTTAATCCATTTTTTATAAAATTAAAACTAATTAAGTATAAATATTTTTACAAAAAATTAAGTATTAATATTTATATTAAAATTTAGTGATAAAAGTCATTTTATTAAATCATTTTTAATCAAAATAATATTAGTACAACATTCATAAAAATAATAAATTTGTTCTTAAATTGAAGAGAAACAATATTGTTTTATTTTGAAAAAAAAAATTAATAAAAAAAAGTTAATAATATACAATAATGTAGTATGTTAAAAAGTCACTTTTAATAACAAAATATTAGTATGGCATTTATAAAAATAATAAATTTGGTTTGAAAGTGGAGAGAAACAATATAAATATTAATACTTAATTTTGTGAAAATATTTATACTTAATTAGTTTTAATCTTATAAACAATGATAAAAAAAATTTAATTATTAAAAAAAATTGGGAAAAATGGAATCTTAATTAGTTTTAATCTTATAACAAAAGATTAAAAAAATATTTTAATTATTAAAAAAAATGGGAAAAAATTGAATAAGAGACATACATAAGTAGGGACTAAATTGAATCAAGATATATGGAAATTAAATTGAAATCAAGACAATATAACATTTGATAGTAACACTGACACGTGACATTACTCTGTTACGTGGTACTGAAAATGTCACGTGTCACATAAGGGATTTGACATGTGGCAAAAAAAAATTTAAAGAAATCACAAATTGACACGTGACACGCTTTTATGATGTTAGTAATTATTGTCTTGGTTAAATTGTGGGATAATATAATAATTGAATTATATTAGTTAACATGAAACATGTATTGGTTAAATGGTGGAGCGTTGTCATGGTTGTGGGTTCAAGCCTTGGAGAACCCAAATTAAACTTTATTTTTGCTATTTTTAGTTTTGGTTTGAATGTGAAAGGGTAGTGTAAACCCTGATATAGCAGCCAAGAAGGGCTAGAAAGTAGTCCTTAATGAGTCATTGAATGGTAATTATCATATACCTTAAGCCATTTTTGTTTTGCCACATTAAACCCACATTAAGACACCAATTAGAGGCCAATTAAGAGAAAAGGAGAGGGGTTTTATGGCTGGTTTTACTGGGTTGGTTGAGGGAGACGAAAATCAGACTGAAGAGAGTGTGGTGAGTGAATCATTGAGGCTGATTGGAGGAGAGTCAAGGGAGGTTATTGTAAACAAGGTTAGGGAGTTTTACACGTTCTAATTTATGTTAAGCCTGAATCGCATGCTATACATTGTGAAAAATATGAATGTCATTTGTTTCTGCTTAAATTTTTGGATTTCTGGAAATTTTCCAGAAACCGCCTGGCGGGCTAGGCATAGCCGCCACGCGGCTCATCATGTGTTGGTACTTATGAGTTCATGGGGAAGGAACCGCCTAGTGGCACATTCCCGGTCGCTAGGCGACACATATTGATTCACCTAGTTTTTTTGGGTCTATATGAAGCGCTTGGCAGTAGCGAGTGACGTGCCAGGCGACGCGAGCAAGTTTTGGTTCGAATTTAATGTTTTCTGTGATCTGGGTTGTTTTTGTTCGAAGGAAAAACTAAGTTCAATTGTTAAAGGATGTGTGAATGTCAAATGGCAATTGATTTCATGTCATAGGGCATGTGATTGAATGGAACAGTGAAAAATGCTCTTATGGTTGGGAAAATTGGGTTTTTTGGTTTAAGGAAGGTTCGTGGGGTTAATTGTATTGGATAATGTTAATAGTGTAAGGGGAATGTGAAACTCTATGATAATGAGCGATTTCGAGCAGGAACTGGATGGAAATTACAAAGACGCGAGGTTGGGAGTTGTTGGGGTGCGAGGGTGCTGGAAAAATTCTGGGAAATTCCCAGAAGGCTATGCACCTCCTGGCGGTACACAGGGAGTCGCCAGGCGCTAGCACAATTTAAAAAATCTGCGTGGCTAGAAGGTGCCTTGGAGGAATTGGGTCTGTGGAAACTAAGTTAATACTAAGTTATTATTAAGAAACGTGATGGAACAGAGACCTGAGGTGATGGATGTGGGAATTACACTAAGGAGAATTGGAATGGTTTAATGGTGCTGAAGGAAAATAATTACAATTAGATTATGGTAGAGGACTGGAATATCACCGCAATTGATATAGGTTTCTATAAATATAATTAGCCAAGTGGAGGATGATCGTAGAGTATATAGGACTAATTGATATTTAGATGAACCTAGGACATGTTTAATATTAAAGAAGGAAAAATGGTGTGGTGCTATCTTGGAGGAATTACTTAGGGTCCTATTGTTAAATAATAAGTGTAATTGCTTTGGGTTGAGGCAACAATGAGAAGTGGTAGTAAGGTTGGGATTTTTGTGTCTTTGGCCTAAGGTGGAGTATCTTGGTTGTTATTTAGTTAACTTGGAAGAGTGTGCATGATCTAGAGAGTGAATCTGGCATTGAGATAATTGTGATATTAAGGAATAAGCCCTGTGAGTGCATGATGTTATGGTAGTGATGAATAAGGTTTACTTTAAGAAAACCAATTTTTGTACACATGGATGGTTGGACTTAGATGGAAGTAGGAAACTGGATAGTAAGTTAGCCACTGGAAAAGCGATTCAACTGGATTGGTGAAAGGCATAGTGAGTCTTGATGTCTGGATTGAAAAATCAAATCTGTGAAGAAGTACATAGAAACCAAAACTGTGTAGGTACTAATACAGCACCTGATGGTGGGTTTAGACTGCTAGGCGATAGTGGCAACGACATTGGGTGTTGGAACGAGTGCGCCTGGCGGTGAGGCTAGTCCCGCCAGGCGGGGTCTGCAACGTGGGTGTTTTCAGAGGCGCTACGCGCCTAGGGGTACGTGTCCCCCGCTAGGCGATTTTGCTGCTCCAGCCTTGGGTTGCTGGATTCTTCCTACGTGATCTACAAGGCTTTTGGTGATGCTTCAAAGGTGGGTTTGTTGGTGTTTCTTGAGTTGAGCTCGGAACGTATTCCTTGAGTTGAGCTCGGGATAACGGTTAAGCATGTGGCATTCCTCGAGTTGAGCTCGAAATGGCATCCCTCGAGTTGAGCTCGGGATGGCGGATAAACACGAGGGACCCTTAAGTTGAGCTCGGGTTGGCGAGTGTTGCCGGTGTAAGTGTGCTGGTTGTGGCCAGTACGGATGGGTCCGGATAGATTACCCTCCTCAGTAGTAACTAACGAGTTTGGTAGTCTTGGGACGTTGTGAACTATGTTCGTAATTGGGAACTCTACCTGGCGTTACGGTGTATGATCAGTAGCAATGGTTTCCCGCACGTGCTCTATCAGTTGTGGTCGATAGGTATGGCAGCAAGTCATCTTGAGGTAATCACTAGAAGATGTAAAACATGATTCACATGGTTGTGGCCATGTGGTATAGAACTAAAGAAAGGAAATTTCCCCTGATGTGAATGATTGTTTTATATATAAGTGTTATATATATATATATATATATATATATATATATATATATATATGTGTGTGTGTGTGTGTATATATAACTATATGTTTATTCTGTTAAGCTCACCCTATCTGCTTGTGGTTGGCGATGATCGTGTACGCGGTACTTGTGAGCAAATGATGTTGTTGTAGGTGGTTCGGGTGAGGCTTAGCTATGGAGCGAGGATATCATGGGGAGCTTTATATATATTTTATGTTTTTTGAAATAAGTTGTTGGATTATATTGGATATAATAAAAGTTTTAAATTTTCTGTGCTTTTGGGAAATGATATTTTGTTAAATGAAGTGAATTTATTATTTTCTTTATTTTATTATTTAAATGCGTAATATCCTGACGGGATATTACACTCCTCCGCTTCGGTGGTGCGCTGCGTCGCGTAGCTTCTCCTTAGGTTGCTGGTCCAGTACATTGTCAGTTTTTTATTATTCTATTTTACTTGCTGTTATTATTTTAAGTTTGTGCAAATTGTAACATCTACTTTATAGGGCCATTCCAATAAATTAGGGATTGAGTCGGTTGTTCTTTTGGTTGTAAAACAACTTTATATAGTTGATTTCTATTGATTAAATAATAGCGTGCATAAACGTTCAATTGCCTTTCATGCATCAGTTACTCCTATCTAATAGCACACATCTATTCATTTATTAAATATCACAACACACATTGCTCCTTTCCTATATTGTTCATCTTTGTGAGATGTGAAGTTTTATGTTTTGCCAGAAGATTGGAAGTGAGGAAACTTGTTTGATCCAATTATGGATTGTTTATAGCATTTGTTTGAAAATGGGCAATTAAATGGGTATAAAATATTGTGGGAGTTATAAAATATTGTGGAAGAATAGAGAAACTACCATTTATGATAATGCATTCTCACTAATCCTACAAATTTTACTACATCTAAAATCAAACAAAGATTTTCATTACATGAACGACCGAGTGAATGCAGAACTTGTTATCACATGAATCTGATTAATTTTGTATCAATTATCATGTGTTATTTTCTCTAGTAATCTGCTTTTTGTGTTCATAAAAAGCATACATGGAAACAAAAGTTTCTTTATTTATCCTTTTCAACTGACTTGGCATCTTTTACTGTAACGTGAGACAAACTTTTTTCATTTATCATGTATTATTTATTTGCTTCCCAATTTCATGTTTATCTTGCAAGGTCCCATCTTATCTAAAAGAAAAATTTTGATACCTAACAATATGATTTTCAATTTAAAACATCAATTATCTTAAGATGACTTTTTTCCATTTTTCAAATTGTTTTTGCCATCTTTCTTTTATCACAAAATATTCTCTGTTCTTTTGTATCTCTCTTCATTTCACACTATAGGGATGTGACACAAACTTTCTCACATACCCACTTTCCATCAGATTTCTTAACTCTACCAATTTCCCAAACAAAAAATACCCTATCAACTTTCTCTTAACTTACCTTTCCCTTCCATCTATTCCTGCTACTCCCTTCATTATCTGCATCTACATAATTAACATTACGTCCTAACCAACCTAGACATAATTAATACCACCTCACTTCATGCCAATAAACACAACAAACACAACAAAAACATTCATTATTTCTTGACTCGTATAAACTCAAAATCCCACGCGAGATTATACCCGCAGGGAGACACTTTCCACAAATACTGTCAATAACATTTTAGTCCCTACAATACTAGGGAGCCTGGACTTCTCGTGACATGTTTGGGGCAGTGGACAAAAGCGCTTTTAAATTAAACCCATTTATTCACACTTTCTTTCTCTCTCTTCTTGAGAAAGCCTGCATTTTTTTTTTCTCAAACTCTTTCTGCATTGCCACTTGGCTCCCTACCCTTTAGGACTTGCACTATAAATATATAACCAACCTTACTCCTCTGCTCACACACACACACACCAATTCCTCTTCAACATTCCACTCCAAATATTCTTCTCTTCTCTTCTCTTCTCTTCTCCTTTGCCACCACCTCTTCATTCCTTCCTACCATCCCAGAGATGATTTGAACATGTTTGAATCAATATAGAAATGCATGAGATGAATTAAAAACTAAAACAAAATCTGAATCTGAATCAATATAGAAATGCATGAGATGAATTAAAATCTAAAACGAAATCAGAATCAGAAATATGAAAACATGATTCAAATACGGAAACTAAAACGAAATCAGAATCAAAATTGATTCTGGAATACAGAAATTGAAATTCAATTACACAAACCAAAACTCAATTCTACATAAATGAACTTAATGGTGTTACCTAACAACTATATTATCTAACTTGTTCTTTAAACAGAATTAAGCATTGGAATGTGATTGAGATGATTGGAATGCATTTCATAGCATGAAAAACATATTAGAACAGAGAAGAAAAATGCAAGCTAACTCATTGTAGAATTAGAAACAATGTTACAAATTCATTATGAAACTGATTTAGAGAACTAACATTTGGAGAAGTTGGGATCAACCAACACATATAAACTGAAATAATTAAGAAAATTGAATAGGAAAAAGAGTGTTATGTGACAATTACCTTACTAGTTGTATATTTCCATCCTCATCTGGATATAGTAATTCTAAGTTTTATTGCTCAAATGGTTTAGATTCATGAAAATCATCAACATCTTCTTCACCCGTGTTGTACATATCTCTAGGCTTTAAATGTACAAGTATGCACCAATTTTTATCCAACTCATCTTCTATATAATACATTATTTGAGCTTCTGGTGCTTGAATATATGGCTCATCATCATCATTATCACCAATATGGATCAAACGTGAAAAACTTACTAATGTAAATCCAAAGTCATTCGTCATAATCCCTCTAGAAGAAGTTGTATTAGCCCACATACATTTGAATAAAACAACTGAGAAATGTCCATGGTAATTTATCTCAATTATGTCTACCAATCAACCGTAATATGGCACACCTCCAAACTGCATTTGATTATCAATACTACTTGCATAACTCCTTGTCCCAAATGTACCAAACACTCCACTACTTTATGCTTTAAGCCAAAGGTCACGCTCCAATATACAAAATTTGAACCCATTCACATTGTAGGCACTATATCACTTTGCACAATCAATCAGACCCATAACTAAGAATTTTAAATCAATTGAATGGATACCAATTGATTCATTCCTTATCTAAAACAGAACAAAATACTTAATATTCAAAAACATACTTAATATTTTAATAATATAAATTAAAGATTATTGGAGAAAATATACATACACGTCGTGAAAACTACTTTACAAATTCCCTATGAACCCTCTTGTCTATCACAGAGGATGATCGTGTGCAGCTTCTTAGTTGTCTTCGTAAAGTGTCTCTAAATTCCCTATGTCAAAGATATAAAATATATAATGTAATGTTGAACAAAAAACTAATTATACAAAAATACATAAATACTTACTGCATAAACGGGTCAACTATGGTGCCTAAATCTATGCCTTCCATCTAACCAACTACGATGACTCATGAAACAAAATTTACCACCTTTAAGAAGCTTCTTAGGAGTTATGTCAAAATTACATCTAGGATATGCCAACCCAGTATGTGTGTTCCATCCAGATAGGGTTCCAAGACCTGGAAAATCACTGATAGTCCACAATACGGCTGCATGCATATCAAACACTTCATTTCCATATAAGTCAAAAGTTTTGATGCCAGTGCTCCATAACTCTTTCAACTCTTCTATTAGTGGTTGTAAATATACATCAATATCATTTCTTGGAGCTCGCTTTCTTGGAATGATCATAAAGGGAATAAAGGAACTTTGTTTCATACACATCCAAGGAGGAAGGTTGTACGGTATGAGTACAACTGGCCAAATACTATGACTAGTGCTTAGATTGCCATATGGATTAAACCCATCAATAGCCAAACCAAGTCTCACATTTCGAGGGTCTAAGGCAAATTGAGGATGTTTAAGGCCAAATGTCTTCCATGCCTTAGAATCTCTTAGATGCCTTAAGATCCCTTCATTTGTACTTTTTGATGCATGCCATCGCATATGCTCAGCTATTTTAGAAGACATAAACATCCTTTGTAAGTGTGGCTTCAAAGGAAAATACCTTAAAACTTTTGCAGGAATCCTTTTTCTTTTATTACTTGTACCACTATCACTTGTACCTTTCTTTTTTGCCTTCCATTTAGATGTTTTACATTTCTTACAAAAGTCCCTATTTGCATCTTCTCCTAAGTACAACATGAAATCATTTGGACAAGCATCGATTTTTGTGTAATGAAGACCAAGCTTGTTAATGATTTTCTTCGCCTCATAGAATGAGCGTGGTATTTTAGCATGTTCAAAAGAATCAACTAACAACTCTAGCATCATGGACATTCCCTTGTTAGTTATTTTGCACATACATTTGATGTGATACAACTTGATCAAGAAAGAAAGTTTAGAATATTTATCACACCCTTCACATAAACTCTCTTCACCTTCTTGCATCAACTGAAAAAAATCTCCAAGATCATCATATCCTTATCATCCATTTCCTTATCATCCACCATGTCATCATTGTATTGATGATATCCAAATGCATCATTAATCATGTCACACATTGGATTATTAGCGGGAATTACTTCATTGTTTTCTTGCGGCATTACATGTATTTCATCTGGCACATTTGCTCCTCTTCTCTCTACATGTAGAAGCCATATTGTATGTCCTTTTGGAAAAGGTTTGAGAATCAAATGTTCATACACTATTTCACGACATTGCCACTTGTTAAAGTTGCATTTCGGACATAGACATACTATCTCCCCCCTCACACTGCTATTAGCAAATGAAAAGTCCAAAAATGTGTTCAATCCTTCCATATATTGAGGTGTATTTCTAGGCATCTCTATCCAAGATTTTTCCATTGAGAATGAGGTCTGTTCAAGTCAATTAATTGATACATTATTTCAAGACAAGAATAACATACATTACAAAGGAGAATAGGATTGATAAAATCATAACAAAGGTAATGTGATAATGAACATGTGTTGTTTATTAAGACCTAAGGCAGTCTTTCCAAAATCTTTAGTCCTAGAATAAGTGGGTGGTGCATAATAATGTATAACTATTGCTAGACCTACTCTTATTGTGTATTCAATGCAAAAACTGTAACAATTTGCAACTGTTTATGTTCCTTGTAGAGCAAGCTACTTGTGTAGCTTTATAATCTTTGTTGTAGCATATTCAAAATGTAATGAAATATAAAAAGAAATATCTTGATTAAACTCTCTCTCCCCTTCTTTTTGTTCTTCGTAAACTCTAATATCTGAAATAAGATTGAGAATATAATCAAGTTATAATAAACATCCTCTAAAATAGAAAACTTAAAAATCAATTATGCAACAATAATATAAGTTGAGAAAAATATTTTTTAATCCATGAACTTACTGATTAGGGCTTTAACTAAAGAGAAAACCATAACATAAATGCAGTTGTATATTGTTCCCGTTAACAATTTAGTGGCAAGGAGGTTTCCTTTAAGATGAACGCATGCATGCATTTTACTTCAACTAAATACACCAAAACCATTTAATTTGATCTGAGGTAATTTTCTAAACTGAATGACCACACTGAAAATTCATCAAATACACCAATTATTTAAGTGAAGTACTTGCCTAATGGTTTCCTTAAACCATACATTAGATATAATTATGTCATAAGTTAGGTAGCTTGGAAACTTTTGAGTAATTTGTTTGAGCTTTAAGAAGAGTACTGGTTACGGCAATTTGAAAGTAATTTTACCATCATTATAAAGGTTAAGGAAGTCATAGAAATAATAAATTATTTTGTGTACTTAGCTTGGATAATGGAAGTTAGTTCCAGACAGTTAAGCAATAAATTACCTTCTCTACTTGCATTATGGAAATGCCTCTTTTTGTTAACTAGCCTAAGAAAATTCTAATCCGCCTATTTCTTTTTTCTTTCCTGAAAAACTAAAAATGGTTGGCTAGTTGATTGAATTGAAAATATTAGTTAATGAAAAAGGATAAAAATATATAATGTGTTATTTAAATTTTTGAACTAAAAAAGGATAAAAAAATGTTTTAAATTAATCAGTAATGAAAAGATGAAAAGTTAAAAAATGATAATTTTTAAGCTGTCCTATTTTCATAAACTAGTTGGGGTAGCTTATAAAAATAAACTAGCATCAGTTCAGTTCAAGTAATAAACAATCATTAACGATCCCAATTTTTATTAATATTTTTAATGCAAGTAAATTTTATAGAAATCATAGACTTTGAGTTCTGATTATGAGTTCTGATTAATCAAATTTGTAAGTTTTGATAAATTATAAAAAAGCAATGTTAAAGAGACTATTGTTAACCGTCTTCTTAATTTTTTATTTTTCTTCTTCATTTCAAACTTTAACCGGTTGTTTTCTCAAATCAATTCCTTCTATTTAAAAAAAAAATATGGTTTATGTTACTAATTTTTCATCTATGTTTTAGTCTGCTTTAATATTAGTAATTAAGAACGAATAAATAATATTTATTGTAAATTATAACGTCTCAATCTCTCATTCGTTTAAGTTATTATTTTTAGTCTTAATCTTCTCCACACAATGTTAGCTTTGCAGTTTTTAAGGGTGGTCTAGCTAATAAATGTCCTAAAGCATTGATTCCTCCTTCTTAAATGATTTTAATTACTTAATTGTCAACTATTATCTCATCCTTACAAATCACTATTACAATAAAGAGTCTTGGTTACACCGAGAATCAAGGTGATAAGAGATATTTTATTAGGCCATGGTGGTGAATCATAAGGGTTTTAAAACCCTTTCTACAAAAAGGGACACACAAGCAACCCCTCAGTCAAAGAATCCTCTCTATCTATGGTAACCTACTTTTTGCTAGTTTTTTTTTAATGATGATAAATCCCATTTTTAATTAAAAGATACAACCAAAAAGATCATTCAATCGAAAAAATAGACACTTCGTCTTTTGCATTGGTCAATCCAATAATCTTCTCTTACAAATAAGTGAAAAGAAAATAAAAATCCTTTGAAAGGAAAAAAGAAAACTTTTACAACACATATAGTATCCAGAAAACCTCAAATTCCAAAACCAAACATTCCCATATATGTCTTCTTCAGACACATCACTATGCGTGAGCTTAACAACTATGACTCCTTCTTCTGGCTCCTCAAACACAATCCTGATCGTGGATTGAATCCCATCAAGCCAGCTCTCAAACCTCCACCTCTACACAATCAACTTCCCTTTCTACAACTCCAAATTTCTTTCAGTCATAGACCCCTCGAAAATACTAAATTCACCCCAACCTCCTTGCTAATCTTCTTATTGCCATGTGTGAAATCCTTACAAAAACCCCTCCACCTATTCTCATTCACAAAATCTCAAACAAATCCTTAACCCTACAATTAAACCACTCTATCAAACTGATCATTTGAAACCCCTTCTTCCCTTCACCCTTCTCATTATTACCATTAATATTAACATTACCATTACTATTAATACTATTAACGCTCTTCTGTAGCACCACTTTCTTCTCTTCAAGGTTATCCTTCAAGCTCACCCTTTGCCATGCCTACTTTTTGCTAGTACATAGATTTAATTTAAATGCTTTGTGATTTAAGTTTAAATTGAGTGTAGGTTTGCACTTGCATTTTTGGTAATGTTCTTATATTTTAATGACCTGGAAGGATAACACAAAAAATCCTAAACTCCTAAAATTCTATTCTTTGGACCATCAAAAGTACATCAAAGGATAAGTAGCCACACACAACGAAATATGCAAATAGCAGAAAAAGAAAATACTGAAAGAGCAGAAAACCTGACATGAAAAGAGGAGCACGATATGAAAGTAGCAATGGCACAATTATTTGGTAGTGGCAAGATCGAACGCACTTCGATTGCAATGGCTATGGCACGGTTACTTGGTGGGGCAAAATCGCACATAGTGACAAAATCAAAAAGATATATGAAATTAGGGCAAAATTGAAAACAAAAGATCGAACGCAGTAGCAAATGAAATGAAAACAAAATCGAGATTGAAATGCTGGAAGATGAAATCAGGAGATCGAAAGAGAAAAATCGAAAGACGAAATAGGGAGATGAAGTATGAAAACGAAATTGGAAGCAAGGGAGAACAATCTTCGTTACTTCAAGCTTCATTACGTAGAAGTTTCCATGATATAGTGAGGAAGAACGGCGGAGAAGGATGTGTAGTGGTGGTGGAGGACGGTAGAGAGTGGAGAACGATATTCTCCATTGAAAAGACACGACCACGCGACAAAGACACCTCCCGAAACAGCGTTTCTAAAACATTAAAAATTACAAAAGAAAAAGAAAAGAAAATAATTAATTGAAATTTAAATTTTACATGGGTTCTTTAAAAAACCTCTGGTACTTAACTGGGGTGTTTAAAACCTCCAGTATATTGTATTTTACTAGAGGTTATTATAATATCAACTAATTAACTCCTTCTAAAATTAAATATTTTTGTAGTATTATTACATATGCACATGTCTGTTATTTATTTTTTATTATTTAATATTTTGATTAGAAAATAAATAATATAATTGTTATTATATATGAATAGAATATTTATTTATATCTTATATTTACAAATTATGATTATGCATAATTTGTAAACATGATATCGAAATAAAAAAATATAGAAAATAAATAAATAATTGATGAAGACTATTGAAATATATATATATATATATATATATATATATATATATATATATATATATATA
>Ga0214544_1000359_pt1 | contig 79902 bp, 38 predicted proteins | sample CNSS3metaG_FD_160074 | JGI IMG/M metagenome (GOLD analysis project Ga0214544, IMG submission 160074) | Root nodule microbial communities from cowpea collected in UCLA plant growth center, Los Angeles, California, USA - CNSS3 | ecosystem: Host-associated > Plants > Roots > Nodule | place: USA...
TCTTATATATATATATATATATATATATATATATATATATATATATATATATATATTAATATAATAAAAATTATGATCAAAATAAACTTAATCTAAAAATAAAGCACATAAATTTGTCAAACAAATTCATAACATTCTTTCCTTAAAGTTATGATTATTATGATTATATATGCAAGATACAATCTTTGAATATCAACACTTAGTTTAAAAACGTATTTTCCTTAGAATCTTAAAATGGTTCATGAAATAATTTGGTGGATTTGAACTTACTATGACTTTAATACGGTGAGACATTATGAATAATTATCAATATTTTAAAGAATAAACCACTTTTTTTAAAACTAGGAATTCATTCTCTGTCTGACTAGTTAAAAAATTACTTATATGATGTAATGAGATTATTAGTTGTTAAAATTCTCTAACAAGAAGACATTTAGGCATATCAATCCAGTTGAATAGTCGATAACATTCTATATATTTTTTGTCAACAAATTTTTAAATATTAAGTGGTCATAATTATAATTTGAAACTAAATTATATATAAAAAAATTATTTTAGCAAAATATATAAAAGATATAGTGACAAATTCCAGAAATTAGTTGTAAAGTAGTGAAGATGATTGTTGTGATATATTTGATTGATAAACCGTGTAATATGTAATAGTATTATTTTCAAAAGTTTTAAAAGGAATTTGAAAATATAAATGTGCAAGCTCAATACTCTAAAAACAGTGAAAATTAAAAATTAATTAGCAGAAGAAAGATGAAGCAACTGAATAGTATATTCAATTATAAGGTACAAGGAATCTAACAAACTCAAATTATTTTTTCAATACTAAAATATGTCATTTTCAAGATTGATGTAAAGAGCAATTTGCATACTACTCTCAAATATTTTAATGTTATCGTGTTACTAGATAGAAGAATAGTATTTATATACTCTTCAAACAATTGTAGTAAGATTTTTTGTAGTGTTGTGGTTGTGTTAGTTTGTAACTTTCTTTAAAGTGTCTAAGCTATTAAATTAATTTGGAAAGTTATTATTCTCTTGCATTTCAAAGTTTTTAGATCACTTGTATTTACTAGGAGTTCTGGTAGCCTTAACCTTGTGGTTCTCCAAGGAATTTAACAATTTGTGTTGAATTTGAATTATTTTTATTTTCAATTGTTTATTTTTTTGGGTTGAGTATGTTTTTAATCCCCGAACTTTGATCAAAAATTGGAATTCATAACTTCGATACATTTTGGTCCCTAAACTTTAAAAGTAAATGAATATAATCCTTTTAAACTAATTATGTTAAATTTTTTTGACGTGTCAAACACTTTTCATATTAATATTGGAGTTTTTTACACTGTTTGACACATTATTGATTCAATATCTACTGAGAAGTATGTTCGACACTTAAAATAAAATTAACATAATTGAGTTAAAAAGACTTTATTCATTCATTTTTAAAGTTTAGGGACCAAAATATATTGAAGTTTCGGACATGGACAAATTCTAATTTTGGGTCAAAGTTCAGGACTACAAACATACTTAACCCTTATTTTTTAAATTAGAAAAACTAAATTTATTAAAAAAAATTCTTCAGATAAAGCATTTCAATTATCAACTACCAAAAACAATATTAAATACATATATTACAAAAAAAAAAATGAATTAAAAATGAATTATTGCAAACATTTAGTTAAAATAATCTTATTTCATGTCAACTCAACGTATAATGTTTAACATAAGTTAAAAAGTATCATTGAGAATTTTGATTAACTTTAATCAAGAAATAACATTGTTATGTATCAATAACATAACATCTGTAATAAAGACCAATAATCTTAATTGAATTTAAATTTTAAAAAGAAATTGGTGGCATCAATTAAAAAATAATATTGAGTGGACTTTTCAATCTCAATCAATTTCACAAAATTCTAATTGAAGTTAAACTAATACTTTTCATCGAGATCAAGCCAAAGATAAAATATGAAAGAAAACAAAATTAATTTGAAAAGAAGTTAAATACATGTCGTATTTGTAAATTATTTTTTAAATTTGTGCTTAATCCTTAAATTAAATATATATTCATTTGTTCATGTAATTTATAAAATTTATGTAAAATATTACTTAAAAAAAATTACGTTTAAAGTTATATTATGATTCATTATAGAACTTTATTTCATAAGTCGTTTAATAAAAATGATGTTTTATATGATTATAATTAAGTATACGAATGAAATATATATATATATATTTTAAAAAAGAAATATATATATATATATATATATATATATATATATATATATATATATGTATATATATAAAGTATTTTGATAAAAAAAAACATATTTAACTTAAAGGAAGAACAGTATGAAATTTTTAAAAGTCATATTTTCTTATTTTAATTAATTAGTTTTACATTTTATTCTAATACTATACATTAAACTTTTCATTACCTTTGTTTTTGTGTCTTTTGAATAGATATTGTATTTTTATATTGAAATTTTATTTGTTTAAACAATTAAAAGCTATAAAAAGTTTTTTTTTTCAATAATCTCAAACACTTTTTTATTTGTATAATTATCCTAGCTTATCGTTTTTAATGTTCATCTTTATTTTTAATTTAAATTTCAATATTTTTATAATATTAATACGTAAATTAATTTCACATCATAATATAGTTTGATTTTTACAAATTTAAAATACTAGTCTTATGCCTAAAAATATTTATTCATTTTAAATTTTATTATATTAATTATAATGTATATACAGTATAAAGTTTGTAAAAATATAATTTAGCATGAATAATTGTGATTATATAACAAAGGGTCGATAAACAGTAAAGATATAGACGTATAATTTAGAGTTTGACGGATATACATCTTTCGATGTTGTAGGATAAGATAATACAGTTCCTCTACCCCACAAATGATACATAATTTAACGGCACATAAATATGAAATGTACCTAAAAAAATGAACTTGGACGGTTTTCGCTGTTGGATTCAAGAAATAATGTGGTCATTTGGACCACATTCGTGTGGCAATTAAACTAAATCTCTACCCTTGCTACAACCAAAGGTCTGTTTCAAACTGCAACGTGTATATATATACATTGGTGGAAGTAGTTTCTCTCTTCTCATTCTTACTCCATCCACTTTCTCTTTCGTCGTTTTATGTACACATCATTTTATCATTTAATTTCGACAGACGTATATAGATACATTCATTCATCCCATATTTATTTACAGAGCGAAAGAATGGGGAGGATTCCGGTGAGGTTTGAGAGGGTGGCGGCAGCCTTCGAAGCTGACGTGGCACGTGTGAGGCCATGCGAGAGCGGTGGCGGTGGCGGTGGCGAAACTGAGCACTCGCCGGAGGATCTGAGTGATCTGTCGGACCTTGTGAAATCCTTCATGGAGAAGAAGGAAGAGGAAGAAGATGCTATTGGTTTTGTTTGGGATGATGGAGACGAGGATTTGGAGTGGTTTGATTCTGAGAAGAGGGAGATCCTTCAAACAATATTCAGTAACGATGGCGGCGATGATGATGATGCCAAACGATTAATTAGGAGAGAAATTGAACTTGTGATGAACCTCGTTGCGGAAAACGAGAAATCGGCACCGGAATTCAAACGACAATTGATGTCTCGAATGCGCGAGAGAGGTTTGGATGCTGGTGAGTTGTGCTGTAACTTTCGATTTTCTTTTTTATTTAGTGAGATTGACTTTTGAAAGTACACATTTATTTTTGTCCACTGGTTAATGAGTTTGATTTTTTTATTTTTGTTAACCTTTTTATGCACAGGGCTTTGCAAATGCAAGTGGGAGAGAAACAGAAGATTCCCAGGTGGTGACTATGAGTATATTGACGTAAATTATGCAGGAAATCGGTACATTGTTGAAATCTCCCTTGTGGCGGAATTTGAAATAGCTCGTCCCATAAGCCATTATTGTTCATTACTTGACGTTTTCCCTGAAATATTTGTTGGGAAATTGGAAGAGCTGAAACAGGTTGTGAGGCTAATGTGCAGTGCTATTAAGAGCTCTATGAAAAGCATAGAGATGCATATACCTCCATGGAGAAGAATCGGGTACATGCAAGCAAAGTGGTTTAGTTCTTATAAAAGAATAACTGATGAGGTTGCAACTAAAAGAACATCATCATCATCCCCTTTATCCAGTACCAAATCTATTGGATTTGACGCAAGACCACTGAAATCGTACAATTGTAGAGATGATTTCGTGAGTAAACCTGCATTCGGAATTTGCCTTTTGACCAATGCATTTTATGCTGATGGCCCTGGGATGTTACTGTAGTCAAATTACTCTGTGAGCTTTTTGGTGATTGTTGTTGACAAATGACTGAGTGCAGACTTAGTAGGTCGGGGACAGAAAGGGCTTAAAAATTTTCTGGTCACAGATTTTTCTTTTTAACTGGGGATAAAAAATTGTAAAATCATTGTAACTTGTCTATACAGAGATTTGAAGACCCACGTAACAACAGAGGTTCTATTATAAAAATGGGTTCTAATATATTAACTTCTTTGACAGTATTGTTTTTAAAAATTCTTACGAATACTACTTTTTTTTTGTTCGTATTTGTTAAAATTAACTTGTAAATTAATTGATAATTGATAAAATACTTTTTATTAATTCATTAACGGATCATTTATACATTTAAAATAATAAACTAGTAGTTTATTAAATTATGATATTTAAATATTACTTACTGATAAACTAATTAATAAAAACAAACAAACTGAATTATTAACATAATTAGTAAAGATGTTACTTTTTTAAAAATCTTATAAAATTCATTAATAATTGTGTCCATGAAATTAATCCAAATATATTGCATATTTTGTCTATATTTTTTTCCCAACTCTCATTTTATTAACAAATTAATATTTTATGCCCCATGAATAACAATAAACTTAATCACAATTGGATAACTTTCAACACATAACACAAAAAATAGTTGTGAGATATAAACCAATTTGTAAATTAGACAAAGGTAAAAAGAGTTTCTTATTCCGATTATTTTCTTTTCGGGAAATATCGCATTCTTTTATTTTCTTTTCGGGAAATATCGCAATTCTTTTATTTTCTTTTCAATAAATATTGTATTCTACTATTATATACTTTTATATGGACAACTAGAATTAGGAGAGATATCTCCAAAAAAAAAAACATTACCTCTAATATCACTCTTTTAATTTTTTTAAAAAAAATATATACTAGGGGATACCGTATTAATGCATTATGAATAAAATAATAACTTTTGCACAATTATATATATATATATATATATATATATATATATATATTATTTTTAGTATAATAAAAAAAAGAAAATAATACTGTTAAAAAAACTTTAATTTTACTATTTTTATTTTATTAGTTTTATTTGAGATAATGATTGAGGTAAATGAACATTAACCTTACACCTTACGATTATTTCAATTCTAATTACATGTATTTTACATCATAGCTTGAACTATACATAATGGAATGTTTAAAATCATCCTAACTCTACTTACATATATTTTAAATTAAAAATAATAATAACGAACTTCTTAATAAATGCAGATAAAAATTACTAAATATTAAACATATACCTAGTTCATAAGGACCTATAAAATGTATAAGAGTAATTGGTCTTTTAAAAATAAAGTTTGATTGCTTATTATTAAACGGTCAAGCTTATAAATGGATAAATAAATGATTTGAGTTCATTTTATAAAAGACCACAATTTATCTATAATTTGTTTTTCTACACCTCTTCTATTTTTTTGAAAATTTTGATGTTGAACATAATAATTTTGTCACAATCATAATTTTTAATAGAGGAAGTCTATATTTTACTCATTTATTGAGTCATTTAGAAATATGCATGCATTAGGGTGATAGGTTTTTGAATGTGTCACTTTTGAGTTTAAGGTGAGTATTTGTCTTATTGTGATCACTAGGATGTATATAGATTATTTAAGTTTTCTTTGTTCAAGTAGAATATTGTGTGAGCTAAAATATGTGTAACTTTGTTGAATTAGAAGCTTAAGTTTAGGTAAATGAAACTAGTTTTTTTTTTTTTACTAATGTTGTGAACTAAATGAGTTGTGATTATTTATTTTTGTGTTTTAATTGATCGTAAAGCATGAGTGGTGTTGAATATTAATGTTGACTAGGTTTTTTTTTGTTAAATTTGTCATTTGTAATATTAGTGTGATTGTGTATTTATTCATCTTTTAGGATATATCAATTTTGAATTGGATATAGTGATTTCGACCTAAGAAATGATTAAAAATGTAAAAAAATACTAAAAAGTTAATTAAAGGACTATACCTTAGACATCAAAATACTCACAATGATACCTGTATTAAGTTGGAGCACTAAAATGCTTGTAAATAAATAAATTAAAATACCAATACTGTAATAATAAAGATATAATGCAATGAAGGGCATAGATGAAGAGAGAGAGAGAGAGAGAGAGAGAGAGAGAGAGAGAGAGATATGAAGGTGATAAAGTTTACAGTTACATTATTAAGCACCAGTATTCTGTTTCTACTCTTCTTCCCCAAAAAGAGCATAAACCCCTCTTCTCCTCCACAACCACTACAGCGAGATTCCTCTTCCTCCGCCATGTCCAGGGCGCGAAGCTTTGTTCTGTGGCTTCACGGTCTCGGTGACTCTGGCCCAGCCAACGAACCCATCAAAACTTTGTTCACTTCTCCCGAATTCAGAGACACCAAATGGTCCTTCCCTTCTGCCCCTTCCGCCCCCGTCACTTGCAACTGTACGTCTTCTTTTCTCTACCTATTCAAGAGATCGCCGATGTTGTGCTCAAAATTCAACTCTGATTCACTCAACTCTTCCCTACCAATTTTAACCATATAATTACGAGTCAAATCTCAACTACCAAATATTCACCTAATTGGTCACTATCGTGTTACGAATTTTGCTATTTTCTCACAGTCATAGGCCAATCCCTGTGACATTAATTTAGGTTTTTAGGAGATCTTAGCTTACTTGAGTTCAAGGAAATGGTTAGGTATCGTTAATTACAAGTTTGGAATTTCTAAGTGATGCTCCTTCGTTAATGTTGTTCGTACAGGTGTACGATATTCAAATTTTATACAGCATATTAGCATTTTCTTACATGGCATTTATTGACGTCGTGATAGTCTTGAAATCATCTGTTCTTAGTTACAATGCAATGAAAATGCCGCGTGCTTTCCCATTTTAAAAGATGAGTAATATATTATTGTTATTTGCTCTTTTTGTAGATGGTTCTGTAATGCCTTCGTGGTTTGACATTCTCGAGATTCCTGTCACAGCTGTAAGTTTAGATTTCTTATCTCTCCTGGACTATTTCATGTATAACCTCTCTGTTTTTCAAATATTAAGTGTATTTCCTGAATCATAAATCTTGAAGTGAAAATAATAAATGGTATAACAAGCTATATCCTTTCCCTTTTTTCGTAATGCTAGGAGATTTTATGTCTTCTTTTTCCTCATTTTCTGTATTGCGAAGTGCTGTCAGAATGTCATTCGAAGTACAAATATTACATTTGGCTTGAATTGTTTTTTTTCTTTTCATTTAAAAAATGTGAGATGGTGAACATTATTACGCTGAAAGCATTACTCGAGGCAGTGCTACCTGTTTACCAAGCTTAAAGAGGGTGTCTTTTCCTTTTTTACGTTTTATGTTCAACTGCTTTGATTCCTAAAAAAGTTAGTGCTCTGGCTGAGCAACTTGATTTAGGAAGTCCCGCTCAGGTCAGGATGATGTTGACGATCTAATAAATTTTTGCTGAAAAATGGTCTGCTTATTGTCAGGAATCTCCCAATGACGAGAGTAGTTTACTTAAAGCTGTTCAAAATGTGCATGCTACTATAGACAGGGAAATAGCTGCTGGTGTAAACCCCAAAAATGTATTTATCTGTGGATTCAGTCAAGGAGGTCTCTCATTTCTTCCCGTTTCTATTTGAGTGTGTCAGTGATCAGTCTATGTGTTTGCTTCTGAAGAGTGGGCCATGCTTGTGTATGTAGACTGTTTGCTTATGGTGATATTACTTTTCAGGTGCCTTAACCTTGGCTAGTGTTCTACTGTACCCTAAAACTTTAGGTGGAGGTGCAATCTTTAGTGGTTGGGTTCCGTTCAATTCTTCTATTACAGAACAAATTACGCCCGAGGCAAAGCAGGTACTAATCCTTGTGTGCCAACCTTAATATTTTCTCTTCCGTTTCTTTTCTTGTCAAGCTTAGCTATTTTCCATTCATTTTCTTTGAGAGTGATTATTATCATTTGGGATGAGGAAATAAAAGGGTTGTCACAACCAATTTGGTTCAACTCCAACTCTCTCTTGATCCTAGGATTACGTGGAAATATTGAGTTTTCCTTTATCTTTGTTTGAATTTTGAAACAATTATCCAAACAAAAGTACACCGATCAACATAGAAGACCACTTCAATGACTATAAATACACATAAGAACTTATATTTCTACTTTTGTTCCAATATCAAGCTATTAGAGTGATAACTCTTTGACAAGTGTACCAATTCGTTACAAGTAATAAAAATGGAAGTCCAATTATCGTTTTTCCAAGGGATTTGTGTTCATTTGTCTAAGTGTGATTATTTACTAATTTTAGCAATAATGTCAACGTAAAAGATTGGTTTAATTTAAGAACAACATGCAAAATTAATAAACACTAAAGTTATAAAAGGATTTAAGAAACACTTCATCAAGGTTGAATTTCATGAACCATACTAACGCAATATTTCCTACACAATTTCTCTATCGTGCTCAAACATCCTCATCATAAGCTTACTAACCCCTAATTCCTTAGAAGTAAGTTCTAAGTCAAATATGTCAAAATATTAATTCCTTAACTATTTTAACACATGACTTGCATTAAGATTTGATGTATAGAATGACCTAGAGATTACGTCTATTCCTAGAACCCAATCTCATGGTTGTTCTATCCAAGGTTAAGTTCCAATTTATTTTCCAATAATTAGATACAACCAAATAGCAAAGATTTCCATCAAGCACATTTATAATTGAGATAAAACATATGAATAACCAAAGAGATTACATTGCATAGGAAAATTACAAAGAGTATAGGTCCATTACACCCAACCCCAATGAAGGAGGAGTTTAGTCACTCCTAAGCATCTAGAACAAAGGATGGATGAATTTGATGGAATGGATGAATTGTTGTGAAGTCTCCTTGCCCTAGAATGGCGCTTTTTCGTCTCCTTTCTAGTTCTGTCGCGTTCCCACACTCCAGCACACAGTTTCGTGTAACTTTTCGAAACTATAATCACTTCAGAAAACCGTCTTCTCGCTGGGCGACCAGTGATTACTCGCTGGGCGAAAGAGCACACTCGCTGGACGACTGGTCCATTTCGCTGGGCGACTGGATCCTGACAGAATAACCTCACTTCTTCTCCAATCCTTCACTTTCCTATACAATAATCTCAAAGATAACACAAAATATATCTAAACCTAAAAGAACCTAAAAACAACCTAAAACTTCCCACAAAACACATGATTAAGTACAATTAAGAGGTCCAATAAAATAAGAATAATAAGTATTTTTCATACTTATCATAGAGCATTTTCTATTGCTGACGTGGCATTAAGCTGGTGGGAAAAGTTTGTTGCAACTTTTCACGCCAGAGCACTGTAGCAACTTCTTGCTTTCTTTTATGCGTTACCTGGGACACAGAAAAAGATACGCAAAATATTCATAACCAATCTAATCTCTACTCTTGCTGTTTTTTCAATCAAAATCTGCTGTGTAACTGGTTTTATTCATGAATTAGTTCCCCAACTCTTTAGATTAAGGGATTTTCAGAGTCTAACTCCCTAAATCCAAAGTTCCAAAGTCCAATAAAGCTATGAATAAATTCAGGCAGTGGCGGACTTGCAGACTGGCCTAAAAGCAGCTTTATAGGTTTTTAGGTTTGGTTGATTGTTACCCACGGTTGGTGAAGGACTTAGTAAAATTGCAAAACCGTTGACATATGTATTATCAACATTTTCAAATAGTGCCTGCCTTCCAAGGATTGAAAAATGTTCTTATTTTAGCACGGTACTGGCTCTCCCCAAGTTTTCTAAGACTGTCATTGTGACGACAGATGCCTCAGGTTCTGGATCTTGGTGCAGTTTGAATGCAAGATAAGCACCCTATTGCTTACATTAGCAAATCCTTGAGTCCTACGCATTAAGCTATGTCAATAATGAGAGGAAGTTTCTAGCCATAGTATATGATGTTCAAAAGTCGGGAGCTTTCCAATGATGCTTAATAATGCTCAGATGAAGCTATTGGAGCAAACCTAACAGTTGGTCTGCTGATCATAGTATTCAATTACTTATTCAGGAGCTTATGTGGGATCCTAACAAGCATCTGAAATACTCTTGGCATAGAGGAGAACTTAGATGCAAATGCAAATTATTTATTGGTGCCAATTCTTATCTCAAACTTATAATATTGAAATGACTGCATGAGTCATTTACAGGGGAACATTCTGATCAAGATGTCACAACTGCCAGAGTGAAATCTCTGTTTTTCTGGAGAGGTATGCTCATGGATATCCAACAACAGTATTTCAAAATTTGTGGTATTTGTCTGAGGTGCAAACCTGATTTGGCTGGTTCTTCATGGTCTAAGTGGGCGTCGCTTGCTAAGTGGTGGTACAACACCAACTATCACTCTGCACTACACACTACTCCTTATGAAGTGGTTTATGGTCAACCACCTGTATTCATTTGCCTTACCTTACTAGCAAAACTACACAATCTGGGGTGATCGCATTAAGTTTTCTTTGTGATTGAGTCAAATCCGACCCAACTAAATGTCCTCTGCTTTTGAGTGACAGGTTTGGTAAGTTAAACTCAAGAATCAATCCAGTTTAACTCAACCACAATTATTAAATAATATTAATATCAATAATAATAGTAATATTGCTATTATTCAATTCACTTCATTATTTTATTAACTAAATTTGTACTTTTTAAATATTAAATTATGTTTATTTAAAAACAAACTAACCAATGTAACAATTTTTCTTTAAATTAAAAAATTTAGCAAATTCAAAAATTTGTGAGCCAATTGACTTAATCCAATGCAATTTGATCAAGAGTGGATTGGTCGAAACCCAATCCAATCAGTGTACACCCAGCCTTATCAATAATTTTCCATTGTCAAGCACTTATAAAGATTTTTCCATTCTTAAGCACTTTTTCCATAAGTTGCTACCAAATTTTATGGTCCTTAACGGGAGATAGACAGAATAGTACTAGTATCATATCATCTGAAATTTCCTCTAGATTAAGAGGTTCTTAATGTGTTTCACGTTTCCTAATTGAAGAGCCGTATAGACCCTCGCTCTGTTTCATTCATCCTTTGCTTTTACAATTTCGTGGCCATTCAGTTAAGGGGATCTAGAGGATAATATTGGACAGAAAAATGGTCCAGCGAGGTAGCATTGCTACTGGTAAACTGTTAGTCAAGTGGAAGAATTTACTTAATGACCAAGATACTTGGAAATTCTACTATGATCTCTTGAAGAAATTTCCCAATTTCTGGCCTTGAGGATAAGGCTGCTCTTGAACAGGGGTATTGTTACAACATTCTATTGTTGTAAAGTTGCTTTACTATTATAAAACTCATTTTTCCATCTTTCATTTTCCATATTAGAAATTAGCTTATGCGGCATTTGGCTGGTTGGAAAAGTTTGCTGCAACTTTTCCCACCGGAGTACTATAGCCACTTTTTTCTTTTATTATGCCTTGCCTGGGGGCTCAAAAAAAGACACGCAAAATATTCATAACAAATATTCTCTCTACTCTGTTTTTTCTATCAAAATCTGTTGTGTAACGAGTTTTATTCATGCCTTAATTCCCCTATTCATTACATGAAGGAATTTTCGGAGCCCAACTCCCTAAATCCAAAAGTTCCATTTCACAAGCACGGGTGCCAGCTATGTTGGTTTTTCTCATCAGGGCGTGATGTTGTTGATATTCAATTTTCCTTGGAAGTTGTTGGAACAATGACACGCCACAGTGTTTAACTTTTTATGTCATTAGAATTTAGAATCACTTTTAGGTGTACCCTGAGCATGACACCAGAGTGAATTTGCGGAATGCAGTTGTCATTTGTTTTATGCTTTTTTGACGTATTATATGTATATATCTACAGACACCCATACTATGGTGCCACGGAATGGTTGATAGAACGGTATTGTTCGAAGCTGGACATGCAGGTCCCCCCTTCCTTGAAAAAAATGGTGTTGGTTGTGAGTTTAAGGTGAATTCTATGTTTTCAACAATTCAGTTATTTATCCAATGAACCACCCTTCTGTCCATCGACGTTGACATTTGTTTTGTTGGCACTCCGCAGGCTTATCCTGGTCTTGCCCACTCCATAAACAATGAGGAGCTGCGGTATCTCGAGTCATGGATCAAGGCACGCCTACAGAGTTCTTCCCAATAGTTGTTTCAGCTTGGAATAATATAATCTAAGTACATGCTTGTATTTGTGTAGATCCCCTGATCAGTTTATTTATACTCGTTTTATTCATGGTAACGTTTGCGAAACCCACCCTATTGATGTGTTTGGTTGTGATTCGAAGATAAAGCACACAAATCTACGAGCAAACAGAGTTTTGATATCTTAATCTGTAGTTTCTTAATTCATGTTAATTAATGCAAGTCTCACATCCAAACCAAATGGAACATTTTTCAAATTTTGAATGTGATATTGACCATCTGGATGTGTTTTACAGAAGCTAGTTATAGCTTCCGCTTAAAATGACGTTGAAATATCAATTGATGTAATTTAAGATAGATACTAATCTGTTGGGTCATGCTTTAAGAATTTGGGTGAAAACTATTATGGAATAAAACATTAAATGAAGAATTTTATATTGAATCAATTTCAACTTGGTAATTTTGGAAACGCTTATCCAAATGCGTACTATTATCATCTTTCCATCGGTGGTATATACTATACCCCTTTTTCTTCTTTTTTTTTTTTTCTCTTTTCCGGTCTGTGGCATTTGGATGATTTTACTTTAAAATAGAGATGCTTGCTTTTTACATAATTATTATTGATGAAAACATGGGCAATAATGATGATGGTCATGAGTCATGAATGGGGACAGATTATCCGCGAGTTGAAATTGAGCGTAAATTTTGGAATTTGGAATTTTTCTGAAATCGGACGAGGGTGGCGGTGAGTAATGTACTAAAATTCACCAGAAAGATTCGAAAGCATGTACTATGTAGGAGTGGTAAAAATAGTCAAAATGTGAGTGATGCCTTTTTTTTGTTTTTAGGTTTTGTGAACACGCACGCCCCACCTACAAAAACCAGTGTTCTCTTACTGCATCCGGTCGCCAAATGATTCTTTTCCTTGAGTATCAACTTTATAGAATTTCTTTTTTTACACAGATAATATACTGACAATTTCTTTTACCAAAAGTAGCATACTGTGATCTTTATTTACTCAGGTAACATAACATGTTTTTACGATAAAAAGACAAAGATATCCATGTCCGTACTATGATTTAGAAACCCCATGGAAGATAAATAGTAGCTAACCCCTGATCCAAACTCCAAGTGCCGCATTTTACGACATAGTAGCAGTATGAAGGTTTGGTAGAAGATGATTTTGATTTTGTGGGTGAGGCCATGAACTCGTGAATATTGGTCCCTAGTGAGTGGGGTTTAGTTATGATCCAAACTATGTAACGCCAATTTATATGGGCAGGGGGGGCTCACTCTCTCCAATAAATGATAATGAAGACAGATGAAGTAACTTATTTTTTTAACGTCAGAAACAACTCCATCTTATGCCAATAATGTTCCAAGCATCCAATGCCTTTTCATTTCATGTACCTTCTACTGGTCACTGTCTCTCAGAAAACTCCATTCATCTTTTCTTTTTCATCGATAAAACATCATAAATTCTTATTTCTAAGAAAAATAATATATCTTATGTTCCTTTTATGGTTCAATTGATAGAGCTTCATAAGTATTTGTTCAAAGTAAAGGCTTCTCTTATTCAAAATATACATAATAATCTTTGTACTTTAGTTCATAAATTAGGTCATCAACATATACATTTAAGTGCATTCAAACTCTTAACCATTCATTAACACAAATCAACATACATAAAAAAATGTTTGTTGACATGGTTAAAAAAACACGTATTGATGTTTTAGGCAATACACTCTGTTTTAGTTTTTTTTATCATATGAGGTATTGGTTTTAATCTATTTGTTTAAACACTTGTTGAAACTATCCTACTTGTTTTAAATGTAGCTTTGTGTTCTTAATTCACACATTACTACAAGTATTCACATTTATATAAGTATCTAACTCAAAACTAATCCAATCCATCATCATTCAAATTCATAATTTAACCTCATTCCTTTGATAACCAAAATAAAACAATAATTAACATTTGAAAATGTTGTTTGACCAATAACACAACATAGACAAAATTAACTCATTCACAATTCTTGCTTGAGTGGGGAAGATTTTATTTGAGAAAAATACTGGAAAAAAAATTATACAATAACTCATCATTTTCAAAAGTCATTAAAAACATATTCTGCTTATTATATTTTCTTCACAAGTTTAAAGTACCAATTTCAACTATTCTACCACACAAATTTCATATTTAAAGCATTTTAATTAGATTCGACCATATCATCCAAAATAATATATTAACTTTCATTTTTCTCTCAAGTTTCAAATTGCAATTCAAAATTATTTTCTAATTCACCATGCAATATTTCTCGACTTTTTTTGTATTTTAAGGTTCTTTTGACAACAAAAAGTGAAATCGTCATATATGAGGACGACTTCATTTTTTCCAACACATAAACCATTCTCTGTAAGGACAACGTTGTTTTTTTCAAAAAAAAAAAAAAACTGAAACTGAGTCGGTGGAGTACAACTTCACCTATCCTTCCCTTAACGACTTGACCCTATTTAACAAAAAAAATGAACAAATCCATATTTATAAATTTGACTTCAAATAAACCATCAAATACAAAAAAAATCCAATATTTCTCTATCAAAATAGAAATAGAAATGACTTTCCAATTTAAAACATCCCATACAAAATTTATCACCAAAATTCTAAATTCTCATGAACAGCATAATCATTCCAGATTTATAAATTCTCAGAATAATACTTCAACACACATAACTTCCTTTATTTAAAAAAAAATTCAATCCAAGAAAAATTAAAGAAGGTTGAAAAAACACCACGATTTCATTAGAATAGTGAAATAATATAATCAAATATAACATACTAACTAAAAACACAATTTTTTTTAACTAATTTACCAATATTGAGTTCAAATATTAATAAAAAAAATAAACTAAAAGATTTTTAGAACAAAATATAGTTATCCTAAATTGAAAATTGTTTCAATAAGATTGATAATTGATTATCAATTACCGTAAGATAGAATGTGATATTGAAGCAGAACTTTCTAAAGTCTAACTTTTCTAACATTTTTCCTAAAAAAATAAGTAGACTTTAAATAAATGCTTTTTGTTTAAAATTTTAAATGAGTAAAAATGGTAAAGAATACAAAACATTGTAACTAGACATCAATTTTAACTATTCAAAGAAAAACTTGTATAAGAATAAAATGACACAATTTAAAATAAAATAAAAAACTACAAAATAGCACAAATAATGGACAGGCCAGATTGCCGATTACTATACTAGAGATGAATTTAACTTCATAAGTACCTCTGCAATCTCAAAAGATTATCGAAGGGCTCAAATAAATAATGAAAATTCATGCATAAAATTGTATTTTATTCCTCTGAAACAATGTATGAAATAGAAATAAAAATATTTGAGATTAATATATATTATTTATTTTGGAAATTGGAAAGAACACACCAAATGATTGCGGTGTGAACAGTAGATTTTGTTATTAAAAACGACGGCAATGCACAGTTACCAACTGGTCAACGAATCCTTCATGCGCATTCCAAAGGTTGATTTGAATTTTAATTCAAATCTATGTATTCTTTGAACTTCCAGAGGAAAAAATTATGACAATTCAAACAAAATCAATTTGCGCTATTTTTTCTTCTTATTTCATCAATAAAAGTAAACTTTTATTTTTCAAAATTTATTTTTAAATAAAAATTTACCTCAATTTTAATAAAAACAAGCTCAATTTTTTTCGATAAATCTTCAAATTCATATATTGTGAATAAAAGTAAAGATTTATAAGGTAATTTAACAGTAAAAGAGTATGGGAAGTTGTGAATTAATTTTTTTAATAACAAAATACTAACAACTTAAAATTTTGTGAATAAAAATAATTTGATTATAAAATGAAACCTTATTATAACGGGATAAATATTATTTTTGGATCAAAACTAGTCTTCATTGGTATGAATTCAATTATTATCCAATGTTGAAAAAAAGTAGAGTTTCATTCATGCGTGCTGCATGCTGCATGCTGCATGGTCATAGTCAACTACAAGTAAGTCACACTTGCGTATGTTTAACAGTTAACAGTATTGTTAGTTAGATTAAAAAAATAAATTAACACTGTATTTATTTTAATCTTCTTTACTAGCGTTTTTAGTGTATATATATATATATATATATATATATATATATATATATATATATATATATATATATATATATATATATTTAGTAAATATAATAATAGTAAAATAAGCTATGCTACTAATTTTTGTTTTAAGTACTGAATTAGGAACATTTTTTATTACATTTTTTTCTAGTTCTTTATTTTGAAAAATCAACTATTCTAAGGAAAAGTTTGCGCGTGGATGTATAAAACACAAATTCAACACATAAAATTGGACACTATTCTGTTTGCATAACAATCAATGATAATTTGGAAGAACTTTTTCTGGTGAATTTATTTTAGATCATGTTCGTAATTTTAATAGATAGTGTACACTTGAAATATCCTAATAGTGTATTAATTAAAGACACCCTTTGTTTTTAAATAAATTAAAATGTAATTCAGTGTAACTTATTCAATTGCTGTAATTTAAAATTGGCTAATACTTTCATTAATAGAAAACTTATGCTCAGTGTACTTTCAAACTTCAATTTGTACCCTCGGTTACCTTAGCACACTCTTCTTTTATATTTATTTTTAAAATAAAAAATGTCACATTCTATTAGCATACAAACAAATATTTGAGTTACCAGGAGTCTTGGTTCCATGAATTTTTTATTTTTTAATATACATGTAAATATTTTCAAATATTAGAAGATTCAAGCATATAACAAAAAATACTATTTTTTTTATTCTAGTAAAAAAAAATATTTTATTGTTTTTAATACATCAATTTTCGAAAATTTTATCGTTAGATTCTAACGTGTTCCTACTTTCAAGGACGGAATCAAGAATTAGATACTGTATAAATTTTAGAAATTATATACCATGTTTTTTTTTAATTATAGTGTATGTTAAAATAAAACACTTATTTTCCTTTTCTTTTTCAATTATTAGTAGCAAACTGTTCTTCAGTTGTTGTTGAGTTTTTTTTTTTTTTTTATAAATAATTTAACGAATAACTTAAGTTTTTGTTTGTTTTGTTGAAGATATAATAAATAGAGTTTTTGTGAAAAACAAATATTGGGTTACATTTTCCATATGAGAATGTTTGGTAGACATTAACTCCATCAATCCCCTCTTTGGTGGTTGTGGCAGAGAATCAAATTCTGTTTTTTTAATTTTCTTCTCAATAATTACTATTGGACTAAAAACTGGTTATTGTAGTGTTATTACAGAAACATTTTTTTTAATAAAAAGGGAAATTGAGAATAGAAAGGCAAAAACCCTAATGAAAGTATGTACTTGGGGTAGTTGCAGAGCATACCAACTTGGAGAAAGAGAGAAACAGAGTAATTAAGTTCCACAAATGTCGAAGCATCGACAGCGACAAATCACAGCCGTGGGACCCAACCCAACGCTGCACAAATCACAAGCGTCCAATTCTATACGGCTGGGTCGCACCAACACCCGCGCCGCACCCGATCCCTCCCAACCTATTTTATTTTCCTTTTCATATTCACATTCTCTCTCTTAATAGTTAATAGAAGAGAATCAGAATAATAATAAAAGTTCATCAACCCTTCAAACCTCAAACTTTTGTTCCCTTCTTTCTCTCTCTCTCTCTCTCTCTCAAACGATGAAGAAGCTCTACCGTAAAGGAACCGTCCACCCCTCCCCCTCTTCTTCTCCGCCGCCGCCAACCATCTCCGACCACCTCTCCTTCCTCCCCGCCGCCATCCTCACTCTCACTCTCTCCCTCTCACCGGAGGACCGGGAAGTTCTCGCTTACCTTCTCTCATGCTCCTCCTCCTCCTCCAACAACAACAACAACCACTTCTCCAACAACCACCACCGCCGCAAGAACCCTAAGGTGGTCGTCGACGGCGATCATCCCCCCCTCTTTAACTGCTCCTGCTTCCGCTGCTACATGAGCTACTGGGTGCGCTGGAACTCCTCTCCTAACCACCAACTCATCCACGAAATCATCGACGCCTTCGAAGACTCTCTCACCCACACCGCGAAACTCTCCAGAAAGGATAAGAGAAACAAGAGGGGCTCCAAGACCAAGCCTCCCGAGTTGACTCGCTCCGAGTTTCACTCTTCGCCGGCCGAACCGCTCCCCGAGGGGAGCAGTGGTAGCGGCGGCGGAGAGGTTGAGGTTGGTGAAGGCGGTGACGGTGGTGACGGGGAGGAGAAAGGGTCCGTTAGAAGGTTCGTTAGTTTCATCGGAGAAAGGATTTGGGGTGCCTGGGGTCCCTGAATGAGTTTTGAAGAGAAAAGGTGGGTTTAATCTTTACCCTTTCTTTCTCTCTTTTGTTTTTTATTTATTTCTAAACTTTTTTTTTTTTTTTTTTTTCTTTTTGTACATTAATCACTTATCTTGAATGTATAAAAAGAAATGGCAGTCTCTGTTTCTGGTTTCCATTAGTTTTGTTACAGTTTGAATGAAAGCATAAGCATAGCCATTATTTATCTTCTTCTTTGTTTGAACTTAGCTAAAACCTGAATGTTCCTCATTTATAGGACACAGTGTCCTTTTTAGGGGTATTGAGCCGATAACTAATTCTCTTAAGGGAAAGTGACCTAATGGATTTGTAGTGTTTTTACTTATTACAGATTCCAAAACTTTTGGTGAATGGAATGATTTGATTCAATTCTTTCAAAGACGGAGCTTTGATTTTATTTTGACTGCCATATGAAGAAACATAACTAAAGTAACACTGAACATGTCTGGGAAATTTAAGCTGGATTCCAACATGATTAATTTCACATCAAAATGATTATTAGTTATTGTGAATGGAACATTTTGAGATAGAGACATAACTAAAAGTTTACTTTAGAAATAATATTACATGCATATATATAGAATTATTGCCATTTGCTAATGTGGCTAAAGAGTTTTTGCAGAAATTAAAATAGAGGGCCATAGATTTTGTCTGTTATTTATGGTAATTTTCTGATGCCCTGTTTGGTGGGTGTTGTTTGGTTGAGAAGATAGGAGAAAGGAGTGTGGTATTTTTTGACAACTATTTTTCACTTCATTGTATTTTTTTATTTGGTTTTCTTTTTAAAAGCACTAATAATGAGTGGAGCCCTTGAACCCTATGATTTATGTGTTACTGATATTTTATAGTAAATATTTTTTAATATAATGGGTGAATGATGATTAATTGAATATTATTATTATTATTATTATTATTATTATTATTATTATTATTATTATTATATATGGGAGTAGTAATAGAAGTGAGTAGGAGATGGTGATTTGTGGTGGGCAGAGATTCAAAACGAAATTGGGCGGTGGGGCTTTGAATTTCATTCCCAAAACTGCCCCGTGGCTGTTACGATTGTTGGTGGAGGAGACGAGGGCAGTATCGGAAAAGCGATTTAATTTAAGGTTAAAAAAAGAAAGTATTTATTTAATTTAAGAGTAATAATTAAGGTGTTAATTTAAGGTTAATGAATTAGGGAAGAAGGAGGGTTAGGTGTCACGCAGAAGGAGATCGGCGAAAGCAAAGAAGAGAGCCACAAAAAGTTGTTCTTTTTCTGTCTCACCAATCCTATTCTTCGTTTATCTCCAAGAGTCTTGTCCTCAAACTCTCCATCTCTATTTTTTTTTTTTAAATAATCTTTTTAAGTACTTTTGTTTTTAAATATTATCACCATTAAAACAATTCCACTACTTCCTCCATCTTTTCTATCAGATTTTTATAACTACTTTATGTCCAAAAAAAACTGTTTACTTAGTGCATTTGTGGATGAAACTTAAAATTGATTTTCGACGAGACATTCGAAATTGATTTTAAGAAAATTATATTTTTATTCATTCTTTTATTTATTATTTTAATTATTTATTTTGAGTTTTGTAATGATGAGTTAAAAATGAGTCAAAAATATTATTATTTTTTATTTTAATAATTAAAATAATGTTAATAAATTATTTGAACGGTTTCTAAAATAATTTTATGGTAAATTTATTTTAATATTAAAGTAACTATTTTTAATTTCTCTGTCAATTCAAATTGATATTTTGAAAATATAAATTTTACCTACTTCATCCAAACACACCTTTGCAGTTAAATAATTGTGTCTTGGAGATGAAATGTTAATAGAGTTTTAGTTTTTAAAATTCAATATTATGAGCTTCTTAATCTCGGTGATAAGGAAAATATTGTTAAAAGAAAGATGAAACTTTTCCGATGAAAAATAGTCAATGCAAATTATAATTACGAGTCTTGGACGATAGAGAAATTTCGAAATAATATTTTATAACTGGACACTATGTAATAAAAAATTATTTTCGTTATCTTATAAATTATTGTTAAGTTATTAATAAAAAAATTTAGAATATATATATTATAGAAAGGATAAACAAAATCGAAAGAATGAAAATCATGAAAAAGAATAAAAGTAGTTCTTGTATAAGAGATAGTTTAAACTAAAAAAATATAAATTAAAGATAAAACTTATATTGGTACCAAAGAAGGATAAATATTTTTTTAGTATATAAATATGAAATTAAATTTTTTTTTATATTTTAAATTTTGATATATTTCGATTATATTCTTACAAAATAATATATATAATTATTTTAACTCAACAACATTATTTTTTATAAATGATATCCTAAACTAGTATTTGATCTAAAATGCATCAAAAAAACTAACATAAATTTCTTGTTAATTTTATTTTGAATTTTTTTCGTAAAAAATACTTATAAATTTTGTTAAGAAAAATTATTTACATTAAATTATTATTATTTTTTAAAAAAAAATTGTATGAAACATTTTTTACAAAAAAAATTTGTTAATAAATTTATAAATTTTATAGTAGAAAATAATTATTCACAAATAAATTATCTGTCAATTAAAATTCTTACAAAAATGATCAACACAAAGTCTTGCAAAAATTTATAACAAATTTGTAAAAAGAATGTCATGAAATATAAAAAAATTCTAATAATGACAATTTAAATTAATAAAATAGTTAGAATTATATTAGTTATATTTATTTACTTTTATTCATTTTTAAAATTTAATGATCAAATTATATTAAATTTTAAAATAATAACAAACTTCAATTTTAAGTAGAAACCCAGAAGATTAAAAATATGTGTACGATTATTTGAAAGAACGATGGGATGTATTGTACATTTTAAAAATATAAAAATGACACAAAGTTAGTTAAATTAAGTAGTACACTTTCCTTAGTTTTCTATTGATTCTTAACTTCGGAAAGTATTCTAATTATAAAGTAACATACAAACAACATTGTTCACATAAAAGTTGCACTTCAAATATTTAAAGTATAACGAAACATCCTAAAAATAAGTTTTATAAACGTAAACAATTCATTATAAACTTTTTTATAAATAAATCTCAATACTCTATCGTATTTCACAATAAACATTTAAATTATAATATTTAAAACTCAGTACAAAAAATTTAAATGCATATCTCTTCTTATTCTTGGGAAGTATGTTTTAAAAAATAACATAAATAATATATTAAATATGGTGATTAATGTGAATAATACTACTTCAATTTCATAGAAAAATATTTATATAAAAACAATAATATTTCAAAAACTAAATAAATACATTTTTAATTTATATATTCAACATAAAAATAAAACTTTAAATTTATTTTTTTAAATGTCCACACTAAGTTAAAATTGGATGTGGCATTAAACATATTTCATTTTTAAACAAATAACATAAACCATTAGTTTATACATACTGGAATTATGTAAAGTATTTTTTTAAAACTTTAATTTGCGATCTGTGAATGATAAGTCAGTGTATTCGTATTATTATCTTCTTCTTTTTTAAATTTAATATGTTAACAATTTAATTCTTCATAATTAAATCTTGTTTTTTTTTTCCTTTATTTAGTTAATCTAAGTAAGATTTAATTGTATATTTGTGCTCACTCATAGATAGTTATATTTTATTTTAGTGAATGGATTAGTTCGAAAAGATTACTATACACCACCTCACGTCGCAGCAAATATCTTTGATTATTAGATGGGTTAAATATGTTTTTGGTCCCTTAACTTTAAGTGAATTTTGGAATTAGTCCATTTTGAAACTTTGGACCAATTTAGTCCTTCATCTCTCGAAATATGTGGATTTAGTCCTTTTAATCAAATTTTGTTAGGTTTATTTGATGTTTCGTACGCATTTTAGGATTGTATTTGAGTTGTTTATACTGTTTGACACATTTTTTCTTCAATGTTAAGTCAAATACTATTGTGAAACACGTTTGAAATGTCAAATAAACTTAACAAAATTTGATTAAAAGGACTAAATCCACGTATTTCAAAAGATGGAGGACTAAATTGGTTCAAAGTTTCAAAATAGACTAATTCCAAAATTCACTGAAAGTTAAGGGACCAAAAACATATTTAACCCTTATTAGATTGTATGAGACATTTTGATGAGGGCTTTCTTCACGCTTTTTGCCACTTGCACTACTTTTATTTGTTACACTAATCATGATGTAATCATACTTTATTATTCATAATGATATGAAAATAACTTCTATTTATATATATTAATATGAATATGAAAAATGAAATAAAACAATTAATAACAATCTTCGGATAAATTTTAATGTCTTTAATTAGTATATGTTCAATTAAAATTTTGGTGTGATGTGACTTCTAATTTCTTTTTTCTTACTTTGTTCGGTTTTATGGGTGAAGGAGATGGATGACACTTTTAAAAATGTTTCAATTTCATACAATAAATAGAGTGAAAGGTTAGTCCAGTTTAATATTTTAATCACTCCAATAAATATAAACATTTTTCTACGATAATATCCGAAGGACACGTCATTTATATGTTTATATTGTGTGGCCTTCAAATTTAACGTATTTTTTTTCTAAGATTGTATTTTATAAATACATATACAATTTTGATATATATTTATAATTAATACAAGCTTTTTCTTGAAAAGGATAACTTGTAATTTTTTTAATTTTAAAAAATTCATGTTGGTAAAATCTACATTAAAAAAAGAATTCTATTAGAATGTGTAAAATATCAGTTGAATGAGATTTCAAAATGTTTTCAACCACAGCACCCCGTTACATAATTTATTTATTTAATAATGAAGCTGTCAATAAAATATTATTTACTTAACTAAAAAAATTATAGTTTAATTAAGTTAAAAAAAAGTAAAAAATTAAGCAAATCCACCTTTAAAAAGTATTACAATCTACTTATCATCATTTTTGTTTTATATTAAAAAATAATGAGAGTATTTAAAGTCTAATCAGCTTATATGTGAGATTACTACTTAAGAAATTAATAATTAATTTTGTTTTTTATAAAGTACCGTGATAGAGTATATGAAATTATGAAGGGTAATTAATGGAAACTCCTTTTGTTTTTTGTGTCATAATTTTTAGTTTAATAAGCCTTGACTTTGTGCTATCTATTAACTTATGATCATAGCTTTTGTTGGGAGTAAAATTTCAAACTTGTATTTTCCCTTCTCTCACGGTATCACTCTAAATAATCTTCTTTAGTCTTTTGCTTAGTCATTAAGGAAACCAATGTATAATAAAGTTTCCATCCGATACAATCATGTGATTAAAGAGACAAATAACATGTAATTAGAGGACAGTTATTTCACTGTGGTATATTTTAAGTACTAATCAATTATTCTTACTACTCTGATGTTTTTTTTTTCTTCGATAAAATTGATAAACATTTCCTATAATCACCACCTATAACTTTACTTTTGGATATATAGTCAATTACTTTGAATTTTTTATTGGATCATTAAATTTAGGGTTAAATATGTTTTTTTGTCTTCCAACTTTCAGTGAAAATTAGAATTAGTCTCTCCTCGAAACTTTGACCCAATTTAGTTCCTCGACTTCAGAACTGCGTAGATTTAGTCCTTTTAAGCAAATTTTGTTAAGTTTATTTAACGTTTCAAACGCATGCATCTCATGATAGCATTTGAGATGTTTACACCGTTTGACACGTTTTTTCTTTAATATTAGTTAAAAACCTATCATGAAACGCATTTGAAACGTTAAATAAACTTAACAAAATCTGATTAAAAAGACTAAATCTACATAATTTTAAAGTTGAGGGACTAAATTGGGTCCAAGTTTCGAAAATGGACTAATTCCAATTTTCATTGAAAGGTGAGGGATCAAAAATATATTTAACCCTTAAATTTAATTTATACTTTTAAAATTATAATTAAGTTTTATATTATTGCAAGTGTTAGTTTGTGTTGCTTGTGGAGGTCCATCAATAACGATATGTGATGTTGAGAAAATGTTAATTTAATATGGATTTATGAATGTACATATTAAGAAAAATAACAGGAATTTATTAACTACAAAGACATTTTAATGTACATATAATGAGATAATAATTAATTTATAAAAAATATTTAAAAAAGAAACTTGTCGATCATGCACATTGAGTTTTAACTTTTGTAGCCTTCTCTAACCTTGACCTTTGCTCACTCTCCCTCCATTCTATGATTAGGACTAGCCCTTACTATGCAGAAAGTGGGTGATAATTATAATTTTTTTATTAAAAGTTATATAAAGTACATGTTTGGTAAAATTAGTTTAAAAACTGGTTTAAGGGATTTTGAACAATTAGTTAAACATGAAAGTAAGTTGAGATGAAAAAGCTAAAATCTGTTCATTTCACCATACTTCCACATAAGTTTTAATTTATAGATGATTTCTTTAAGATTTTTTTTTTTCTATTCTACATTTGACTATTAATATTATTCTATATCTTAAAATATTTTCAATTGAATTTAAAATATAATAAAAATAACATAAATTTAAGCAAGAGCTACACTGTGATTAGTGTAATGATCAAAACATTATATTATTAAAACAATAGAATAAATAATATACTTAGCGTGTTCGATTTTTCACTTAAAACTACGTGAACTCCAACTCAACCTTTCAACGCAGTCAAATGCTCAAAATTTCCAAATTCATGAAATTTATTTCACATAATATTTTTTGGAAGTGCCAAATGTAAGCATAGTTACAATTTTGGCAATTTTTAATTTTATTTTTCGTGAATGACGAGGAATTGATAAGGAGAAAAGTTAGTGGAGTTAGGTATTGGGTCCGTCATGTCTTCTCACTTTTCAACTATGATTCTCATGCGCCCATAAATTAAGCTACTTAATTACCAGATAATGCACCAATGATCCAAGTTTTTTATTTCAGTTGGTAAATATAAAGATACAATTAATTTTAATTTCCAATAAATCAAAATTGTGTTTTGTTTAAATTGATAAAGTAACATCACTTCCAACACTCATGCAGTTAGAAAAATATTTTTTTTGACACATACACCACCACCAGATACAATTTACTTTTAAAAATATTTTGTCACTAAAAAGAATTATATTTGTAAATTAGAAAAACAATAATATATGTACGGATACATTTAATATTTAATAGTTTCGTATCGTTTAGAAATCGATACAATATAATTAAGTTATACTAGATTCTCTTTTTAAAACATTGGGCATGAGTTTGAGGGTTGATAAATGGTGAATTATAAGCTTTTCAGAGACCAAAACAGAAAAGAAAAAGGTTAAATATGTTTTTGGTCTCTCAAGTTTCAGTGAATTTTAAAATTAATCTTTTTTTGAACCTTTATATCAATTTAGTTATTCATATTTAGAAATACGTGAATTTAGTCATTCTTATCAAATTTTGTTAAGTTTATTTGAAATTTTAAACGTATTTTATGATAATATTTGAGTTAACATTAAAGCGAAAATGTGTCAAACGGTGTAAACAATTTAAATACTATCGTGAAATGTTCTTGAAACGTCAGATAAATTTAACAAAATTAGGTTAAAAAAACTAAATTTATGTACTTTTAAAGATGAATGACTAAATTTGTCGAATGTTTTGATGAAGAACTAATTTCAAATTTCACCCAAACTTGAGAGACAAAAACATATTTAACCCAAAAGAAAATGAGGAAAGTTGGGCTGGATAGTGGGTAACAAGGAGGATGTTTGTGTAGATAATTAACCGCCAATGTAATCTCAACAACCAAATGTTCCAAAAATAATTAAGTGTTTTCCTTTTCATGTTTGCTATTTTTCTAAGGCTACCTTTCAAGATACTGCTAGATGCTTTAACACACAGCTGCACCACAGATTTTTTAGACACATGTGTCCCACTACCAAACAAACAACGTTTTTTCCCCTTAATAGCAGATCCTCAAAGAAAGTGAACAAAAGAGCAATCAAAAAACATCAAGAGTAACAACTCACAGATACTACTTGTAATATTAAATAGCAATTACATATAATCGGTACACAACTGATATAAATTCTACAGTATTATTGTGTGACACTTAAGCATTAGAAGTTGCACTTCGAATCCACCCAATTCCTTCAATCACAACTGAACTCAAAATTTAATTATTCATGAGTAACCATCACAGTCGAAATCTAGTGATTAATTTATAGTTAGCTTAATTGAAGTGGAAATTAACTTCCAAGACAAGAAGAGGGATAAGACATAAACATAAATGAGGGTTCCAACAGTAGTGTAGTTTTAGTTAAGAATAATGTCAGCGTTTGTGGTGGGTGGGTGGAAAATTGAACAGTTGCCAATGTATTAATGCAGAGTAGTACATGTTGTTTGGTAGGATGGAGGCTGTTGCTTTGTTGAGTTTGGTTAACATACGGTAGTTGAGGTTGGAGTGCTTCAGATTACAGTTTCGATTTCTGGCGATATATTTTGAAGACACAGTAAAAAAACAGTATAGAAAAATTCAACAGAGAATTCAAATTTTTATATCGAAGTAATGAATTCCAATTGTAGTAAAGTTGTGTGTGTTTGGGAATGAAGAGATTAGCAGATAACAATTCGGTTGTACCTGTCTTTAATGAAATAAGTGATCCCTTTGACACAACTGAAAAAAGGTACAGTTACATAATAATAGAGTTGAAAGAAGATGAAGCATGTATAATATAATATCTATAACTTATAAGAGCTTCAATATGGATTGATGACAACAACAATATACCTTATATAGGGAATCAAGCCTGTACAGGTATGGAAGAAGTCATAGAGACGCAACCTTTTAAGCGTTCAATGATGATGTTTTTGCTGACAAGGCCTGAATGATGAGTCAGAGGAAGACCCTCTTTCACACACTCATCGTACTTCTCCAGAGTGCACACGATGTCACTGAAATCTGGCCTCTTCGAAGGGTTTGCATTCCAACAACGTTTTATGAGATGAGCAAGTGCTGGTTGGCAACTAGCAGGAAGTGGAGGCCTTTCGTTCTGCTCAATTAACTCAAATCAGTGTTCAATAAAACAACCTTCACAGAGTAATAATAACAACAACATCATGCATTAAAGACACACTGACACATTAATGGAACAATTGTTCACTCAAATGTTTTCCAACTCATTGGGCCATTTCGAGAGTGGTTGTTTGAGGAGGGAACACATCGAAGGCCCATCCATTTTACCCATTAATGGATTCAATTCTAGTCAAGACTCATGTTGGCCCATGGACCCCCTCTCACAAAAAGTCAAGATCTTTGGACTTGCTTTTGTACTCTTTGCATCGAATTCAAAACAAAGTTTTGACCTTAATCTCAAGGGGAAGTTAGTACAATTCCTACGTGGAGTTAGCTTAAATGTTGTCAAATAGTTCCGAGCTTCTACCTGGAAAAATGCTACCTTGCTGGCAACAGTAACTGCGCCGGATGCTACGTTATTAGCCACGAGCCTCATTTGTTCCATCCTAGGAATTACACTTGTCAACAACACTTCCTCAATTAGCCTACTTTTTTCTACACAAAGTTTCTGTTCTACACGAAATTTCACTGACCAAATTAAACCTTGATGTTGCTACTCAAAAGATCTTGACAAAAGCTATTAATGTAGCAGTTGCAATTTTATGTCACGTTTTCCTTTCCGTTTTATGGTTACAATAACATCTTACCTATTTTTTTATACACAGTCAAAAGCATTTTGGACGGCCTTATTTTTCTTTCTTTGAATGGGTTTATAGAAAAATCTATCTAATCAGACATAAGAAGTATTAAGCATCGATGAAGGTAACATCAATTATTCTATGGTATCGGAGTTCAAATAGATCGAGTCACAATCAAATCGTGTATCATGTCGTGTCGTTTGAACTATTACATTGTAATAGTTATAATTTTTCAGTGATCCAACAAGTATAACACTAGGTACTAGATTCAAGAGTTGTCTCTTTAAGATTAAGCAGAGAGTTATAAATTGATGCAGCATTATATGGATAGGGATAGGGATGTGACCTTCTCAGCAACAGCAAAAGCAGCTTGAACAGGGGTCATTCCCTGGAAGGGGAGAAGAGCAGTGGTGAGTTCCCAGAGAACGATTCCAAAGCTGTAGACATCAACTTTACGAGTGTAAGGTTTTTCCTTAATCATCTCAGGGGCCATCCAACGATACGTTCCCATGTTTCCCTTGGTTTCCCGACACCGTGTTTCCAGACACGATGTTCCAAAGTCTGCCACCTTAACCCTCATCTCATCGTTGAGAAGCAAGTTATTTGACTTGAGGTCTCTGTGGATCACACCCTGCGAATGAAGGTACTCCATGCCCCTTGATATGTCAAGAGCTAACCTTAGTATGGTTTCTGTCGAAAGAGAATATGGTTCTTTCTTGTTCAGATACATCCTCAGAGTTCCTTGTGACATGTATTCTGTTATGATACAGTACACTGGCGGTTTTTTACAAGCTGCAATAAACTGTAAATTAATACACCTTTATTAGTCACCCCTCCATCTTCAAAATCTTACTCATAAAAACAAACCAAAGAAAAGAACCTCTCTCCTAATAACTACTCTTTTTTTATGCATACAACATGATTATCTATAGAACTTTGAAGTCAAAAACAGTTCAAACAGTGCTCTGCTTCAATTCCAAATCCGACACAGACAAAAACTCATAAAGCTAAACAAACAAAAAACATGAGTGTATGTATGTTCACAGACTAACAGTGGAGTGCTGTGGAGTTTGAAGAGGTTAATCACCTGCACTATGTTAGGGTGAAAGAGACGTGAAAGTAAAGCAACTTCTGACTTGAATTGCTGTTCGAGCAAGCCTCTTCTCTCCTCGTCCTGTGTGGGGATTCTGACCATTTTTACAGCAACAGCTCTCTGCTTGTAAATTCCTCGGTAAATTCGACTGTGAGCACCAGAAGCAAACTTGTTACCGATGAAAAGTTGAGAAAGGTCTGCAGTCCATTCTTCTTGATCCTCCTTTGATGCTTCCCATGTTTCCACATTCTCGGAGTCCAATATCATGGACCATGATTCCAAGCTGTCGAATCTTCTTCTCTCCATGTTCTCCAAGTCAGAATCCAACCGGGCCCTCGAAGACGAAGAGGGTTCTGGCAGAGGCTTACTCTTGAACCTCCTCAGACGAAGCGCATGGAAACATGAGCCTCCCATTGAAGTTCTGGCAAAGTGCATGCCTCTGAAACAGATATGCGCAGTGACCGATGCTTGCTTGTCAAAACAATCTGTCAAAAGTAGATTTTCTTCTGAATGTGTGAACCGATTTCAGGAAGTGCATAAACCGATTCCGAAACATAGGCTCCAACAGAAAATGAAGAACAGGAAGCAGAATACGAGTCAAAATGACTCATTTACGAATTCAGAGAAGACCCTTTTGGATTGCAAAAGATTTGTTCATATCAAGCAATTGTCTCAAAGCTGTCAAGGGTGAAAATTTCTGCAAAACATGAACATAAGAATTGGAAGTAACTGCAGGGAGCGTTGGTGAAGATGGGAATTGTAAGGAGATAGATAGAGATGAGATGAGAAGAGAAGAGAAGAAGCAGTTTTCACGGTTTGTTTCTGGTAATAGGAGGGGTGAGGAGGATTAGGTCGTGTAGCAGCATAAAGATGAATTCAAAGGGTGAAGCTTCAAGGGTGTCTCGTGAGTGCTTGGTTCAAAAGTGGAGCCAGAGAGAGAGAAAGAAAGAGAGACTTTTTGCTGGATTTTAATTTAATTGAGCTACCTTGCTTCTCTGTTCGCGTTTCTTTTCTTGCATGCATCATCACATCATCAATGATAAGTGGCCACAGTGCAAAGCATGGTAGATTTGAGCTTTGCGTTTTGCTCATCCAACAATTTTGTGCTTTTCATTCTGCTAATAGTTTGGGATATGTCCCATGTTGCATCCTTTAACTGTAGCACCAAATTGTTAGCACCAAAAAAGGTTCTTCAATGCATGTACATGTGGCACCTAACCTTGTCAAAAAGATAAAGATTAAAGCGCACACAAGAGCCAAGTCAAGAACCGTTTGATCCAAATGCCACGCATGATTCAACTCTTAGTTTACCTTTCTTTCTTCCCACAAAAAAAAAAATGTACTGAAAGGTACAGAAAGTGCGTGCAGTACCTTAACTGAGGGATTTTTTATTTGGATTTGCATGAACTATATGTGTATTAATTCCTTCTGGGATAGTCAATTCAGTAGATTAGATTGATGCAACTTGATGAGTTCTTTAAGCATTTCAATTGTGGATCATCTAAGCTCATAATATTCTAATTGAAATTTTGCAAAGGAAGGGTTTCTGAGTGTGGAATCAGACCTTTTAAATAAAAAGTGAAAGGTGTGTGAATGAGAAGACATTATAGAAACATATATAAAGATGAAAGATTAAGGAACAGAAAATATCAATGCTTCATTCCAATCCCTCTCAGTAGTTTGATTCCAAAATACTACCACCATGCTATCCATGACATTTTTTTTCCCTTCCTAATATACCGGTCAATTAATTTTTAGTTACAATTAATAAGTCTTATATTATATCACTTTAAGATAAAGAATAAAAACAATTTTAATACACCTTTCTATTTACTACCTCATTTTGTAAGAACAAAATTATGAGACAAACTTTAAACTTCAAAGTTGAACATATTTAAACGTGGTTAAACTTTTATGTAAATACTTTTTATAAATTAATTTATTTATAATATTTTAAAGTTATTTTTCTTATCTATGTATAAAAAACAATATGTTTTTAATTGAATTTTCTACTGCAACTTTTCCTATGAATGCAGAGGATTCCTATTTTTTAGAGTTAAATATGATGGCAGTCCTTAAACTTATATACACAATTGATATTTGTTTATGTTTTAAATTTTGATACATTTTGATCACAAATTTTAAAAATAAATGAATATAATGTTTTGATTTTATTGATAGTTATTTTTTATCTTTTATGTATTAAATGATATTCAAGATTGATATTTGATCTCTCTACACAATTCATTACACAACCATTCAAATATCAATTTGAAACACTCTTTTTAACACAATACAAAAGAGAAATTAACGTTAATGAGTTAAAATAATAATATTAATTCATTTTTTAAATTTGAGAACAAAAATACATCAAATAGTAAGAAAAAAACAAATTATATTTTTGCATCCGAACTTAAGAACTACAAACATATTTAAATTTAAAAAAAAAAATCTTAAGATAAAAATTCATATATACCTATTTAAAATTAAATCTTATGTATATTTATTCTAAAGCTCAATATCAATTGAAATTCTTGTTTTTTTCACTAATTAACATTAAATAGAAAATATTTATGTACAAAAATAGATAAACGAAAAGTATGTTTACTTTTCTTTTTAATTTTTTTCCCTTCTATATTATTTGGCAAATCTTACATTTTAGGGTTAAATATGTTTTTGCTCCTTCAAGTTTCATTGAATTTTGGAATTAGTCCTTCTTCGAAACTTTATACCAATTTAGTCATTCATCTTTATAAATGTGTAGATTTAGTCCTTCTTACCAAATTTTATTAAGTTTATTTGACATTTTAAACGCATGCATTTTATGATAATATTTGAGTTAACATTGAAGCAAAAATGTGTCAAACGGTGTAAATAATTCAAATACTATAATGAAATGTGTTTGAAATGTCAGATAAACTTAACAAAATTTGGTTAAAAGGACTAAATTCACACATTTTTAGAGATGAAGGACTAAATTGGTCAAAATTTGTGATGAGTGACTAATTCCAAATTTCGCTGAAACTTGAGGGACCAAAAACATATTTAATCCTACATTTTATTTCAGATATAATATAGCTGTTATTATTTTTATCAAGCGACAAATATTAAATAAGTTACGGACATAAGTCTCACATAAAAATTTCATTAAATGATTATAGAGTTGTACGAACCAGATACAATAAGTTTGATTTTTCTTAATAAAAATTTCTTTACATGCTATATCTATCATAACTTTTTGTTGATTGATAGTTGATAAAAAACATTAAGAAAATGTATCAATCAAGCACGGTAACTTATATTAAATAGTATTTTTAAAATTTAATATTGTTAAAATATATATTTATTCAAAAGGTGTCTTTTTAATAATTTAAAAAAAGTTGCTATTGCGTACAGACGTGAATGCAAAGTATAGATGAAGAACAAGGTTCTCCAACAAAAATTGCATCTATAGTTTACCCTTGATTAATCATTCTCTTTCTGTTGTTCTTTTGTATATTGGATGAAGCTATATTTATTTGGTAGAGAAAGTGTGATTGGAAGAAAGAAAGAGCAAGGTAGATGCTCCTTATAATGGAGCAGGAGAATTAAACTAAGACAATTATATCATATAGAATACATAATAACATATGTAGTAAATATTATCAATCTTTTGAGTATATTATCATTTTAAAAAAATTATCTTTCAAATTTGAATAATTTTATAGATATAAAACAAGTTGAATAATTATAAGAGAGAAAGAAAAAAACTAAGATAATACTATATAATAAATGTTCAGTACTTTAATAATTTAAACGGGACAAGACGAGTACTATGACATGTATGAAAATGGGACAGGTATATACATACTTATTCCCGTCCTTATACATAATTGAAAAAATTGGATATTTTATATTTATATCTAATTATTTTAATCAAATTTTGTAGAATTTATTTGACGTTTTAAACACATTTTATAATAATATTTGAGTTAACATTGAAATAAAAATATGTTAAACGGTGTAAATAATTCAAATATTATATTAAGATACGCTTGAAACGTCAGATAAACTTAACACAATTTTGTTAAAAGAACTATTTTCAAGCATTTCTAAATATGAAAAACTAAATTGATCAAAAATTTCAAAAAAGACTAATTTTAAATTTTACTAAAATTTTTAAAAAACTAAAAATATATTTAATCTTATAAATAAAAAGATCATATGTCAGCCCAAAAAAGAAGAACCATACATTTAAAATATATTTTCTTTTTAATTTTAACTTTGGAATACCTGCTAAACTTGAAGTTAAACATTACTTATGTACAATGCCTTCCGAGATGCTAACACAAGAAAATATCATTGGATGAAATTACTGTGTTTGCACATGACTACATTTTGATAAATAAATTTTTCACCAACTATGTTCTGAAAAGGAATCAAAACAAGAGAGGCAAAATCTGGTAAATAACAAAAGCATTTTTTTTTTGTTTAAAATGAGTACTCTAAAATAAAAGAAATGCATTTTAAAGATAAATATAACCAGCCTCAATAGTTTAAAACTTAAGGTTATAATAAACTTAAGGAGAAAAAAAGATATTTAAACAAAGAACAACATAATTTGACTCTATCATTTTCTTATACTAATATTTAACATAAATACTATTATTTTATTTCAAAAGTTTGTTTATATTTGTTTTTATTAGTTAAATATAATACTTTACTATTAAAAAGCGCTTATTTCAAACTTTCGTTTATACATTTATTTATATTAGTTAAATATAATATTTTATTATTAAAAAAATTGTTAAATGGAACTAAAAGAAATAAAAAATGAGTGCCAAAAGATAATTTTTCTAAACAAAGTCACAACACATCGCACTTGCAGAGAAGTTCTCTTCAAAAGTTGCCTCAACTTTTCAAATACTCCGTAGCAGTAGACAAATACCCGTGAATTGACACTTACCTGGAGGGTACTTTCGGATAAACACGTATTTGATACTTTTTCTTTTTCTTTTTCTACCTTCCAATGTAAATTTCCTAATACTCACTCTCCTAGTGTACATAACTTTTTTTTTTTTCCTTTTAAAATGTGATAACTCATAATATCTTTAACAATCCCGTTTTTTTATTTGTTATTAAAATTGTTAGAGGTAACAGACTTATATCCATCTTTTTGTAACCTTTTATTTATAATGTATTCTATACATACCAAGAATTCAGCCTATACTTTTATCTTTTCTATTTCAACAACCCCAAACATAGCTCAGTAATATCCTTGCGGTATTAAAAAGAAATTGAAATAAACACTGTTCAAACCAAGTGAACATATATCCCCATGGGTGCAGAGGGGCCATAACAAGAACTTCAAATAATTTATTGCTAACAAGAACTTCAAATATGTGTTGACTGAGAATAATAGTGGAAGCTACAACCTTGAAGGCGTTCCTCCTGCAACGACTATAGTCTCTCCTGTTATATAAGAAGCATCGTCAGATGCCAAAAATGCTGTTGCAGCAGCCATGTCTTCTGTTGTACCAAGCCTTCTAAGAAATGTCTTATCTTCAAGATTTTTCCTCTGCAGTAACACAGAATGATTAAATGTCGAGGAATGGGATTCAAGGGAGGAAGAAGGGTTCAGAAAACACTCACCACAGCTTCATTAGTTGTAAGGAATGAAGCAAAATTGGTCGGCACAAAACCAGGAGCAACACAGTTTACACGAGTGTCAGGGGCCATTTCTGCAGCCAGGGCCTACCCAACATATTACAAATCATTAGCAAATTAATAAAAAGAAAAGTTAGTAACAATTGCAGGTCAAGTACTAACTTTGGTAAGTCCAAGAAGAGCTGTTTTGGTCACTCCATACATAGCCAAAGAAGGTGGCGGGTTATAACCAGCAATTGAGGAAATGATAACAACAGAAGAACCCTTCTGCAAGTGAGGCGCAGCATCCTGCATAAACCAATCACATCATCAGCACATCTTATCAAGATGACATGAAAAGAAAATGCTGAAAAAACATATGTATCAAATTTGTTTTTGTTTTGGTCATTTCACGGAGTTAACTACCTTCAAAAGAAGTATAGTAGCTTTGACATTTATCTCCCATAACTTGTCAAGGACAGTGTCTTTTGTTTGCAAGATGGAATCAACAGAAGGATTTGCAGCAGCATTAGACACAACAACATCTATCTTTCCATATTTCTGCAGAAAACCAGAATGTTCAATCATATAATATCAGAACAAAGTTGGAAGACAGATTTCAATTTTATAGAAACTATGTATTGAAGAAAATGAAGGCCAAGTATCAGTCTAACCTCTTGATGAAAACAACAAATAATAATAAATCTGAATGAGATTTAGACTGGTACAAAATATGATCAAGATGGCCAAGATTACACACTGTGATATAATTAAAAACAATTTAATTTTACGGTAAGATTCAATAGATATGTAAATTTAGTATAAAGTGTTTTTAAAAGCTCAACTACTTAGAAATCCTCCTTGGTATTATAAAAAAAAAACAATAAAATTACTGTACAGCAAACTTTTACAACTACGAGTTAAAAGTGATAGTTTAGAGTGTTATACTAGCTGTATATGAAAAAAGAAAGAAGTTGATAATTGATCTGAAGATCTGACCTGCACAGTTTTGTGAATCAAATCCTTCCGTTGCTGAGGATTAGAAACATGACAAACAACCCCTAACACTTCAATTCCTTTTGCCCTCAGTTTTTCCGCCGCCGCGTCAACATTTTGCTGCGGCAATTGAAAGAGATGAAGATGAGGATGAAAGATATGAAGGGAAAACCTAAAATTGAGTGGATGGAGAAGAAATTAAGAAAGGGGAAATGAACCTGTTTGCGAGAAGAGATAACAACGGATGCACCTTCGAGGCCAAGCCTCTCGGCTATGGCTAAACCGATTCCCTGCGTGGAAGCTGTCACAATCGCTACCTTTCCTTCAAATCTCTTTGACTTCACCATTTCCACTTTCGATGCAATCCAAGCTAACACTCACTCACCGCAACGCCCCAGACTTAACCATCCGTTTAAACACTTTTTTATATTACCTTTAAACATTTACCAATCAACGTATTTATTTAAATGGTTAAATACGTTTTTAGTCCCTTGACTTTTAGTGAATTTTGGAATTAGTCCTGAAATTTTGAATCAATTTAGTCCTTCATCTTTTAAAATACATGAATTTAGTCATTTTAATCAAATTTTGATAAATTTATTTGACATTTCAAGCATATTTCACAATAGTATTTGACTTAAAATTAGAGCAAAAATGTGTCAAACAGTATAAACAACTCAAATACAATCTTAAAATGCGTACGAAACATCAAATAAACCTAACAAAATTTGATTAAAAGGACTAAATCCACGTATTCCGAAAGATGAAGGACTAAATTGGTCCAAAGTTTCAAAATGGACTAATTCCAAAATTCACTGAAAGTTAAGGGACCAAAAACATATTTAACCCTTATTTAAAAATATTATTATGTCTGAAAAAACTAAAGCCAATCATAAAATTACTGCTTAATTTTCATTATGTCAATGCAGATTCTTACATTATCAATTACTTCAAATATAAGTTTCGAAATAAATATTATAAAAAATAAAAACTTTACTACGAGTAAGAATTCATGATTTAAAAAAAAAATCTTTATAATATTTAATCTTAAATCGAGTTTAATGCTCAATATAATTGATAAATTATTTGGCCCAAAGTAATTAATTGACCTAATTTGTTAACTTTTTTATTATATCTCGGTAAACATTTCTTTAGTACTCAGATAATTATAGCCCCAGATGGATTTAAGGTAATTTGGAAGTGAAATGCTTTTTGGTTGTACTCAAAGGCGTTGATTTGAAGGGAAGAATTATTGCAATTGCCTTTAAGATTAAATTAAAATATTTAATATATTTTAAATATCTTATTTATTGTTTATGACGTCTTTTAAATCTCTTATTTATGGCTTATTAATAAGCGGGAGAGATTTCTCTTTCACACATTCTACAAAAAGAAACATTTGAGTTGATTTCTTAACTAGGACTAATGTTATAAATTGCAAATAATAATAATAATAAGAAGAAGAAACATTATTTTATATAAAGTGTTTACTTCATAAGATAAATTCAAATAAGAAAAGTTCTCAAATACATTTTAAGTTAATTTGTCAAACAATTTCTTCTTTATTTTTTAAACATGTTTGACATGAAATTTAAACTAGATATAGATTATTTGAGCAGCTTACAAGTTTATATGAACAAATTAAAAGTAATTAACAAACTAATTTTTATCCTAATAGTAGCAGAGGATGCTGGTCTTGTTGGTGACACGGCTTAAGCGTGACGTAACCAGATTGGCCTAAAACTAGACATGGTAACTTGCAACTGTAAAATGTTTAGAACAGAGAAAAGGGACTGAACATTTAATAGGATAATAGGAGTTAATTTAATTTGATACACCTTCACATCCTGAGAGAGTAAATTAAGTTCATTGACTTTCAAAGACAATAATAATTCAAAATATAGATAGAAATTGAATCAACAAAAACTTTTTTAGAAAGCTGATCTTGTAAGTTTTCTATTTATCAATTTTATCTATCATATACATTCATACATACATACACATACATACATATATACTGTTTCAATTTTTTATTTCCTTCGTTAATTTTTATTTCAACAAAACAGTGCTCGATTTTCATTAATTTTTCTTTCTTTTATTTCCTATTAAATTTTGATAATCACAAAGTCAAACATTCAATTATTTTAGATTCGATATGGTGTTCTTGAGTTTGAGGTATAACTGAGGAGAAAAAAAAATATAATATAGTTAACGGCTTTTACACAGTAAATTTCACTATGGATTGCCAATGGGCTACACTACGATAGACAGTGAAACATGAAAAAAAATTCATCATTTATATAAAAAATCTCAGCCTAAAAACAATCATAAAATGGAAAACCTTTTTAATTCAATCATAAGGATTTCTGAACTTTTTTAATAACTCTGGTATTTCGTATCCAAGCATGTCATCAACCGCTTGAATCATTTTGGGCTTTAGTTTCTCAAATTTGTCAATGCTGTAGCCACTCAAAATCTCTCTGAAGTGTTCTACATCGGGAAAATCACCAGCTGGTAGATGAAACTCCCTTTGAACCTGCTTAGCAAGGTCATATATGATAAGAATTAAGAAATTAGAGGAAACAAGGGAGAAGAAGTGAAAGGAGAGACCTTTCTAAATTCGTCTTCAAGATTCTCTATAAGCCTTTGTTGAGTCTTAGCTTTGCCCATCATTGCTGGCATCTCATTCCTAAGATGACTAATTATATACGCATGAATTTTAGCAGATCTAGCACGTTTCACAAATTCATTGATCTGCACAGTTAACACATCATAATTTAGAACCAGAAACAAAAAATAATATATTACAAGATAAACAAGTATTAGAAGGATTACTAGAACGACCTGCCATACGCACTTAATTCACATATTTGAAGGATTAAGAAAATAGGACCATACCCGACTATCGCATGCCTTTCTTGGAATATCTACCAAGTCTGCAAGAAGATCATTCTGTTCCTTTTCAAAGAGCTCCTGTCCTAACGGGCCAACAAATCCTTCGGTTATAGGCTTATCATTAAATGAGCTGCAAAGAAAAGTAAAATAAACTTAAAACTGATGTTTGCGAACAAATTAGAGGAATCGATGGATGGGATATGAAAGCAATGTGAAACATCAACAAATGCTAAGCATTTTAAAAGTAAATTTCAACCACAATGTGTTAAAAAGACAAATCAATTGGTCAACAAAACTGAGATCGAATAATGTTCAACTGCAACAAGACAGTACAGTCTTAAATGAATGTTAAATACTTGAATCGAGTCATCGTAAATAAAGCAGAAATCATTAGCAGTACGTAAAAGATGAAACCTACCCAATATATACACGCATAACTTCTGGAGTATTCAGAACTTTCCCCAGAGACCACATCAATGCTCCATAAACTCTCATGAGCTACGTTATTAAAAATATGAGGTATGGAAACAAGTCAAAAGTAAATCACAAATTTATCGAGACCAGGAGACAAAGAGTTGACGGCAGTGCATTACTTGTTGAGTATCAATTTGATCCGCTTTATTCAAAACCACGCGAATCTTGTCATCATGACCGTGTAGAGACCCAATTACACGTTTAAATTCGTCACTAATGTCAAGTTTATGAGGATCAAATAGCAGAAGTATCAGATCACATTTTGCAGCAAACCAAGATATAACACCAGTGAAGTCATAACTTCGTTGAGTCCTTTGTTTTTCTCCAGAGAGGACACCAGGAGTGTCCACAAATGTTATTTCATCTAGCAGCTGAAAGAAAAAATTGTTTCAAGTTCAAGGACAAATAAATGACACAAGTTGTAAGCATATATAGAAAACTCACTGGATGTGGTAGTTGAGAACACTGGAACTTTGACAAAAATGAACCACCAAAAGTTGACAGGCCACTGAAAGGCATACTAGCATCAACAGCTACTGTATTTCCAGGAATACTCCTTTCATCAGAACCAGACTACAAGTAAAAAACACATTCAGCTTTGAACCTCCATGAGCACAAGAAAAGCACAAATGAACACGAATTAACAATTATCAAAGCTCATGCTAGAAGAGTGGATTATGGTACCATGACAACCACAAATCTGTCCGTTGTAGGCTCTGGTCCAATGTGTGCACCTGTGCGAATAATTAACCGGAGACAGGATCAATAAAGTAATTTATATCCCTTCATATATTATTTGCACGAAGGATTTCAAATAATGCGGCTGCTAGAATACCCACGACTCAACCAACCTGGATAATCGCATCGTAGCATATGTTTTATGAAGGTTGTTTTCCCTGTGGAATATTGACCAAGAAGCATAACCATTGGTTTAGCATCAAAATCACTGTCGGTCTGAAAGACAAACCATAGACATTCTTAAACTGAATATTTCACATTTACCTGAATAATAAGTCATGTTAATTAATTAATATGCATAAATGGGGAGTTCACAAAAATTTGGCATATTTTATTTATATATTGGGTGTACAAGTCGCTTACCAGTAATGGAGATACAAAATCATTGAATTGATAAGTGACCTCCAACGGCCTTAGCTTTTCCACATACAATCTCTTCAAACCATCGATTATTGATGTAACTGCATTCAGAGGTAACTAAAATAGACCAAACTTTTATAATTAGAATATACCTGGCAATCAACTAGAGTAACACTAGGCCTGTGTAATTGAGCTTGAAAAGTAATGAGTTCACAAGCGCACATTATTATTAATTTTAACCTAGTAATCACGTTTATCTAATATTGCCTTGTTTGCATCAACTGATTTGTCATAGAATGAACATATGCAAGAAGAATGCTATCAATTCTGAATGCATCATCTCTTAAAGTAATCCAACCATTCACAAGTTTAAAGCTGTCTTTTAATTTTTGCACCATACATTAAGTATCATTAATTCACACAATCTTCACAAGAATAAACCAAATTTAAGAAATTTTTACATTTTTTATTCACCTGTAAAACCAAAGTCACTTTTCATTTTCTAAACTCTTTTAAAAGCAAACTACGTATTGTTGTTCAAATGGGCATTGATTTGGGGGACTCACTTTCTTCACAGATTTTGGAGCAGCCCATGAATTGAGGGACAAAGGCTGAGGTTGAGCAGTCCCTACATATTATCAGTAAATAATAGAATCAATATTAATACACAGTACAATGTCATGAATGTGGAAAAAAAATTACATGTCTAACCAAATGCCTCTGGTTGGGAATGTAATGTCAAACTCTTTGTCTGCTGAAAAAGAAAAGGGAAAGGAAAAAACATTTAGAAAAATAATCAACAGTACTAAAATTATCTAATTGCTAAAAAAAGACAAGGTGAGGTACACAAATTGCTCACATCTATTAAACCATCAAGCCCTTCCATTACTGGAGATTTAATACTTTCCTTGTCAACTGAAATCAAAAGAAATGGAATAATTAAAATGCATTGGAAGGAACGAATGCTGAATACTAGAAAGTATTAGGAAGGACAGTCTACGAATTTAGACAGAAGGGAAACTTGTATCTTTGAATCCAATAGATAACATATATTCCCATTGCACCAATATTTTGAACCGTTACTCATATTGAGACCAACATGGCTCAATAAGTTTGGCTGGTTATCCATTTCCGGAAGTATCATGACCAGCAGATTTCCCCAGGCCTGTTTCTCCTTCCGTATTGCATGAAATTTGGATTTATAGGACTTGAGAAATAAACCTCAACAATGAAGCAGATGATGAACGTTCTTTTACACACATACATATTTCAGTTAATTCAGCCTTGGAGTGATACAACGAATGACTCGTATCAAGCCAAGTGATTCAGAGATCACATATAAAAGCGGCCATGACATGGGATCTCACTTAAGTTTCCTTACCACCACACATGGAACACGTCGTTCCACCAAAAAAGTGGGTAAGCATCTGATAAGGTAAAGATCAATACAAAAAAATAGCAAGCATGAATGACATTACACAGGTGAACTTACTTTCCGCTTTAAGGATATCTGAGTTGATATTGTATCCTGCTTGTGCCAGTGCAACGAGCTGTTTATTAAAAAAATAAATAAAAAATCAATTTGAAAGTAAAATTCTGATATCAGATTATCCATATTAAAGCCAAGAGTCGGTATTTAAAAACCCGAACCTGCATTGCGATAACAAACTCTTGAAAACCAAGAAAGCCCTGTCTTTTAGCATCAGCGATAGCCCAAACCTATGGAGAGCAATTAAGCAAGTATAGATTAAATTTCACCAAAATCGGAAATACAACTAAACTAGTTCAACTTACGAAGAATGATTATAGCTGGAAAATCAGTCCCGGCAACTTAATCCGAGAATGGCATAAAAATTGAAGACTCATTGTAAATTGAAAAATGAACAATAAGAAAGGGAATATATACATGCTTGAGTTGAGAGCGAGACAAGTTGGAGAGAGCAAAGAACTTGGTTGCATCATTTCCAGAGATACGGGCGTCTCCATCTACGATCAAATAAGAGAAGAAAAGAGAAAAGAATGAGTTGCATCCTAATGCGAATGGAGTTGAAGAATGAAAGGAAGCGAAGCAGTAAAACCTGAATCGGCCAAGATGAACCATTCTTGATACGTCTTCAATTGCTCTTTGGAACAAGAATCGATCCAATCGGAGACTGCTTTCATCTTCGAAAATGAATCGTTTGACCCGAACAATCCCTAAGCTGAGCCTACCCTCGATCTCGAGGGTTTGCTTATAGTTCAGTTGAGAGTTCCTTTCCTTGGTTTTCAATTTTGGGGAAGATTAGTAATCTAAGTGGAGTTTTGCTTCGGTGATTAGCGGCTAAGATCCTGTTCAATTAGTTTGCTTCTGATGGGGCCCTTATTTAACGCAACACGAAAGATCCACGAGGATACCCTGGATTTGCGGATACGCTATTTTCTCATCATTTTGAACTTTTGAATTGGATTGCAGCGCCATTATCCCCACTTCTACTCTATTATTCTTTTGGCTTAAATATGTTTTTGTCCTATTTTCGTAATGATCGTTATGATTTTATTTTCACATCATATTTAAAATGATTTTTATGTTTTTGTCCTATTTTCGTAATGATCGTTATGATTTTTATTTTCACATTATATTTAAAATGATTTTCATTTTGATTGAATGTTTAAAATGATCATTATTTTCGTAATTTGTGTTTTATTTGGGTACACGTAACACATCCTAATACAAACTGTGTCACATGTACAATGATCCGTCAATGATTTAAACGGAGTTACAAAAAATGACCAAATAAAATACGAATTGTGAAAATGAAAATCATTTTAAATATTCGGTCAAAATCATTCTGTCAAAATGAGGACGATGCATAATAAACACTACGAAAATAAGAAAAAAAAATATTTAAGCCTATTTTTTTTATGAAGTATTCACAATTTTTAACCTTATTTTCCTACCAAATGTGGGACATTATAAAAGGAATTGTCTTAACTTGCTCCTACGATCTTTATTATAAATATGTGTTGAAAGAGAATTTCTACTTTGGTGCCTATTCTAAGAAAATACTCCCTTAAGTATTAAATTATGTACAAGTATAAATATTTGAGGAAATAAAAAACAAAGAGCAAAACATTATTTTCAAGATTTTTCTTTGAATTTCATCAACCAACGTGTGTATTTATTTAGTCAACTGTTTACTTATTGTTGGTTGAGGAAGTAAATTCTACTATAAACGATTTCTTTTATAAAATAAACCATTTAAAAAAATTATCTAAATAAATCTATTTCACTTTAATTTTCAAACTATACTAGTTTACTGCTGACACTGAGAATTCAGTGCTCCTAACTTTCTCGTTCAGTTGTTACAAATTCCAATATGTTTTTAAATTTTATTGAACAATGGAAGAAAAAAACTAATGATATTGTTTATCATTAAGAATTTGATTAAGCTTCGCAACATATGACCATTAAATATGTGTAATTTAAGAATCAAAATGAGAACAAGTTTGTTTGAATGAATATTTTTAAAATATGTAAATTTTGAGAAGAAATTATGCTATAAATTGTTGAAAAGTTTGTCAATAATCAAATTGTCACAAGTAAATGATTTATGATATCGATACTTAAAATTAAAATTAAATTATGTATTTTAATTTTATGATATTTTGTATTATATATATATATATATATATATAAAATGAACTATCTAATCTTTAAAATAGTAATATTTTTATGATGATATTAATTTGTAATTTTTAATATTAACTATTTTTATATATGATTTTAATTTGAATTTACATAATAAAAAATCATAATTAACTATCAGAATACGTATAGTCATAAATATGCATCATAAATAATCATAAGAGTTTATAACATATATTTTCTGATTTATTACGGTGGTACGAAAAAAAACTAAGTTAAACATAATTAAAGGAAGAGATACCAAAGTACATGGAAAGTGATCTACCAATAAATAACAAAGTTATTCATACAACTGTAAAACAATTTTCTGAATCCAAGATTGTATTTTGTAACATATATAAAAGGTAATACATTTGGCTACAGACTACAGTACTAAATTTGGCTACACGAATAACCTGTAATGTTTGCGAAGTTAACTAATAATAAATAAATCGATAAATATAATTTTACATAAGAAGATATAAGTATATAAATGGTACTACGTAGGTGAAATTTGTGATTTTAAATAAAAAATATTATTAATTAATTATAATTTTAAATTATTTTTAAAAATTACTAAACATTTTTGTATTTGTATTTTTTTAATTTGTACATATATATATTTTTAATTAAATATTTTATTTCATTTAAATAAATTGATCTGACAAATATTAATTAATTTTATTTATTTATCTTTTAGAAATTCTATTTTTTTATTTCTTAATCCACCACTCTCATCACTTTTAGATCATCACATCACATCATTACAAAAAATTAAAATAAATAATTTAAAAATGATGAAAAAGATAAGTTAAAAATAAATCAAAAAAAAATGAGTTAAAATATTATTTTTCTTTAAAATTTGACCTAACTACCCTATAATAAAAGTACAAAAATAAAAGGAAAAAAAAAATATCTGGAGTGAGTGAGATGATATTAAAAAATTAAAAGCAGGCAACAAAATACAGTATTTTACTTAAAAATACAAGCAACACATACAAGTCCTCACCTGTAGGCGAATACAGTATCTGGATCGTCGAAATACAAAGGTTTGGTATTTTGGTGGTGGCTTTCCACTTCGGCATACATTTCCCTCCCTCTGCAGTCATCACACACCATACTTGAAAGCATCTTCTCTTACCGTTTTCCCTCTCCTTAGTCGCATCTTCAAATCTTCCCCATTCCAACATGTTCGGCTCCGCGCGAATCTTCTCCGACGTCGCTCTCCGCCTCCGCCAAAACCTATCGGTAAATTCTCCTTCGGCACAATTCGCCTTCGCCTAGGGCTTTGTCCAACATTCTGGAGATTCACGTTATCCTTTTTCTCTTCCTTTTTTGCAGCTTCGAGGTGTGCGCGTGCAGAATATCAACATCGGAGGCGGTATGGGAGGCGAGATTCCCGACAACAAGCGTCTGGAGTACGCTCTCCAGCACCTGCACGGAATAGGGCGCTCGAAAGCGCACCACATTGTGTGCGAGCTCGGCGTTGAGAACAAATTCGTGAAGGATCTCAGCAAGAGGGAACTCTATTCCATTCGCGAGTTGCTCTCCAAGTACTTGATCGGAAACGATTTGGTATTTTCTTCCCACCTTTTAGGCGCCTCTTTGTATTAATTATTCTATGTTGTTTGCACAAAAATACCGAAAAACAAAGAAAGAGTAAATTGCACCTTACTTTCGGGACTGCGCAAAACTCCTATTCTTCTTTATTGTATTCAGCAGCGTTGTGTGCAACCTCCTTTACCGAGTACAGTGGTACACCCCGTAATGCATGTTTTTTAAACAACTAAGGAAGGTTAGTGTAACGAGTGAGTGATCTATTTGGGGTGTCAGTATAATGTTTTTCAGATGATTAAGGATTGTTAGGGACGAAAAAGGAGGGGTGGTAGGAGAAATTCGACAAAAAATTTGGGTCAGAATAATTCACTCAAAGAAAAATAAATCAAACTATTCTCGTTGGTTAAAATCAACGTATGTGTATTGGTTTTCAGAGAAGTCGGATGAAAGAGCTTCTATAAAATGTGTAGTGTATGATTTGCTTTTAACTTATAAATAGGTGTAATTTATTTCTGCCTTCTCATTTTCTACTTGTATGTGTTTAAGTAGAACTTTTATCTAAGTAAGCTTGTTTGTCTCGTTATGTGTATGTGTGTTTCAGAAAAAGTGCGTTGAGAGAGATGTGGTAAGGTTGGTGGGCATTCAGTGCTACCGAGGGATCAGGCATGTGGATAACTTACCCTGCCGTGGACAAAGGACTCATACGAATGCACGCACCAGGAGGAGCCGGAAAACTTTCTCTGGATCGAGATAGGTACCGCTTGAGAAACAGATGATTCTGATATGATGAATAAGTTTTGTTAGACTTAGCTGGTTTAAGTGAAATCAATGTTGAGATTTACTTGTTCAATCTGCCTTTGTCGGGTTTATCTCTTTTTGCAAGAGCTTTAATGGTCATATTCTGCATTTTGGTGGGTTTCTTGTCTTGGTTGATTGGCTAGCTAATGTGTTTCTTTATTTGAAAATTTTTAATCATTTATGCTGGGCAAGGTTTTAAATTGTGGTTGTAGCTTTGTTGCAGTGCAAACTTACAAACAACTGTAAATGATGCCATCACAATTGTGGTCCCAGCGGCTATGGATATCCACAAACCCTTCGTTTTAGGACTGATATTGTGGTTGCAAACTATTTATAAAGCCTCAGTACTGATGTGATCACTTTAGAGTTGTGGATCAGTTGAGAGTGGAATTTGTTAGTTGGTTATTATAACCAACTTTTCATATGTTACATTACTTATTTACCGGATTCAGTTTCACTTTACGTTGAAGATAGAATGTGTGTATGCTGAACCGGTGAGTTCCCAACATTCCAGTGTCTTGAGTGCAGTTAAATTTTTCACCTATTCTCTTCCCATTTGTTGGTAACCAGAGCTCAATTATTTTGCACACTTTAGTCGTCAGTGTTTTGGTATGCACTGATTTTGGGTGATTGAATGTGTTAGTCAGCTACTAACATGAGATGAGCGGGGCCTGGTGTTAATGTTATCATATCAAAGCTTAGAAACAGAAATAAACTTTTAGGTTTTCTACATTTTGATAAGCTATCTCTAATTCGTATTTTAGTCAGTCAAAAAATTGCAATTTCTGCCAGGCATTCTCATAATCAAGTGTGACATGTAGAGTAACACGCCAATGATATCTGGATGAAGATTTTCAAATTGAATTTTTTGAATCATCTTTCCTATACAAAATGATTTTGTACAAAAGAAATAGACGGTCTAATGTGCAATGCTTGGGACTCTGGTTGATGAATGAGAGACCACTTTTAAGTCTGTCGAAATAGTTGTTTGCTGAGCATTCTTTATTCAAGCAACTGTATACAAGATCATGTCGCCAGCGAAAACTCGGGCTCCATATGGAGATCCTCCTCTGATTTAGTCCATTTCAAACGTTCCAGCACCAAAGGTGTAACCAATAGGAACATAGAGCATTCCATCATGGTGGACTAAGTGTGTGATTGCTGTCCAACTACAATAGTAGTCATAAAAATGCCTAACAGTACTACTACGTTCACTAACTTAACTATAATTGCTAGGTTCCACTGCTGTGGTTTCTTAACCTCCACCCTGAGTGCCAGTGCAGACAAAGAAGCCAGCAGGCACCCCTGCCAGCTTTTACATCAACTTGTATTTCGTTTGATGCTTTTCGTTTATTGTTTTCATCCAATTTCAATCGTCTAATGCTGTTGTGTATTTTTCTTTTTTCGAGTCACACAATTACTGAATTTGGTCTGTTGATGATTATTACCAGTGAAAAACTAAAACGAAATAAAGTTGTCATTGTCCAAGATTCTCTGAGAAAGACAATGTTTGTGGGGAAGTGATAAAGAGAAGAAAAAAAAAATAGCCTGAGTGAGATAATGGAGAGACATAAAGGCCATGTAGGAGTAGAAGAATAAGAGATACAACCCTTTTGTTTTGAAATTCGAGAAGTGTCACCACATTTTGTTCATTAGATAGCCACAATTCCTAATTTTTCTTTTTTTTTAAACAATTACTTTTGTTTTATTTTGATTTTTTTTTTCAAAACGGAAGAAACACGCCCGTAGGTTCGGTTTCCTTTTTTTGACAACAAAATTTGATGTAAAAATTAATTGAAACTTAAAAGGATTTAAATACATTTAAATTCATGTACCCTATGTTTATTGTTTGTATTCATCAGCAATTAAAATTTCTATTTACATTAAATAAATTCAATTAATATTTTTCTTTGTTATAATATTAACAACTTATATAGGGAGTAAGAACTTTAGGAAAAATGTTATCATCTAAAGGTTTAATTAAGTTTCAGGTCTGTGATAAGTCTAAGCACTAAATACTGAAGAAACCATTATCGAAAAAGAGTAAGACATTTGATAAAAGAATCATTCATATCTATCATAAAAACGGAAACAAGGTTAAAGACGATTACTTTTAAACACTACGTAGTGAGGTCTTACCGATCACTATATAGTGAAGAAGCCATTATCGAAAAGGAACAAGACATTTGGTAGAAGAAACAAAGAAGATCACTTTTGTGTAGAGAAGGAGAAAAGAACCCAAATGAAAGAGAAACAAAAAGATAAAGTGTGGGTTAATGAGACAGAGAGAGAGGAAGATGAAGTGTGTTTGGAAAGTTAAAAGAGCAAAACGCGTGTCATGATAATTAACGAGACAGAGCCAAAGAAATTGCATGTAGTCACATTAATGACATTCGTCAATACAACGTTTGCGAGAAGCAATGGATAAAATAATATGTGGAAAAGCTACTGAATGAAGACGACTTGGTGTGAAAAGTTTATATTTCTCATCTCTCAAATTATATATATATATATATATATATATATATATATATATATATATATATTCTACTTTCGATTCATTCAACTTTTATTTTGACCAGTTTTTCTAATTTTTATTTTTTGACTAATTGTTTCAGTATTCCTTTTTCTGACCGATTTTTTCATTTTTATTTTCAATTTTTTTAGAATTTTGAGTTGACTCGTGTGAAAAGTTTTTTCTACTTTCGATTCATCAAACTTTTATTTCTCAACATATATTTGAAAATAGAAACCATTTAAAATATGTTTCGAAGAATTCAGTTTTTTATTAATTTTTATTTACAAAGACCGGTATAAACATCCAGACAAGATAACGCCTGTGTACTGTCACGCTTGGATTCGCTAGCAATTAAGTATTTATTTTTAGAAAAAGGAAATTGGTTGAAAATGAAGAATGGGTCTGAGAGTTGAAGTCCACTTGACTGAAATGGACTAAACCAACTGCGCGAAATTTAGTAATCGCAGGGAGCGAGGAGCAATTACAAAAAACTAAGCACTTCTTTTACTGGATTAAATGCTCTTCACAAAACTCATGTGTCATTGTTTTGTTTTTCTTCCTGCACCATAAAGTTGCTCTATACTTTTTCCACTTTTGCTAGATACGTACTACTATACGTATTTTACTTCAAAATACAAGTCCTCTCCCGGGCGAATACAGTATCTGGATCGTAGAAATACAAAAGGTTTGGTATTTTGGTGGTGGCTTCCAATTTGAGCATATTCCTTCAGTGTACGTTTCCCTCTTCAGTCATCACACACCATACTCAAAAGCATCTTATCAAAGATCCTCTTACCTTTTTCTTTTTTCTTTTTCTTCTTTCGGCTTTCTATATATATTCTACACTATTTCTCACCACCCTACCTCCAAATCTTTATCTATATTTATTTAATAATCTATAATAGCACCATAGACAGATCCTCAGAACTGGAGATCCCGTGAATCAATCAACTCGCTCCTCCACGTAACAACATCAATCAATCGCCTCCTTCGCACTTCAGTTCTTCATTTTGGCGCCAAAACCATGAAGTTCGACAACTCCAACGGCCAGCCGCCCCTAGCCGCCCACCTTCCGCCGCCGCAGGAGGACAGCACCGACGCCGAAGCCGATGAGATATTCGTCCCGCCCCTCAACTTCGCCATGGTCGACAACGGCATTTTTCGGTCCGGCTTTCCCAATTCTGCTAATTTCGGTTTCCTGAAATCGCTCCGTCTTCGTTCCGTAATGTCTGTTTCATTTTCTCTTCCTTCTTCTATGTCTCGTCATCGAGTCCGGCTTTCAGAATTTCACGGTATTTCAGTTCGATCCGTATATATTTTGGTGCAGATGTTTGTGTCCTGAACCGTATCCAGAAACGACGTCGGAATTTTTGAAGGACAACGGAATAAGGCTTTATCAGTTCGGGATCGATGGCTGTAAGGTTTGTATTATTCCTTTTGTGATCGTCGTTTGTACTCTGGCCTGAGATGCTTCTTTACTATTATAATAATAATAAATTATTATTCATTGATGAATTTTGCCCTTTTGTTGTCTACCTGTTTACTGGAGTTACTTGATTCGAACGTCCTGCATATTTGCATAAACTTTTTTCCCTATTTACTCAGCTTTCCAATCCAATTTTATCAGATTTTTTTTTTTATAGTTTTCTAATTTTAGTTTCGGCTATTATTTTGATCTGTTGCTGCGGTGCTTGGACACTATTCAATTAGTTATTTGAAGACGAGGTCGACTATAATAAGATCTAAATATATAAAAATTATTTTACTGAGATTGCATAAATTTCTTGAAGGCGTCCTTAGTGGTTGGTTACCAGTGTTCCTTGAAGGAGCGGTATAAAATCAAAAACATTTAGAACTATAGCTAGCACCGATTGCAAATCTAAGTATGAGCATGCATGTGTATGCAACTGCAATATACGATGGACTAGGGATGTGATGCATCGGAGAAATTAACCAATTGTTTTCAGTTGTTTTAAGGGCTTGTATTCACTATAACTAAGTGTCACGCTATTAATATCGACCAAGAGGCTGTTTACCTTCACTTGTAGGTCTTAACGTGGTCCTTTGTTTTTTTTTGCCTCATATTGGTTATTCAACTACAACAGTTAGTTGTGATGACTAGAGAAAATCTCAACTTAAGAGCAATTTCTGTGCTTTTAGCTTAACAATTATGTGGTATGGCTGTGAATTTCAATGCTCACTAGAAAGTTTCGGGTTTCGGGTTTCTCTTGCCTGTTTGTAGGGATGGCTTCTCTTCAGTTTCAGGCTTAATTTCATTTTCATACTACACCAACTGATAGTAAATTTCAATTGAACCAAAGATACTGTAAGTCTGTCAATACGCTTTGGTATGTTTGTCAGATACTGTAAGCCCTTTGTCCTGAAGCAGTTCTGGAATCAATTATTTCCTTCATTCCCTCTGTATGAAGCTATTTCAGGACAAAAACATTCGGATTATTTATTGCCCTCGGCATACTCTTGCCTCATTTAAGAAGTTTAGCATAAATTAACCTTTTTCACCTCCGCTTAGCAACAATTATACTAGCTATTATAGTCCGCCTCATACTAAAATCGGTTGTAGGTGCTTTAAAGGCAAATCCAGGACTTGCTGGAACAATGACTTTAAGATGCTTCTGTGTGTTCGTGAATTTGTCTAATTAAGGTGGCAAAAGTTTGGGGGTTAAGAAATGACTTACACAATAGGGACTCTATTTTCAATATGTAAGTAGTCTTACGTCCTTTAAGTACTCCGAAATAGTCACCAATCTAGTTTGTAGCTTACCCTGTCTAGTTACTTTCCTTCGAAATCAATCTTTTGCTGGAGTTTTAAGGTGACTCATAATTGCCGGATTATTATTGTTATTATCCCTTTGGAATCGGTCTTTATCTCAAAATTAGGTTATCTCAATTTAATGATAGCAATCCCCTTTCTCCACTAACTGCCTTCTCATGCCTGAAATTATTGTGGGCAGGAACCCTTTGTCAACATCCCAAATAATACAATTCGGGAAGCTTTGAAAGTAGCCCTCGGTATTAAAAAATCTCGAACTTCACTATTCTATTAATACAGCTTCGACATTTTTTCGCCGAAATACTACTGACCTAATTGGTGCTTGATTTTCTGTCTCCAGATGTTAAAAACCATCCGCTTTTGATTCATTGTAAACGAGGAAAGGTATGCACAATGGATTTGTTCTTTTGAGAGTTTATTTTCGTTACTATTTGGAATTGTTATTCTTCAATTGTTCAGTGATTTACCATGATCAGCACCGCACTGGTTGCCTTGTGGGATGCATAAGAAGATTTCAGAGATGGTGTCTATCATCTGTTTTTGATGAGTACCAAAGGTTTGCAGGTGCCAAAGCAAGGGTGTCAGACCAGAGGTTCATCGAATTATTTGATATATCCTGTTTGAAGCACCACCAACTGCCATTTTCATGCTCAAGGAAATAAACAAAAAATTGTCTATTCTAGAAAGTTACTGCTTCCTCCCATGGAATATTTCCATAATGAAGTGAAGTTTAATAATCACTATTAGTTTAAACATAACGGCAGGATCAGCTTCCTGATGTATACTTTCCTATTAGATGTTGGATCCAAATCCACCAAATTGTGATGAAACATGCAAAAAACTAATGTTTTCATTTGGTTTCGCATCTCATGACCCCAAGGTAAAGGACCCAGGAGAAAGATAATATATATATATATATATATATATACCTCTTTCTCTATATTTGTCTTCTCCCAAGACAAACAAAAAAAAGAGTGATGTATTCATTCATCAAGACACAAATTCTTCTTAAGAGAATATACTAAGTCAATAAAAGATGACCAGAAATTTTTAAGAACTTACAGAAAAACAGAGCAAAAGTGAATGAAAGCAAAAGTGAATGAAATACAGTGATTTATGTAAAGAATTAATCAATTAAATAATTAAATTGTTATTTTTCGCCGAATGCGTCCAGTAGATAACACTTAACGTTATCACAGTCAAATCGCACAAATCAAAAGTGCTTCAATTTAGTATAAAAATTTTGATTTCTATCGAATTGAGTAAATCAGATTTCAAACAGAATGCACAAGCCCTCTGTTTTCTTAATTTGATCGAACATGGATTTCTTTCTGAATCAAAGCATTCACCAAATTGCAAAAACAATAATTAAGGGAAAGAAAAACGAACTGAACAAATAAAAACAAGAGAAAAAGAATGTAGACGAGGAACAATCGATTCGCCAACCATAAAAAGGGCGATCGAAACGATGACTCGCCTATTTTTTATACCTCAATGATCAAACAATGGCAGAGACACTTTCAACAGTCTCTTCATTCTCATATAAACCCACTGAGGACTTTCTTTTGCAGGAAACAGAAAACAACAGACAATTGAAATCGAAGCAGTTATCATTTATCATGACAATACAAACAACTATGACAACCTTATTTATCTAACCCGGTTGTCTTTCTTCGCCGTCGAAAACATATTGTGTAGATTGAAACAAATCTTAGGCGCAATTTATAGAGTCGTCAATTCGATACAAACCCTAACCTGTCATTACCACGGGACAAAATTACCCCTCCTCCTTATTTTATTTACGAAAATACCTCTAAACCCTACGAAGTCAACAACAGATTCATCACATCATAGGGTTGAGAATAAGGAAGAAACAATGAACGTGCTTGTGATAAGGAACTAAACTATCTAGGGTTTCAGACCTACGCCGAGTTCTCAAAACCCAACAAATACCATTGAACTAACAAAACCAAGCTACCCACACCTTCTTTTTTTATTCAATGCCACAAGCTATCTTCTTTTTCCTCTTCTAGAGTCTTCTACTGACACAGGTTATCCAATTTTTGGCCCAGTTTTCGTTTCGTGCGGCTTCTCACCGGTAAGTCTTAACTATTTTTTCTTTTTAAATCTCTCCTATTGCTCTGTTAATTTGGGCTTTAGATTCATGGCAACGAGTATTCTAGTTTTTGTTGATTTGAATTTGAGTTAATAATGACGCGTAGGAAGGGCAGTAACATGGGGAAATCAGGGGGTAGGAGAAAGAAGGGTGGTTCGAACCCAAACCAGGGTGTGGTTGATAATTTGGGTTCAGGTGTTGGTGTCCCAACGGCTAACGGTGGGTCGGAGTTGTTGGATTCGTCGATATTTTTGAAGAAGGCGAATGAGATGAAAGAGGAAGGGAATAAGAGGTTCCAGAATAAGGACTATGCCGGTGCTCTTGAACAGTACGAGAGTGCCCTTCGTTTAACCCCCAAAACGCACCCTGACAGAGCCGTTTTCCACAGCAACAGGGCGGCGTGTTTGATGCAGATGAAGCCCATAGATTATGAAGCTGTGATTTCTGAGTGCACCATGGCGCTTCAGGTCCAGCCCCGCTTTGTCCGGGCCCTTCTTCGCCGGGCCCGTGCTTACGAGGCTGTCGGGAAGTATGAAATGGCTGTGCAGGATGTGCAGTTCTTGTTGGGTGCTGATCCTAGTAACCGTGATGCTTTGGAGATCGCTCAGAGATTGAGGACTGCGTTGGGCCCGCGCCAGGAAGCCCAGCAGGACCTCCAAAGTCGACCCTCTCCAGCTGCTCTTGGCGCTTCCGCCGTCCGTGGCGCCCCTATTGCTGGATTGGGGCCCTGTTTGCCAGCCCGGCCAGTGGCGAAGAAGGGTGCCAATTCAGCAGTTGGATCTGTTGTGTTGCCTAATAGTAACAAGCTAGACAGCAAGGCACAACCGGTTTTGCCGACTGAAAATGGTTCTGATAACAAGTCCCACTTGCCAAAACTGGTGTTGAAGCCTTCAAGTGGTTCTCCAAAGCCATCTAACCCTGGGAAGGATGACCAGAAGGAACAGTCTTCGGGCATTCATGGGCAGCGTTCTCAGGCTGCAATTCCGTGGAGACCGTTGAAGCTTGTTTATGATCATGACATTAGGCTCGCACAGATGCCTGTCAATTGCAACTTTAGAGTACTGAGGGATGTAGTGAGCAAAAGATTTCCTTCGTCAAGCTCTGTTCTGATCAAATATAAGGATTGCGACGGTGATCTGGTGACTATAACCTCTACTGATGAACTCAGACTGGCAGAGTCTAGTGTTGATAATCATCTCCTCAAAGAACTTGGGGAAGTTAAAAGTGATTCTGTTTCAATGCTGAGACTGCATATTGTTGAAGTTAGTCCGGAGCAGGAACCACCTTTATTGGAAGAAGAGGAAGAAAAACCAGTTGAGAATGAAGGGGTCAAGGGAGATGAGAGCGGATCTCATTCTTCCCTAGGCGAATCTGCCTCTGAAGTTCCTGACAGTGAGGTTGATAAGACAGAGAAGGAGGCTCCAAAGGAAAAGCAAGGAGCTACTGGAGATACTGAAAGCAAAGAGGTGGAGATGGATGATTGGTTGTTTGAGTTTGCTCAGCTTTTCCGCTCACATGTTGGTATTGATCCAGATGCTCATATTGACTTGCATGAGCTTGGGATGGAGCTTTGTTCTGAGGCACTCGAGGAAACAGTAACTAGTGAGGAGGCCCAGGATCTATTTGACAAGGCTGCTTCAAAGTTTCAGGAGGTTGCTGCTTTAGCTTTCTTCAACTGGGGTAATGTTCACATGTGTGCAGCTAGGAAGCGGATCCCTCTGGATGAGTCAGCTGGGAAAGAGGTAGTGGCTGAGCAGCTTCAAGTGGCTTATGAATGGGTCAAGGAAAAGTATTCGTTGGCAAGACAGAAGTACGAAGAAGCACTCTCGATCAAATCAGACTTTTATGAGGGACTGTTGGCTCTGGGGCAGCAGCAATTTGAAATGGCTAAACTTCATTGGTCTTTTGCACTTGCTAAGAAGATAGATCTATCTGGCTGGGATTCTAAGGAGACACTTCAACTTTTTGACAGTGCCGAGGAGAAGATGAAAGCCGCAACAGATATGTGGGAGAAACTAGAGGAGCAGAGAGCAAAAGAGCTAAAGGACCCAAATGCAACCAAGAAAGATGAATTATTGAGAAGAAGAAAGAAACAAGGAGGTACTACTGAAGGTGAGTCCTCCGCTGGTCAGGGTGATATATCTGCAGAAGAAGCTGCTGAGCAAGCAGCTGTCATGAGATCTCAAATTCACCTCTTCTGGGGTAATATGCTTTTTGAAAGATCCCAAGTTGAATGCAAATTAGGAATGAGTGGTTGGAAGGAAAACCTGGATGCTGCAACTGAACGCTTTAAGCTTGCAGGAGCTTCTGAAGCAGATATTTCCATGGTTCTAAAGAATCATTCCTCAAATGGTGATGCTAAAGATGGAGATGATAAAAAGGTTGAGAACACACGGCACAATAAGACCATTAAACCAGATATCAATAAGGCTAATGAAGTATGAGATGGGTTGGCTTCCAAATCTCTTCTGCGTCTGTTGTTCAGCTGAGTGTTAAATGACGACTCTGGACAAAGAATATCCTTGTTGCTTGGAGTTTAGATGCGATATCTTATTTTTTTTTTGGAAATAGAAATTGAAAATTTAGGGTGCCTTAACTAGTTAGCTGTGCCCGTTTTCTTTTTCCTTTCTCTGAAGTTCTCAGCGATCTAATGAAGGGAGATTATTTTTTAACATTATTTACGCAATCATTAATCAATCTCACTTGCTAAGGACCAATCATTTTTGTCCCCTGCTATGTTAGTAATGCGGATGCAACTTAGTTTGAGTATTGCTTACTTGCTTAAATTTCAGACATTTGTATTGATTGTCCTTATCAATGTGCTGAATGTGTTGCTGAGTTTATAAGATAGAGATTTATGGGGCCATGTCTTGAGTTTGTTTGTATCGATCATTGACAGTAATCTTTGCTGAGTGAGTGAAATTTTTGCACTTTGGAGTGGTAATGTGAACTTTATTGGAGGTCCTCAAGTCATTGTTCCCAGTTTGCTAAAATAACACCTTTAGTTTTCAGCTATAGTGATGAATAGAATAATAAAAGTGAAAAGCAAATATAGAAGAGGACACAAAAGAGATGAATTACCATGAAGTTTGAGTGCCCGGACTCGACTGTTTCATTGAAATTGGCTACTATCTATGACAAATGTCTTCAAATATGAAAGTGGTAATATTTTATCAAACATTATATACTAATTTTGTCAGAATATGCATTGGTCAATTTTCTTGGTTAACTTATGTTGTGTGATTGATGAATGTGATTGGCAAGCAAGAATATCTTCCACGTTTCAGCTTATAGCCCTTTCATTACGTCCCATCTTGGTATTTCCGAATTTCATTTTAATCATTTCAAGTATATTGAATTAGGAGATTAAATTGTATAATCAACTTCCTTAATGGGAAATTTTTTTGTTATTTTGTTATTTTGTTATGTTGTTGATTATCTTAGATTTCCTTTTGAATTCACTCTGAATGTTCAATATGTGTTAGATATTTACACCCTCTGCTTTGAGTTCATTGCTTCACAGAAGTAATCACGTTTTGTAGAGAATTTAATAAATGATAGGTCTTCAAGAAATCAGTCTTTCCCAAATATGAAATATAAGTTTGAGGGGCATGACAATTGGTCTGCAAGAAATTATAACTACAACTCAAAGTCTAAGGCTTTGACTACTTTTATCACTTTCATTAAAAAGACTTTGCCAACTATTAATTCTCTTGTTTTATTTCTAACTTGTGTTATATTTATTAGTCTCTAATTATACCATTGAATCTTCAAAAAATTTCATCAAAATTTGTTTGAACAAATAATGAAACATGAATCCGAAAAAATACAATAAAAAATTGATATCACATTTTCATAAAAAATGTATTTTAAGACTAATTTATTCCTATAAGAAAGATGATGTTTGCATTTTATTTATATACTATAAATTCATCTTATTTTTGGTTGATGTCCAACAAAACCTTTCACAGAGAGGCATATACACTAGTGTGACTAGACATTAATGTTAGTCTAATAATAAATGGAACAATAAATCTAACAAACAACAAATCTCAATAAGATAGACTTCAAATGATCTTAAAAAATGAATCTTAAGTTTAATTCATGTTCTTACATAGATTCAGCATGTGGACCTTTGGATAGGTGATAAAATCTAAATGTGACTTGAATATCTCTAATGACTGGAATAAAATCCCTCATTGCTCATAAGAAAAAATTCACTTGCATAAGACTCTATGACATCTCCAAGATAGTAAGAAAGTTTTAGGATTTGATTATAGTAAGAGAGTGTGTATTCCTTGGTGAAATAGTGTGTATTTATAGGGTTTATAAGCCCTATAAATTATGTTATAAAAACATAAAATATTCAAATAATATCAATAAATATAACAACTTACCATTTATATACTAAATTAGCAAAATGATAACAATAATGTAATTTTTTACCTAGTTAAGCATATATCATATTGATATATGGTATTGAAAGATATTACAACGTAATTAAACTACTAATATTTAGTCACATATTTTATTAATATATGATAATTATATCGACAAACATCTCTTAAAATATTATTTAACCACTTTAGATAAATCTTATAAATTTAATTTATAAAGTGATATTTATTCCTATTTATATATATTATAAATTCGTCTTTTCTCTAATTAATATATAATCTTTAGACATATTTTATTCATTCACATTTTCTTCTAAAAAAACTTTTATAAAATTGAAATTATTGGATTTCTCCCATTCACAAAAGTTTAATATATTTCATAATAACATAAGTTTGTAAATAATTTTCTTATTAAATATTAATCAACTTCATTGTGTCTACTCAATTTAAACCCCTCCATTTTATTTTTTTTATGGACAATGTTAGTACTTGATAATAATAATAGGGAGAGTTGAAACCATAGTCCATCGTTAGTTCTCCAATCAACCAAAATTACCTACTTTTTTAGAACTCTTATCGTGACACTGTTGGTTTGCAAAATTCAAAGATGATGCTTTTTTACCTACTTTTCATTCTTAAATATTATCAACATTCTGGTTTGGTTTCATTCCAATTTAAAGGGAACGCTCATTATTTATTGCATTATTTTATCTGTTTCCTCAGGAGGAAACTTAGAATCCTCCAAAGAATTAGCAACACACAATTTTCCCTTTTTTAGTACAATAACTGCTATGCTTAATTGCCTACGCCTATACAACTTCGGTATAAATTGAATTTTTCAAAATTCAATTTAAATCCCATAAATATATTAGATATGACATCTACATCTCTTTAATTAGATCAAACTTATTTTGAATTTTTTAATTTAATTTAAATTAGTTTAAGTTCATAACTACTTTATGTGTTTGTCCAATTTTTATTTTTTGAAATTTTTTGTTTCTTTCAATAATAATATTTAGAAAATAAAAAATAATTTATTTGATGAACAAGACTCATTGATCATGAAAATGAACTTTTATGTTAGGTTAGGTTAGACTTTTAAACATGTCATAAATAAACTTAAAAAATGAGACTTATAAAAGGTAAATAAGTTAATGGGTAAGAACCTCTCAATAGAGGTCATATTGGGGACTTCTCCCTGCACCTCAAACCTTCTCCTGTACCCCCAATAATTACCCTTTTGACCCTCTGTTTTCTTGACCCCCAAACCAACTCCACCGCCTCCTTCTCCTCCCGCTTCTCTTTCTCCATCCTCTCCTCTCCCTCATGCCCCTCCGGCGAAGGTCTCGCCTTCCTCATCGCCTCCTCCACCCACTTCCCTGCCCTCTCCATGGGCCTCCCCCAACCCTCCCCCAGCTCAACCTCCTTTGCCGTCGAGTTCGACACTACCTTCGACCCCTCCCTCAGCGACATCAACGACAACCACGTTTTTAATTTTAATTTTTTTTTTTAGAAACGGATTTCGGAATCCGTTTCATACTTTTCTAAAACGGATTTCGTAATCCGTTTCATAAAAAAACATGAAAATTTATGAAACGAATTTCGGAATCCGTTTCATACTTTTGATTAGGGTCAAAAGGGTAATTATAGGAGTTACAGGAGAAGATTTGGGGGTGCAGGGAGAAGCCCCCGATCATGTTTCGATTGTAGATGGTTTGGATCACATCACGAAACTAAGTGAGGAGTGAAATATATTTATTTACTTTTTTAATATTATTATTTTAATTATTTATTTTATTGCAATAAAAATAAATATTAATAATAGTTTTAATATAATTATTTATGTAATATATATCAAAAAAATATTTATAACAGGACTATATTATATAATTAAAAATATAATTAAGTATATAATATTTTCGTCTAATTTTCTTTATATTCATTAGCATAGAAACACATTAGGCGAATGTATTTTTTTGCTTTCTTTCTATAATAATAATTATTAAACTAAAAATGTAATTATTAAAAAAAAAAAATATTATTAAATTATGAAAAAGTTTCACAAAAGTTAATTATAGAATAAATAATTTAAATAAATTTATTATAGGTAGTTTTTTTACTGTGTAAGTAACTTTTTTATCGTGATAGTTCATTGAATTTTAAAAAATAATTATTTAAAAGTTAAAATAAAAGAAATGTATGCATGCTAAAAAAAATAGTTAAAAGGAATAAACTCTTTTGTTATTATTATGTATGTAGAAAATTTAACATATTTTCAATCTTACTTTTTGTATTTATTAATTTTTTTTCTTTTCATATTTTCTTTTAAACATTCTATATTTAACTAAAAAGAGATGTAAGGTATTTGTTGGGAGAAAAAAATATTAGTTTTGCTGTTTGGTTCAGAAAGAAAGAATTAAAGATATTTTCGAAGTTAACTAATTTTTATATTAAATAATTTTAAGTTTTAAAATATAAATAAAAATAATTTTGTAGATATTAGAACTTCTAAATCATTTTGTTGCTTTGGTCAAACCGATATCGAGGAAAAATGAACATCAAAGAAGGAGTTTCTTCTGCGAATAATGATATTTGACACGCAAAAGTATTTAACAGTTATGTCACAATATTCTTCATTTTTTTGTATAAATACAAAAAAAATTATCTATTCTTAGTCTTCTTCATTCAATTCCATTTTCTTCATTAAAAAGCTTTCTATTAATCTAGTCATTTATTAATCTATTAATTGAGAACTGAATCAACTACATCACGGTTATATTCGTCTACAAGCTATTGTCTCGATTGATGTTGGTAAATTCTCAAATATTTATATCCAAGTAGGTATTTTAGTTTATTTCTTTTCCCTTCTTTTTCTTTTTAATTAAATTCAAATCATATGGATATTGAAGTTTAATACAAATCCAAGTTAAAAATAACTAAACAAAATTCTTGAAGAAAGGGCAAAGTACAAGATTATATAGTAAAGGCGAAAAATTCCTCCACCAGTTATTATTAAAGTTGGCATTTAGAGACACTTTATAACATTAAGCATCACTCACATTACATAAATAAACAATTATCATATCAAACTAATCTTTTATTTTCAAACCATAAATTTGGTTTATGCTACACATGCATAACGAGGCACCCATAGCAAACAAACATACAAGTACTCATATATATTATTATTATTATTCTTATAGTTAATAATATAATATAATATAACGGTTGAAGGTTGAAGGTTGAAGAAGTTGAGGCTTAGACAGTTGCTATTGGGCCAAAATTAACGGTGGATGATTGGATGGCCTTCATAGCTTCAAACCTGGGCTCTTTGGCCTGGAATTTAAGCCCAGCATAGAGCTTCATGTAATCATCAAAAACAAATTTGGGATAAACTTTGGTATTCTCATCTTCCTTCACCAACGCTTCTGCTGGAGCTATCACTGCATCATTCCCCGGATTGTAAAACGACGCTATGGACATTCTGTTCCCATCGCTCTGTGTAATCACACGGTGCATCACACTCTTGTATTTTCCATTCGTAATCACCTGTTTTAAAACTCAAATAAATTAATCACTTAAAAAAGAAACATCTCAACTATTATTATAAAACACGTTAAATATTAAACTAAACAACTTAAATACTATAAAATACTATAAAATACGTAAACAACTCAAATACTATCAAGAAATAAATAAAATACCTCGAGTTGATCCCCGAGGTTGATGACAATGGAGTGGCGCATTGGAGGAACATCGATCCAGTGGCCATCTTTGAGGAGCTGCAATCCACTGACCTTGTGATCTTGAAACAGTAGAATGATGCCACCAGCATCAGTGTGAGCTCTCAGACCCTTTATCAGCTCTGGCTTCGGACAAGGAGGGTAGTTACTCACTTTCGTCCCAAAATTTGGTCCCTTTGACCCATAAAACACCTTCTTCAGATACCCTTTCTCCAGCCCAAGATTCTCGCACACCAACTCAAGAACTTGCTCAGCCAGTTTCTCCAGTTCCACTGCAAACTCCTTCATCACCTTCCTCTGTTCTTCGCCCAGATCAGGGATCTCTGAAATGTTAGACTCAGGAAGATGCCGCAAAAAGAAGGTGCTTTCCCAATCCATGTCATTGATTTCGGACTCTGCACACTCCAAACTTTTGCTTCCCACCATTTCCTTGAACCTTTGCTCCATACACCTTTCGTAGTGCTCTTTCGTCACCCTCTCCACAGTGTCCATCAACTCTACGGATATTCCATGGTTCACCAGCTTCACACAGCAAAACAAAATCACATGAATCCCAAAAAAAAAAGAGTTTAAAAACATTTCATTTTTAGAAAAAAAAAAAACAAAACAGAGTTTGAAATGGCTACCTCGAAGAAACCCCAGTTCTCGCAGGCGTCCTTTATTTTCTCCATGGTTGCTCCTCTCTCTTCATTGTTAAGGTTCCCCATGTCAACAACTGGAAAATTCTCCATTTCTCTATTATTATTTTTTTCTCTCTCACTTTACCACCTCTGCAACTGTATGCTGTGAGAAGAGCCTTCGTGCAGGGTGCAATTTATAGAAATGAGAGTGCCTCATCAACAAATTATTTAATTCAAATATACAAAACAGATAAAGTTATGCTTTGTCTAGTGCTTTCTTCATGGCTACCTCCCCATTAAAATTTATAAATTCGTATCCAATCGATTAAACTACGTACAATTTTTTTGTAAGAACCTATAATTATGACGTGATTTTGATTTCACCTGATTTGTTCATACTTTGTAAAAATATTAATTTGAGTTTTTGAATTATTCTTTCTTCGAGATAAAATTAGGAGTTGATATACATGTACGTCGCAGACAATTTTTAATTATACACTGTTGCATCTTTTTTTATTCGCGAAATAATTATTATGAGAATCAAATATTTTCAATTGCGTGATAATGTACGTACGATTGAACAGTAACATTTTCCTTTCTTTAACGAAGTGTGCAAGGAATGAATGTTTATAATAATATTTAAGTTGAAAATCGGTGATTCCAAGACATTCTTGGGATAGAGATGCCATTAATCTTTTATGATATAGAAGAAAAATGAAAATATTGTTTTTATAAATTAGTTTATTGTATTAAATTAAAGTTAAAGTTCAGATTTAATAATTGAATATTTTGAATGAATATGAGAACATGTAATCTAATTGTTTTTAGAAGAAAGAGGTGAGAGTGTGTTGATGCACCACTGACAATTTGGGAGTGAGTTTTTGTTTGTTTTTATTCATGTTGTTGGTGTGGGGATGATAAAAATAACATGTCTTGAAAAGCTTGACAAAGTGAATGTTAGTTACTATATAATGAGTTTTAAATCTATGATATTTCTTATGTCGAGTCAAAGACATTTCAAATTTATATTTAACTTTTTTTATTTTCATAGATTTTTCCCAAGAATTAGTACTGTATGTTGAGAAAGTGTCTGATACTAAAAAGGTTTAGAAAATTTGTCTAACGAATGTATTAAAAGATATTTAGACTTAATTGTTTTGATGATTTTTTATTATTCCGTTTTCCAAGTTAAAACTTTATGTATGTCAGCGAGTATGGTATATCTTGTGAATAAAGTGGATAGAACTCATTAATTATAGTGAATAAAAGTATTCCTACGTTATTTTTAAAGCAAGATAGATATTTGAAATATGCTGAAATTTAGATACAGTTTTTTAATTAAATTATATTCATAAATTTGAAAATTTGTAGCTGAGGAATATTTTTTATGTTTAATTTTATACATTCTAATGAATAATAGTATTTGTTTTTATCTCCTTAAACAATATTTTCTGCATGAGATATGAGTGTATTTTTAAATTTGAAAAACAAAAGAAAAAACAACTGATATAAAAATTAGTCAAAATCATATGATTTTTGTTGCATCCCATAATCTCTAAATCGAAGAATGCGGAAGTAGTGGTTCGATAATCATTCAATCGAAAGAAAAATAAGATGTCTTCATCTTTCTTCAGTGCAGAAAAGATGATGGTATAGGAAAGTAATCACCTCTCTCTTTATCTATTTCATTATTAGTGTAAATTTGAAAATTTAAACTTTATCCAAACAATTGATAGTGTGAAACTTGATTTTCTAGTCAAATTATGATACACTAAGTATACATGTAAAATAAAATATATAATTTTTAAATTTTTTAACTATATTTTTTTAGTATGTAAATAAATTTTAATTTAGTACACGGTCAATACCAGATATAATACAGCAAAGTCTTATCTCCAACTATCCTAATTATTTGAATTTGAAAATATAAAAATTTAAACTATTTTATTACAATATATATATATATATATATATATAAACTTTAATTAATTTAAATTTAAATTATTACGATTTATTATAGATTAGATTAGTTAAATAACGATTAGATCCAATTTTATGGATTTCTTTTTGTCTACCTAGTTTTCAAACTTTATTGGTATTTCTTTCTTAACTAAGTTTGACTAAGTTTTATTGAAATTGGCCCCCACAACACCATTAATGAGGATAAATTAAACATACCATTTCTTCATGCTTGGTGTCATTTAAGTCAAAACAAATTTTAAATAAAATTCACTCCGTCACTTGTTTTTAAGGTTCGCAATATTTAAATATGGAGGATCTAAATGTACCAAACCTAGCTAATGCTACATGAACCAACATGAGTTAATATCTTTGCCAAATTTTAACACGTACCACATTGAAAAAAACTTCAATAGGAGAATATTAAATAACTTAAAAATAGTCTCTACTACTGAAAAAAATAAAGTTTCTGCTAATTATTTTCGCATTCAATTTAGTGTGACATTTGTAATATAATAATATTTCCAATATGTAGAATTTTAAAGAATTATAATGATTTTTTAATTGAAAATCATGCACAAAAAAGTTATTATAAAGAATTCATTTCCTAATTAAGATTGAAATGGACTATTTAGCAATTTCCGGCGAGGGATTTTTCGTTAAAACATGACCATTCAGCATTAAATTATGCGGCAAACATTTTCCTAAATCTCTCAAAGCATGTCTGGTCTTGTATTGTAGTACTTTAACCACGTTAATTGATTCCCTTATCAAATCACACTTCATAATTAAAAGTTGCAAAAAACCCTACTAAAAAACAATATAGATTACATGTTATATGTAATTAATTTAGAGCTTTTTAAAGCTAAATCTATATTATTTCAAGAAACCACTCACTAACCAATCTTTAGCGAAAGTTTTCTCAAAAACACGTTCGTGCTGTATGTTGTTGGTGAAACACAAATAAATATATATAAAAGTTTCATCTTATAAATCAATTTTGTAAAATTGAATTAAAATTAAAGAGTAGAGTGTTTTGTTAGAAATTTAAGATGAATTTAAAGTCTTAATCCCACAATACTAGTTTGTAAGGTGAGGTTTGCACCTCACTTACATATATTATGAAATTGTCTTATCTCTATTCGATGTAAAACTTTCAACATACATTAGACAAAAATGAGAAAGTAGAAAACATAAACTTACCGTAAGCTTTTGGTCGGAAGTTATGTTCTATATATTTTTCTATAAATTTTGAAATGAAAGATCTTGGTCCAGTCAAGCAAATTCTTTGTATGAGAATTTCCAAGGATAGATCTGAAGGTATTTTGAATTTATCTCCCCAGTAAACCCCCTCCATAAACCTAACAAGTGGTATCAGAGCCTATGATTAAAACCGGCTCAGACGAGTGCAATATGGTCCTAGTATCGAAAGTCTTCCTGGCAAGGGTTCTAGGTAAGGGTGTCCCATTAAGAAAAGAACGGTGGTACAGAAAATGGCAGAAAAGGAGTACTCATGGTTGGAAATGCTTTCGTTGGAGGGGGAGTGTACCAATGTGGTTGAAGGGACTCACCCTTGAGGGGAACATTGTTAGGAATTCAAGTGTGAGTCTAAGTCCCACATTGGATAGAAATGAGAAAGTAAAACACTATATAAGAATAAAAGACTCATAAACCTCCATTGCTCTAAAGTTTTGAGTTGAGAATGGTGTTAATGTCTTATGTAGTTGGACTCAGATTTCATTGGTGTTTATCTCCCCAGTGAACCCTCTCAGTGTAAACCTAACACTACTCTTTGTATAAGTTTGTTTACGACTCATTTTCATATTGAATTTTTTTGATGTGTACCCTCTAATTTTCTTAAAATTATTATCAAATATTTGAAAAAATATATTTTTTCCTCCTAATCTTATATATTTATCCTTAATTCTTTAATTTTGTGCTCACCGACTTATAGTTTTAGATATGCGACTGCCCCTGATAAAAAAAACCTCCCATGTTTGTCCCTCTTTGTACCCATGGCTTTCTGAATGCAACTAAACAGTGGGGTCTATCTTTGTAGCAACAGAAAGAAACAAAAATGTATGATAAAGAAACGTTGTTGTTAATCCTACTTAATTACTACAAAGCATGGGCTGCCGAGTTGACGGGAATTGGACTCACCAACTTTCGGTCTTAGACTCACATGCAATCTTACTTTCTGTAGTGGCAGTGCCAGCTTCTGTCTCATCTTCTGCCTAATTACTTTTTAATTACCTTTCTTAATCACGACCACGCCATTAATTGGCTCCATCGATATTAAACACTTCTGCAGGAAACAAACACGAACCTGCATGCCACTCACTTCCCTTGTCTCTTTCCCTTTATCTCATGTCACTTCAACAAATCAACCTCTCATTAGTGCCTTGCTTAACCTATAATCATTATAAAACTTCATTAATCATTTATATGGGTCAACACGAAACTCAGAGTAAAAGGTTCAAGCTTTAGATTTATTGGACTATCGGTATCTGAGAAAGTTGGGATATATAACATTATCAAGAGGATTTTGTTCTGTTGTTCAGTCAAATAGTTGAACAGCATGAACAGCTGGTGAATCCAAACATATATAACTTTAAAAACGATTATTCGTATACGCAATATAAGAAGTTGGTATGGTGTATAGTTAGTAAACAGTGAAATCATCATATATATATATATATATATATATATATATATATATATATATATATATATATTTTCTTCCACAGATTCCAATGAGATTAGATAAGTTAAAAGTTGCAGGAATGAAAATAATTCACTGTGATTTCACTGAATGGCGATAAGTATTTAAAATGGTGGAAAGAAAATGGCACATACAGCACACGTGCAAGCAGGATCTATGGCACTGTCTCATATTCTAAATTCCATGAATTTGTTCTTGCTTTTCGTATCTGAGTGCATACCAATTTGTGACCTCCAATGACTTATATAGCTGTAGTCGTAAAAGCGAATAATTAGGAACAACAACAAATATATTATGATGTTCAAAACGAATTTTCAGTTCTGAAATTCCCTTTCAACTTGTCCATATTGTAACTTGTGAAGATTTAGCACTCTGTGTCACTTTTTTATTCATTTATATGTATTCAAACTTATACTCTTATCTTTATCATCATGAATCATCGCAATTGCTGTCATATCAATGGGGTTTATCAATTTTCAGAGTGAACGTTCTGTGTGTTATCCTCCATTTCATGGGGAATATAATCACTGACCAAAAAGGTAAAGATTTTTCCTTTGGATTAAAACCGAAAGTGGAAGTAACATGTTTGTGCCTCGGAATTTATAATTATAATTAGGATGCTGAATAAGTACACAGAATATAATTTCTTTAAACCGGGTCTTATAAATCTAAGTATCCGTTAGTAAATTCTTAATTTTTTTTCCGATTAATTGTTAAAGTTTAGCATCATAAAAACCTAAATTAAAACTTTATTATTTCAAGTATATTTAAAAATTAATCTCTTTTATAAAATTTCCTCTTAAACTACTAAGGAATAACAATAATAAAGAGGATTTTTATCATTGAACCGATCAAAACTATAGTTCGTGATTCAATGATTCAATTGTAATTGTAGTTTAACTTATTTTTAATATGGTATATTGTAATTTTGTAATACTTTTTAAAGTTGAAAAACCTTAAACAAAATAATTCACAACAATTAGTAAATATTACGAAAGATAAATTTTATTAATTAGTAAATATTACGAAAGATAAATTTTATTTTCAAAATCATGATTTTAATCTCAATAGTTTATTAACTTTACTCTAAAAATATTTTTTCAGACGATAAATAATGAAGATTAAAAGAAAATCAAACGGTTTTTTTAATATTTTTTCTAAGTTAATCTTTTGCATTGTACTTTAATGAAGATTAGAGTTGTAGCGAAAAACATGATTTATGACCAACATTTAAGATAAATAAACTATTCGTTTTTCTTTTAGTTAATATTTGAATTCCAAATCGAAAGAAAAAACTATTTATAAAAAGGGTAGTAATAAATTAAAAAAATACTAGTGTATTTATGCGTGTAAAATTATGATATGTGATATAGTGTATTTTTTATGTTATCTTTGTATGACCTCTCTAATTTGAGAAATAGTCCTTTACATTTGAAATTTTTAAAATAAAGTCTAAATAAATCTTTCTTGTATGTGAAGATTTAGGTTAATTTTACGATCGTTTGAAAATTATAAGACTAAATTTATTATGTAAAGGATATATATATATATATATATATATATATATATATATATAGAAAAGTATATATAGAAATATGTTAAAAATATAATTATTACCTTATAAATCTAAATTAAAATTAAATATATTAAACGTTATCAAAATAAAAAATTATAAATTATTATAATAATATTTATACCGGTAAAGTATCGAATATGTGTCTGCGACACGTGATTCAATTATTTTTATGCTTTCTTATTTCCTGCTACCTTTCTTCATTCTATTCCCTTCTTGTTTTGTGCTTTTGGCAGCCCATCTTCAATGATAAAAAATAAGAAAAAAGATTTTTTTATTATTAAATTTGGACAACTTCTCTTATATTTTTAAGTGTATTTTTTAATTAATTTTATATATTTTTATTTTTTCATTCTTAATATTCTAAAATTACTTAAAAAGTAATGTCTCATATTATAAAAGAAAGTTGTCAAAATTTAGTAAAAATTTAGTAAAAATTTAATAGTCAAAATGTATGAAAAATAATCTCCATAAGGAAATTACCTATTAATATAGAAATTCGTGAGAATGAAGTTACACATGATTGAAGAAAAAAAAATGTAAAATTTCTCTGCATATAGAAATGACCTGTGTTTGCTGTTAATAATAACACTTTTGAAATTTCATAGTGTACTGTATGTTCCATCGGGCCATCGGCCATGTCCAGTCCTCTGGTCCATCGAACAAGGCTGGGAGGGCTCGTATATAAAACATGTCCACCGGTTGAACGGCCTCACAGATGAACTATATAGGACCATCGGTCGATCGGCCTACGTATGAATTACATGGTACTTTGTAAGGGACCATCGGTCAATCGGTCTCACAAATGAACCATGCATTACCTCGTAAGAGACCATTGGTCGATCGATCGATCGGCCCCACGTATGAATTACGCATTACTCTGTAAAGGACCATCGGTCGTTCGGTCCCACGCGAATAGCGCTTTAACTTATAAAGGACAATCGTTTGATCAGCCTCCAGGTCGATCGCGCATCAACCCATAGAGATCCATCGGTCGATCAGTCTCCTAGGTGATTCGTGTAGCGCCTTATATGACCATCGGTCGATCAGTTATATAGATTAATTATTCACTTGTTAAAATCAGAAGATAACCAGCCTAGTCAAGTGGCTATCGGTCGAACGACCAAACGAGACCAGTCAACTAGATTAATTAACGTTAAACAAGTCAGTAATCTTGATTAGAGGATCATTAGGCCGTGATTAAGGAATCCTAATCACTGGCCCACACCGAAAACTATAAATAGGGCCCAAAGGTAGGTTGGTGAGGATCTTAATTTCGCATTTATTACTGCAGTTACACTTATACACCGATCATTCATCAACTGACTTAAGCATCAGAGCCTTTTAGACAAGTACTCTGATCGTCTGATCGACCGATCGAGCGAGGAGGTAAATTTCTTGGAGAAGAAGTTATTACAGTTGTGAGAAGAGGAGATTTCAAGAAGAGAGGAGTAAGATCGAAGAGATTCTTAGTAAGCTCTTGGTTCCTACACTCGAAACACATAGTAAGATCCGCACAGTGATTGGCTTGAAGAAGATTATTAGATAAACCTGAATTACCGAAATTAAGAATGTTTAACTTTTTATTGAAAAAGGTTGAGAAGGAATCATACGTTAAAACAGGAATCTCCCCCAAACAGTGACACTGCATAGCGATGATAAAGATTAAAAGGATATTGCTCTCTATCTATCTACTAATTCGCACAACCATTGCCGAATGCTCCACACAGTACCTTAATTTGGGTGAGGGGGGAATAACCACATAAGTAACATCGTACACACACATCAACGTCACAACATATCAAATAGAAAAGATTAAAGTTGCACATTTCCACCAAATACGTGGTTTCCACATTGGATCTCAGAAAAATGAATGAGACTGCTAAAAGGGTTTTCAATCTTTCTGAACATGGATGAGAACTACTAATCCTCATCATTAATGAACCCGACCCACTAACTCAAATTATTAATCAAAATCATATATATGCCTTATTCCTTGTACTACACAGGAAAACATCCACGTCCAACTCTTCATTCATTAATACAGTTAAATTCAAACTAATTTACTTAAAGTTACTTCTAATCAAAGAGAAACGTTGTGGTTGCACATTTTTTCAAACTATTATAATTAATTAGAAGAACTCGTTGTATTTATCAACTTATAAATAGGGAGAAGGGTTGTGGAGTAACATTGTATCAACTTTAAATGCTTCATTCACAATACTAACTAAATACTTACAACAACAGATGATTCATCAAAGTGTGTACTTTTATTAACATTTCACGTCAAATATGCCATAAATGAAGTAAGGTAAAATAAATTCCAAATTTAAAATATTGAAAAATAATTAAAGAAAAAACTAAAGGACGGAAATTTGTAGCGTAGAAAAAGATAAATAAAAATATTATTTAAACAAGAACGGAAGAGGCTGAAAAAGAACAAATAATTTTTTTTTCTTTGAAAAAAATACAACTAAACCTTGTTTTTGTGACATAATAGGAATTATTCTGCACTCTTGTGCAAACCTTCATTTAAGGTTTTTGTAGCATCGCAATGTCTGAAAATGTATGGACCACAAAATAATATCAGTAACAAATTTTAATTCTGTGAAACTAGTGAACAGTTGAAAATAATGTTTATGTGTTTGAATTGGTCCTGGGCCTCTTTTGTTTGTAACCAACACTTGAGCCCAACTACGATACTGGAACCTTCGGGTTGCTTCTTAGAAATCCAATGCTCCTGCAACTTTTTTCTTTGTGCTGCATAACTTTTATTTTGCTTTGCTAGGTATAATTTTTGTTTTTTCTTCTTATCTTTTATTTTTTTTATTTAGTGTGAATTATTGATTAATGTATCATTATTTTTTTGAAAGAATTAATGATCCAGTCAAGTTAAAAAATAAAAGATAAGAATAAAAAAATAAAATTTATAGTATATTTTTTTTCTATAACTATCATAACATTTTGTTAGATATAAAATAAATGGTAATAAAAATGGCCTCTGATGTTCTAGGTTAGTGTAGTTACTATGGTTCCTCTCATATTGAACCACTTCTCCAGCCTCACGTATCGGCTTATCACCAAATCCAATTCTCTCGTGACATGTTTCTCAAAAAATTTGATTCGTGCGGACTCTTCCTCCAACTAATGAAGAGATCTTGACAAAATTGCCACATATGAAATTGAGCACAATTTTGCAAAAAAATAGTCTGCTTGTTTTTCAAGAAGAGATGCGAAACATGCTTAATATCATTTGATTGAATAATTGACCCAGTCCACTAGACAATCCAACGTAATATTTACGAGAGTGAAAAATATATTTAAATTAAGTTTAAATCAAATAATTTCATAGGACAATTTTCAGTATTAAAACTTCAATTTATATCCCTCATCTACCCCCTTAATTCAATAAATTGTATATACGAGGCCTAAATGAAGGAAAATATTATTGTCTTTTAGCATGATGTAGAGTGGTTGTCCGAAAAGAGGTACTATTACCAAAATACCAGCCTAATGCGTAATGTACATGCGAATGTTACCATGCCACAAATGTAATAATCAAACACCTCATGTGCTTCGCAAACTTCGGTAATAAATTATATTTAATGGAGCATAAAATTAAAAAAAAAAAAAACCGAATATGGTCCCCTCCTACTAGTCTAGAAATTTGATTTTTGAAGCGCCAAATTAATTGCAATATTTATTATTATACACGAATTCGAATTGTTTGTTGTGTCTGCGTTTTGTAGGGTGTAAAGTACAGGGGAATGTGAGGGAGGCGAAGATAAAGACAAAATGCAAAAAAAAAAAAAAATTGAACTTAATTTTTTTTTTTTTTTTCAAAATCGAAAGACTATTCGTGTTCCGTTGAATCCAAGAAAATGGACGATGAGGATGATGAGGAGGAGTTTCAGAAGATGTGGAGAATGTCGAGAACGGAACGGTTACAAAGGGGACAATTACCTCTGTTCAACCACATTTCTCTCGAACACACTCTACAGAAAGTGTGTCCACACGGGATAAATGCCGCCCCTTTCTTCCTCCCCATGCACACGCAGCACACCGAATCATTATCCACCGCCGCATCCTCACCACCCTCCTTCTCCTCCAACAGCCGCATCAACGACATCCTTCCCTCTTCAGATTCTCGCAGCTGCCTCTCCGCCGCCAGCGCCGCCGCAAGATTCATGCCCGAACCCGACCCCGACCCCCTCGGACCCACGCATTCGGGTCTGTTCGGGTTCGGATCTTGACCCGGGTTTGTTTGTTGTTGTAGTTGTGGTGGTTGTGGTGTCCCCCCTTCGTCCCTTAGGGTTGGTCGGAAAACCCAGGTGGCCCCGCAGCAGCCCATTCCGGAGAATCTGAGGCGTTCTTTGAGCGTGCGTCTCCTCCGTTGGGCTCCATCGACGGCGTCCATTTGGTCCGTTAACAGACCCAGGATTGTTCTTGCTTCTCTCTCTGTGCGGAGCGATTCCTGTAAAATGAGACCGAGTTGACTCATATCGACTCGGTCAAGAAGGGATCAGAGATTACAGAAGAGAGAGAGAGAGAGAGAGAGAGAGAGAGAGAGAGAGAGAGAGGGAAGTTAGAAGAAACTGAAATTGAGAAATGAAAGAAGAAAGGGAAGCAGGACAAAATAGAAGGAAGAGACGAAGAAAACAAAAACACCAAATGGGGTTTCTTTATAATTTTTACACTCTACTCTATTTATTTATATTCTCTTTGTTTAATTTAATTTTAATCAGATTTTTACCCTAATAAATCATTTTTTGAAAAACAAATCTTCAAATTCTATATTTGTCAAAATATTAACTAAAATGGACTTGTTTATTCAAGGTTGGAATTTCACTTTTATAAATTCATATGAGAAACAGCTACTAAACTCTATTTGTCATATTATAATCATCACTAAAACTATTTAATCTTAAAAATTAAAAATACTATTCCACAACATATTAAAGAACTAAAAAGCTAAAATACTTTAATTAAAATACTTTAATTAAAATACTAAAAGAAATAGTTTTTCCAATTTGGAGTACTTAAAGTATATTTAAGCCAACTTAAATTAATTATAACCAAAATTTATATTTTAATAATATATTTATCAGTCTATTTATAATTTTATTCATAAACCAATCCATCATTAACAATTTTTTAGTAATATTTTTTAATTGTTAACAAATTTGTTAATTCATTAACAATAATAAACTTTAATTAATAATATAGCCAATTACAATTTTTTCAGTTAATAATAATTAAATTATTGATGTATTATTTCTAGCATAACATTAATAATAATACAACTGTTATTTTTAATATTTCTAATTTAAGCTATTAAATTAAAATTTAATATTTTACATTATTATTTTCTTAACATCACTTAAATTTAAGTACCGCAATAAAAATTTAAATAACATATATTAATTGATTTTACTTTAAAAATATTTTAATATTTTTTCATTTTTTTAAACTAAAAACAGGGTTAAAATTGGGCTCCCAAAAAAGTCTCCTTGTGTGCATAATCCAACAAAGAGTTTATTTTCAGAAATTTTCTGAACGAGTTTATTTTGGATTTTTTTTTACATATTTTTTGTGTTTTAATTTTGATATTTCGAAAACAAAATATATAGTTATAAATCCAGTAAGTTTTTATTTTGGTTTATGATACAAAAATTGATATTGTTTTTCCCTAAAATGGAAAAGTACAATTATTTATTCTTAGTATTATATAATGGTAATTAACCAGCATTCCAAATAGTCTATAGAGGTGTCAAAGTAGATCAATCGGATTCACATAAGTTAGCTCACTAAGTGATTTAAAAATGGGTCACTTTAATTTAGTTTACTTTTTGGTGAATTAAGAATTTTGTCACTCGATCTGACATATTACAGGTTGGTGGATTAATGAGTTTACTCACTTACGAATGTCCTATTCTTTGCAATTTATTTTTTTATATTTATTGCATTATAATGTGAGTGAATTGGTTTGATTTATTATGTATAATAATAAAATCAAAGTGTTCACCAAATTCTCTCCAAATATTATTATAAAGATGGTAGTTAAAGATTAAAGTATTAAAATATATAACTTAGCAAATAAATAATTAAACATTCAAACTATTCAAATATTATTAAGCAACATGTTACTATTTAGAAATATCAAAAAATTGTGAACCTATAAGTAGAAGTAGTAAATAACTATAATAAAAAAAATTATAAAACTAAAAATAAAAAATTAATAGTGTTGTTATTGATAGATTGCGGGTCAGCCCACCTTCAATCCAGTTCGAGTCCATCTTCAACCCGGCTTAATTCAATTTAACTTTTGGATTAATTGAGTCGAGTTTAATTCAACCAATTTTTAAATAAATGAATTTTTTTGATCTAATTCAGCTCGAATATGTGATGAGTTAGATTAGCTTACGAATTGGAATCTATTTTTCAAATAATGAAAGACACTTGATATTCATAGAAGAGATAATTATAGAGAAAAAAATAGATCTTAACCGTGTTATATAATGTATTATTTTATAATGTTTAGTTCAAGTTAATGTAAAAATATATTAGATGAAGAGTGATATTTTATAACATTTTTGTTTATTAGTTCATGGCTGTTGTGGTGGCCGGCGTTAAGGAAGAAGTCAAAAACCAGTGACCATTGAAGCCGGCGCGTGATCATGGATTGCCAAGTGCTTCACGCTTTTCTTCTTTTCAATCAATCTTTAATCAACCCTTTACCTCTTCAAATTCAAATTGTTTGAGAACATACACCAAAAAAGTCCAACTTCACAACCTCCTATTTGCTATACTACTGTTTATAATAACACTTCTTGGACTTTCTTCATAATCTTATCACTGTGTCAAGAAACTCAAACTTCTCATTCAACAATACTGCAAAACCTGTGAAACACGCCAAACAGTTTTTTCGTTGTTTACTAAAAATTAAGATTTTTATTTTTTGTGCTCATCTTTTAGCACGTAAGAGAAAAACAAATCTAAACATGCATGTAGGATAATACTTATATTTGTTATCTTCTCGGTCTTTCTGTTCACATACTTGAAACACCTAATCTTGATTAATGAAGGAAACGCTAAGGATCTAACCACTAAAACATCATGAAATATTATAATGGATTATTTATGTAATGTTGTTATTATAGGTAGGTGCATGTCTCATTCATATCTCAAAAGAAGCCAACATTTACCTCTCTGCCATGCCAATTCAACAACGTTTCCAATGACACATCAAAGGGAAGGACTTTTGTTCTCCCCCACAAACCTTTGTGATTGTCTTATTGGAACATCAACAGTAATTGACATAAAACTCCACCATATTTAGGCATGCCATCTTCTCTGGATAAAAAGACCACCTTTTCCCAAACCCTTCTGTGAATTTCCTCTGCAATGGTGGGTTTTAATTCATCCACTGCTTCTATTCTCTCATTTACTCATCATTTCCTACCCTTAATGTAAAATCCAAAATTATTTACTATAATATATAAAAATATGGATAGTGTGAGGAAAGAAGAGAATTAGAATATGTGTGAGAAAAAGAAGAGAATGAGAATCCTTTGCATTAGACCAATGAATTCTTAGCAAGTGCAGCTGTTTCAACACCAGAGGGTGTCTCCAGTTTATCTTCTTCGTCATGCACCTTTTGTTAAAGTCTGATAAGTATGTTAACTCCACTTTCATTAAAAATAAATAAATTTACTGTAATACAACTTTTTGCTGGATTATCTTTTCTAAAGGGCATCAAGAATTAAAATTTATTCCAATTGCACTAATAAGAATACTTCTATTTAATATTGCCATTGAATAAATTCTGTTAAGGAAAATGATTTCTTAAAAACCACTCAAATGCTGTTTTCTGGTTGCAACTAAAGCTCATTTTACACCCAGTGATAGATGAAAGGGTTTAGTAAGGTGTAGTGGTTGTCTTGCTTTGATAGGATAAGGTGTTAGTAAAAGTAACTTTCAGAACCACCGATGTACATCTTTACATGACACGTCGTTACCAAGCAATAAATAATTTCCCAATGAAAAACCAAACATGCACTACTTTCTTTTTACCAAAATGCTCGTAGGTAAAGTGTGGGAAAATGATTCTTTGGGGTTACAAAAATAACTGCCATGGTGCATGCAGTTGTAATAATCTGGCCACAGACAGATGCCTCTGAATTAAGCGTTTCTTTATTATTTCATCATGACTCGTACTGACGCTTATTTTTGGAAGTCCTATCTCGTTACCAATGACATTTACATGATAAGAACAAATTAGTACAAACCTCATGAAAAACCTCAAGTATGAGACTGTGGTACTGATTAGAGTTCATGGAGATATAATAGTTCAATAGACTACGAAGATCTTTGGCGTCTTGAAGGCGATTTGCAGTTATCATCTCCATCATGGACTCTCTAAAATCTAGTCTTGGATCATAAGAGCTCTTCTCCATTGCTACCATTACAACAAACTTGGTTCCTTCTCTGCTCTGCTGTCTTCTTCTCTCTACATGACTAGCTTCCACTCTTTCTCTAATCATTTGGTCAAGTCTCTCTTGCACCATGGCGTGTGCAAGGCTTGAAACAGAAGGGAACCTATCAGACGCTGAGCTTTCTGCTTCTTCAGAAGAAGAAACACTGAACCTGCAGCTGCAACACAAGGCCTTGCATCCTCTTTGTTGGAGCTGATTCTGATTCTGCTTCTGCTTCTGCTGCTTTGAAGCTTTCATGGTAGGACACAAAGACTATGCTTTGAAGGGAAATTTGTGTAAAAATAATCACTTATGCACAATTCACAAGTGGGGGCACAGCAACGAGTAAATGATTATGTTTTGTTTTATGAACATTCAAAACTATAGATTAGGTGTTAGCTTGATGGGCAGATGGGGGACATTCCTATAGTTAATTGAGCCAAAGATCATCATTTTTAACTACACTTATCATGATCTCAACCCTTTTAGGATATGATTAGGTGTCTTGGCTTTTAAAATCTGACCAATAAACCTCTTTATTAAGAGCTAGTTGATGACATGCGCCTAGTAGAACTCTACCACACTTTGCTTAGTCCTTGACCCAGTTTTCTCTTTGAAATTGAGAAAAGTTATGAAAGCAATGGATAAAGTATAAAGATTGATGTCTAAATTCGTTGTATGAATCAAACAAGTTCCTACTTCCTAGCATTTGTTTCTGGTTTTCTGTTGATCGAAATTTCAGTTCCATGGAATTGCTTTTGTAATGGTTGCTGATCAATTATGGAGAAAATCCGAAAAAAGATACACACAGCTAATTAAGAATCTCTTTAACAGATTCGTGTTTGTAGGCTACAGAGTTACGTAAAGCAAAAGGTGACGATGGAGGTGATTAGCATGTGATTATCATTGATGACTAAGCCATGTTGTGAAAAATATGATCCTCGTTTTTGTGCATCATGAAGGTAATTAAATGTGATTAATCAGTACAACCAAGTTGTTTATGCATGCCTCCAAGCACATGTTGCTATAATCATTCTTACTCACTAATCATAAAATACCCAAAAACATGAAGACAGACTGTCTCAAGTTATTGCTTTTCTTTAGAATAAGCAACGGGGTGAAAACAATGAATGAACTCGTATGACTCATGCAAGCAACATTAGTAATATTCTTTTCTTTATATTTTCAAGTACGAGTCATAACCATCTACCCTAGGGATGGATAATGTCATTAATAATATTAAAACAAGTCCTTTAACTTTTTTTTTTTATTGGAGACTATAATTATTTTTTATGAAAGGTAATTTTATTTGAACAGCATAAAGTTACTATATCGCTACAAAGTGTAAAGTTCATCTTGAAATTCAAATATCTAACTCTACCATCAATTTAATACAATTTTGTTTTTGTTTTTATGTTCTTTTATCAGTTTTTTAGTTTTAAAACTGAATGAGACAAATCAGCCTCTAAAATGAATCATAAAAAAATAATTCAAAAATCTCAATAACTTACTTTTTTTTCTTTTGTTATCGTGACTAGGGATGTCAAAAAAATTCGTACCCGCGGATATTCGCGGATAAAACCCGCAACGGGTAGGAAATAAATATTAAAAATGGATACCCGCTACTCACGGGTATGGGTATTTTTGATACCCGCATGTTAACGGGGCGGGTACGGGTATCATAGTATCCATACCCGTGGATACCCGTACCCGCTAAACTTTACCTTATATATATATATATATATATATATATATATATATATATATATATATTAGTAAATAACATTATGAGTCTTCATCCACTAATGGTGGTCAGATTCTTATCCCACAAATGAGTAAATTACTTTCATATACTGTGGAGGTATTGATGTGTCTCTAAGACTGGTTATGGACCAACATGGAAGGTAATGAAATTAACACTTTTATTTAGATATTTTAATTAAGTGATTGTTAGAAATTTTGACTGAACTTCTTATGTTTTAAGGCTTTTCTAGATTAAAATTGGACAACATGAAACTTTATACAATGTTGCAAGAGGTGGACATTGATGAAGTTAGTAATTTCTTTAATATTTTATTCAAAAATAAACTACAATATAAATTGGTAGTGATTTTTTATTTGTTTGTTTTTCAAGAATCAATCGGAGAAAGGAGACTTGTTGATCTAAGCACTAATTATGGTTAAATATTTATTTTTTAAAATATTTTTGTAAATACCCGCGGATACC